>Ga0255762_10005022_pt1 | contig 9987 bp, 9 predicted proteins | sample 101ome_16_FD_179962 | JGI IMG/M metagenome (GOLD analysis project Ga0255762, IMG submission 179962) | Coastal salt marsh microbial communities from the Groves Creek Marsh, Skidaway Island, Georgia - 101401AT metaG (version 2) | ecosystem: Environmental > Aquatic > Marine > Intertidal zone > Salt... | reverse complement strand
ACCCGAATTTGCGCGGATGGCCATGCGCATCGACAGCGATCATATCGGGGTGTTTATCGACCACCCATCGCGGTGGCGTTGCGGTGGGTGTTCCCAAAACCACCTGCAACCCTGCGCGCCCCAGAACATCAATGGCCTGATCCAGCCAGTCGAAATCGAATTGCCCCGGGACAGGTTCCAGTCGTGACCAAGCAAATTCGCCAATACGAACCCAAGTCAGGCCCAAGTCCGCCATCTGCTGAGCATCACGTTCCCAAATGTCGCGTGACCAATGCTCAGGGTAATAACAGGTCCCTAAGCTGCGCTTCATTTTACAAAAACCTCGTCATAGGCAGAAACAATCTGCTGGGCCCGTTTTGCCACATCAGAGACCTGAAATTCTGGCTTAAACAGTCCTGTGCCGATACCAAACCCCGCAACACCCGCGGCCGCCCATTCGGCAAAATTATCTGGGCCTACACCGCCCACGGCATAACAAACCGTACCAACAGGTAAAATTGCGGACATGGCTTGATATCCCTTTGGGCCCACCAAAAACGCTGGAAACAGCTTTAGCCCATCAGCCCCATGCCGCAGCGCGGTCAATGCCTCGGTTGGGGTGGCAACACCGGGATAGGAAAGCAAGCCCGCCGCCTTGGTCGCATCGATTACATCTGTATTGCAATCGGGTGATACAATCATGCGTCCGCCGGCTTGGGCGACATCGTGGACATTTTGTGCCGATAAAACGGTCCCTGCCCCAATATCGGTGTGATCGCCAAATTCGCGCGCCAGATTGGCAATGGATTCCAGCGGGTTTGGGGAATTTAACGGCACCTCAATACGGGTGATCCCAGCGTGAATAATCGTGTCTGCGATGGAACACACCTTGTCGGGATGAACACCGCGCAATATTGCAATAACATTTCGGGTCATGTCTGTGCGTCCTTGTAAATGGCATAGGCCGCTTGCAACCCATGCAGTGTGACATCATTCGCTGTATCGGGTAACACCATCGCGCCCAAATGCGCCAAAGCCTTGCGATATAGATCAACCATATTCGGCGCACCGATTAAAACAACCGCTTGTCCCAACCAATAGGGCCGCGCCGCAGCCAGTTCCATTCCGATCAACATACCAGAAAGCGCCGCGCGTGACTGCCCCGCGTTTACCGAGGACAGCAAATCATTCGCACGCAACGAAAACAGATCCCCCGCCAGCGATTGTGGGCGTGAATAAATCTGATCCAATGCTGCAAGAAATGCATCATCATCCCAATCATCGCCGCCCACACTGTGACGCAAAACCGAGGCTGAGCAAAGCAGCGAAAACATTTCGCCCGTCATATATGTTTTGAATGAAACCACCTCGGCTGCGCTGATATGGGCCCATTTCGTATGTGTTCCGGGCAAACAAATCACACCATCAAAATTCGGCGACTGCGCCAAATAACCCGCGATTTGCGTTTCTTCGCCGCGCATGACATCTGCGGGACTTTGCTGTGATAGTCCGGGCAAAATATAGACAGATATCCGCGGATCTGTAGGTCCCACCAATACCGCCTGATCATAGCCCGCAGGGCTGCAGGGCACAGCACTATAGGGTGCCTCGACTCAGCCCTGTCTGGCGCCAACCATGCCGCAACAGATCACGGGCGTGATCCGATCATTTGATAGATACCCATCAATCAACGACAACAATGCAGGTTCAAACCCATCGCGCGTCAAACTGTCCATACCTTGGTCAGACGTCAAATGATCAATCACATCGCCCTGCGCATTCATCACCCAAACGCGCAGATTTGATGTACCCCAATCAACAGCTATCCATTCAACGTTCATTCGCATGTCCTATCCGGTCCCAACCACACCACCATCGACAACCATGGTCTGACCCGTCATCATTCGGCTGGTGTTTGATGCCAAAAACAATGTGGCGTCAACAATATCTTGGGGCTTTAGGTGTTCTTGCAGACATTGGCGTTTCATGTGATCAGCCAAGGCATCCGGTGTTGCCCACAATTCCAACTGTTTGTCGGTCAACACCCATCCGGGCGCTAGCGCGTTTACCCGCACAGCCATGGGGCCAAATTCACGCGCCAGACTGCGGGTCATTCCCGTGATCCCCGCATTTGCCGTGGTATAGGACACGTAACCCGCATTCCCCATCATATAGCTGATCGAGGAAAAATTAATAATCGCACCGCCGCGGTTTTGCATATGCCCAAAGGCCTGTTGGCACGCAAAGAAATAGGATTTCAGATTGATCGCCTGCGACCAGTCCCAAAAATCGCCATCAATCGTCGCCGCATCATGGCGTTTATCATTGGCGGCATTATTGACCAATACATCTAGAGGACCATAGTGCGATACGGTTTGATCGATGGCGTTGCGCAATTGTTCGGTATCGGTAATATCACAAGGAATGAACAATGGCGCGCGTCCAAATTGCGCGGCCATTTCGGCGCAAAACGCACTGGCGTCCGAGCGCTGAACAAAGCCGACATTTGCCCCTTGGGCCAAAAACCCTTGGGTCAATGCGGCCCCTATTCCCGATCCACCCCCCGTAATGAAAACGGTTTTTCCCGCTAGATCATGAAATGTCGCATTTTGGTGCATATCAATGGCTTTCTCTTGTGACGGGGCGTGTATCTTTGCCAACCAGAAAATCCAAGTCAGCGCCTTGGTCGGCTTGCAAAACGGTATCGACATACATTTTTGCATAACCACGGGTATAGTGTGGTTCACTTGGGGTCCAAGCCGCGCGACGGCGTTCCAGTTCGGCGTCCGAAATCAACAGCGATAATTCACCGCGCGATGCCGATAATCGGATCCGGTCGCCCGTTTGGACCAAGGCCAATGGCCCGCCGGCCTCGGCCTCGGGGGCGACGTGCAGAACCACGGTGCCAAAGGCGGTGCCAGACATGCGCGCATCAGACACGCGCACGATGTCTTTGACGCCCTGTTCGGCCAAAACCTTGGGGATTGGCATATCGCCCACCTCGGGCATGCCCGGGTACCCTTTGGGCCCGCACCCCTTTAGAACCAAAATGCTCTCTGGCGTCACGGGTAAATCGGGGCGGTCAATATTTGCCTTTAGGTCTTCGATGCTCTCAAACACATAGGCCATGCCTTCGTGTTCCAGCAGGGCATCCGTTGCGGCAGATGGTTTTACAATCGCGCCCTGCGGGGCAAGGTTGCCGCGCAACACCCGCAGCCCCGCCGCCGGTTTCAATGGCGCATCAAAGGCGTAAATCACATCGCGGTTATAACAGTCTGCACCGTCGTGATAGGCGGAAATATCGCCCCCCATGACCGTTTTGGCAGGGCGCAGCAAATGACGCAATTCGGCCAAAACCGCCGGCACGCCGCCCGCGTAACAGAAATCCTCCATCAGGTATTTGCCCGATGGCATGCAGTTGACCAGCAACGGAATATCACCGCCCAATTCGAAATCCTCAAGCCGCAGATCAATGCCCACGCGTCCGGCCAAGGCTAGCAAATGCATCACGGCATTGGTTGATCCCCCCAAAGCAGCATTCGCGATAATCGCGTTTTCGAAATTGGCCTTGGTCAGGACATCAGACATTTTCAAATCTTCGTCGACCATTTCAACAATGCGCCGCCCTGTCATATGCGCCAGCGCCATGCGCCGTGCATCAACCGCGGGCAGTGATCCGTTCATGGGCAGGGATAATCCCATCGCCTCGGTCAAGGATGATGTGGTCGATGCGGTGCCCATGGTCATACAAACGCCTTTGGATCGGCTCATTCCGGATTCGGTGGCCATGAAATCGGCCAATGTCATTTCGCCCGCCTTGACGGCCGTTGAAAATTTACGCACGTCCGTGCCCGATCCCAAATCGCGGCCCTGCCATTTGCCGTTCAACATTGGCCCTGCGCTGACCACGATGGTGGGCAAATCCACCGATGCCGCGCCCATCAACTGACCTGGTGTGGTTTTGTCACAGCCCCCCAGCAACACAACGCCATCGATGCCATAAGCACGGATGCTTTCCTCGACGTCCATGGACAACAGGTTGCGAAACAGCATCGCGGTGGGTTTCATCTGGGTTTCGCCCAGCGACATGACGGGGAATTCCACGGGCAAGCCGCCTGCCTCCCAAACGCCGCGCTTGACGCCTTCGGCCAATTCGCGCAGGCCGGAATTGCACGGTGTCAATTCAGACCATGTATTACAAATACCGATGACCGGCCGGCCATCGAAAACGTGATCAGGAAAGCCCTGATTTTTCATCCACGATCTGCGGACAAAGCCATCTTTGTCCATCATCCCGTACCAAGACCGATTGCGCCGAACTTTGGTCATATCTGATGCCCCTCAATCACCCACATCGTTTCAGGAAACGCCCATGGCAGGGTCACACCATAGGTCATTAAAAAGCTGCCACTTAGCATGAGTTCACCCGATTTTATTGTTTGCTTGCCGCGCGACAGGTGATGTGCCTGATCCGCATTTTTCAAACGGATACGATAGCTGGCCTTTAGATCCAATCCAGTCAGCCGCAACGGACGTGGCAGGATTTGATCCGATGTCCCTGCCCGCCCAGCAAAGACCACGAACCGATCGCCCGACTGGGCCATTTGTTGTTCTGCAATCACGGCAGGATCATCGCTGTCTAGGCGCAAAATATCGGCATCCATCATCCAGTCGCGGTTATCTTTCCACCATTGGGTCACGGTTTGCAAAATCTGCGCCTCATCCGTGGTTAATTCGCGCGGATCCATTTCAAACCCCATGTGCCGCTGTGCTGCGACCCATGCACGAAATGCCATTTTCAACGTGCGCCCCGATGTGTGGCAGACCCGTGGCCCCACATGGCTGCCCGTCACCGCGCTGGGCAAAAACAGTGCCGCATTATGCTGAATGCGCAGCCGTTCCAGCGCATCGTTGCTGTCCGATAACCATACCCGCTGCGTGCGTTTTAGAATTTCGAAATCAATGCGCCCCCCGCCCGATGAACAGGTTTCAATTTCCACATGCGGATGGGCCTGACGCAAACGGTCCAGCAAATCATATGTGCCGCGCATCTGATCGGCATCAGGATGCGGCAAAACGCGGTTGTGATCCCATTTGATGTATTCAATGGCATTATCACGCAACACCGCATCAATTCGGTCAAACAAATAATCACGCACCATGGGTAGCGCCATGTTTAACACCAGCTGCTGCCTGCCGCGAATTTGATCCAACGGGCCCAGCACCCATTCAGGATGGGCACGGAACACATCGCTGTTTTCATTGATCATTTCTGGTTCAAACCAAATCCCAAATGTCATGCCCAAGCTATGGACATGATCAATCAACGGGCGCAGCCCATTGGGATATTTGCGCGCATCAATGACCCAATCAGCCAAGGATTGCGTGTCATCATCACGGGTTCCAAACCACCCGTCATCCAAAACAAAGCGTTCCGCGCCCAGATCGGCGGCCCGTTTTGCGATGTCTTTCAAGGTGGTCAAATCATGGGTGAAATACACCGATTCCCAGCTGTTGTAATGCACAGGGCGTGGCCGATTGGGATCAGCGAACTGCACAATGTTATCACGCAAATGTCGCTGAAACGCGACGGCGCAACCGTTGTAGCCTGTGTCGGAATAACTGGCATACAGCGTTCCAGTTTCATACACCGTCTTGGCCGCAACCTCGGTGCCGGTGGCATTGCCAAACTGGATCTGTCGGCGGCCATCTGGCAATTCCTCGGCCACCATTTTATGCCCACAAGACGCGCCATAGTGGAACGCATAAACGGACCCTTGGGTATTTGTGGCCCCACGACATGGCACATACGCGCCCGGGAAATGTTCGTGCCCTGTGCGCCCTGTTGGGTTGTCACGCATACGAATGCCTGCAGACCACGGGGTGCGATTGATCTGAAATTCACCGATCCAGCGGCCCGAAAAATCGACGATGTCATCACCCGCCTGCGGTGCGGGAAAAACGGGGGCCGCAAACCAATTCACAGCGATTGGATCCTGCGCATCCAATCGCGCTGCGGCAGATACGATATGCGTTTTGGGATCAACACGCAACCATGCTTGATATGTCAGCCCCAAATGATCATCACGATAGGTCAGTGTCAGGTGATGCGCCCCATGATCGGCCGCCACAAATTCAAAACGCGGCAGCAAACGATCCCCACGCAGATTTCGCAGATCCAGCGCGGCGACACCGGGGAAACTGTCACCAGATGTTGGACATATCGTGATTGCAGGATTTTCATCCAACATGCCCCCTGTTACATCCCATTCACACGCCGCGACCAAGGCAGACAGATCTTGGGCGTCGGGCAATACCGTCCCCCAATATACAATCTGCGCCAGCTGACTGTTCTTCGCACAGACCACCAGCGATTGGCGGTCGCATCCAAAATGCCAAATCTGCATTATTTTACCGCCCCCAAGGTCAGGCCTGCAATGAAATGCCGCTGCATCAGGAAAAACATAATGACCGGTGGCAAGGCGGCGACAATACTGCCCGCGCTCATTAAATGATAGGCGGCGCGATACTGGCTGTTGAATGCGGTGATCCCTGCGGTCACAGGCTGCGCATCGGGGCCTTGGGTCAGGACCACCGCCCAGAAATAATCATTCCAGATAAAGGTAAAGATCAGCACAGACAGCGCTGCAATCGCAGGTTTCATCAGGGGCAGCACGATATAGATAAAAATGCGCCATTCGCTGACCCCTTCGACCCGCGCGGATTCGATCAGGGCAAAGGGCAGCGCACGAATGAAATTGCGCATGAACAACGTACAGAACCCCGTTTGGAACGCGATGTGAAACAGGATCAGACCCAGTTTCGTATCATATAGGTTCATGGATACCGTCAAATCGCGCACCGGCACCATCAAGATTTGGAACGGCACAAAATTTCCAGCAATAAACATGAAAAAGATCAACAGGTTGCCGCGGAATTTATAAACCCCCAGCGCAAATCCCGTCATTGATGCCAGTGCGACTGCACCGATCACCGTTGGCACCGTGATCATAACCGAATTGATCAAATACCGTGGCATATCGGATTCAAAAAACACCTTGCCATAGTTGGTGAAAAATTCAAACGACGACGGAAGTCCCCAGAAATTACCTTTGACAAAATCGCCATCGGGTTTGATGGAAAAAATCATCACCGCGATCAGGGGCAACAACCAGATAACCAGCGCCACTGGCAAAAACGCCTGATATCCGATTTGCGCGCCGCGCGATTGTTGTTGAATGGGTTTGGGAAACATTTACCGGCCCTCTTGTTCGTCGCGCCACATCCGAAACAGGAAAAAGGCAATAAATCCAAGCATTAGGAAAAACAGCACCACCGCGATGGCCGCGCCATAACCCATGCGGAACCCGAATTCCGACAGGCTTTCTTCGAACATGAAAAACGACAAAACGCGGGTTGACCCAAAGGGACCGCCATTGGTCATAACGGCGATAAAATCAAACGACCGCAACGCGCCGATGATCGTCACGACAAAGGCGATAAAGGTGGCAGGTCGCAACTGTGGCAAGATCACATACCACAGCATGCGCAGACCCTTGGCCCCGTCCAGACGCCCTGCCTCGACCTGTTCAGGATCAACAGCGTTTAAGCCAGTCAGGTACAGGATCATACAATAGGCCGTTTGCGGCCACAGCCCTGCTGCGATAATGCCATAGGTGGCCGTGTTCGGATTGCCCAAAACGCCGCCTTTGATATCAACACCAAACCAGCCCATCATGACATCAAACAATCCATCATTGGGCAGGTAAAACCAGCTAAAGACCAACCCGACAACAACCTGCGAAATCACAAAGGGAAAGAAAAACAGTGATTTATAAATGCGGATCCCAGTCACGGTCTGGTTCAAAAACAACGCAATTGCCAACCCCATCGGAATGGCCAGCAGATACAGGACCAACCATTTAAGATTGTTCCAAAACGATACCTCGAATTTGCGATCCATCCGTTGATCGCCCAACCCCAACAATCGTTCGTAATTGTCCATCCCGACATAGGTTTTTTCGCCAAGCCCGTCCCATTCATGGAACGAAATCCAAAACGATTGTGCAATCGGGCTGATCACATAGACGGCGAAAAACAGCACCGCTGGCAGCAAAAACAGCCACGGCATAATGGCCAATTCGTTGCGTTTAAACCAACTGCGGTTTGCGGGTGTGTGATCATAGGCAATTGTCATAAATGACCCCTTATGCAACCAAATTTGTGCGACCAGCTGTTTGATCAATGCATTGGGAAATGGCTGGGCCGTTTGCCAATATATTGAATGGGCTGACAAAACAGGGCACGCATGACGCGCGCCCTGTTTGATGCGATTACTTGTAGACGCGCTGGCGTGTGTCCTCAAGACGGGCCAAGATGTCCTCTAGATTGTCGGGGAACACCATGAATTCTTGCAAACCTTCCATGCCGACGGATGCCATTTCCGCTGGGAAATCGCGGTCAAAGAACTGCATGATCCCGCCGCCTGCGTTGTTTGACAGCATGTCAAAGCCCTGCTGGATGAATTTATCATCCGACACAGACGCCTGAGAGTTCACGGGCAACTGACCCAAAGCATCGCCTGAGTTGATCCAAGTTTGAACGTCGGGCGATGTGACATACAGCAAGAATGCCTTGGCCGCTTCGACGTTTTGTGCGCCGGATGCGATGTGGAACGTATCTGTTGGTGCGTCCTCGGCATAATCAACATCTGGGTTGATCATTGGGAATTGATAGAAATCCAATTGATCATCGGTCAAACCACCATCACGGAACGCCGCGACCGAGAAATTGCCCATCAGATACGCCGTTGCTTTGCCGTCAATCATGAATGGCATTGCTTCTTGCCAGCTGTATGACTGATGGTCATCCACAAATGCGCCCATATCGATCAACTGACGCCAATTTGCAAATGTTGCGCGAACGCGTTCATCAGTCCATGGAATTTCGCCATTTGCCAATTGAATATGGAAATCATAGCCATTGGTGCGCGAATTGATATAGTCAAACCAACCGCCCGCAGTCCACAGATACTTGGACCCGATGGTGTAACACTTGCGGCCAGAATCGATGATCGCCTGACAGTTTGAAATTTCCTCGGCCCATGTTTTTGGCTCGCTCAGGCCCAGCTCTTCAAAGATATCTTTGCGGTAATAAACGCCCCACTGATAGTATGTATAGGGCACGCCCCACTGCTTGCCGTCCAGTGTCATCGCGCCTTTGGTGGATGCCAGCGATGCCATCGCAGGGTCGTTCCATAGATCACTGATATCCATGAATAATCCTGCATCGACATAGGGTGTCATGCGGGTTGCAGCATACCAGTTTACAACGTCAGGCGAATTCGCAGACAGGGCGTTGCGGATCTGTGTTTTCCAAGCTTCGCGATCAACAATGGTCAGATCAACTGACAGGTTTGGATGCATCGCATCAAAATCCGCCGCCAGTTTTTCCATGACCGCACGCGGCGCAGGGTTGGACATGTCGGATGTAATCCGCAATGTCCCAGACAGGTCTGCGGCCATCGCCGAACCTGCAAAGCCAGCAACCAATGCAGCTGTGGCAATCGTCGTTTTCAAAAAGTTTGACATTTTAACCCTCCCAAGTTTATGTCAGTTTAGTTTCACATAATGGAACTTGATTTCAGTAATTGAAACTATTAAAAAAATGTCTAAGATGTCAACACAAGATTTTTGAACCCTGAGGCAGGAAGCGCACGTGAATAAGGAAACGGGAAATAGCGGCACAGTTGGTAAGGCACTGGAAATATTGGATCTAGTGGCCTCATTTGATCGTCCGGTCCGATTTACCGAACTACAGGACATCAGCCCCTATCCCAAAGCGACCCTATACCGTTTTGTGCAAACTCTGACGAATCAAAATATGCTGACACATTCCCCGGAAACAGGGTGCTATTCCTTGGGGGCACGCTTGGTACGCTTGGCACATTCTGCTTGGAAAAACGCATCCCTTGCCCCGATTGCGCGCAACCACATCGAAAATCTGTGC
>Ga0255762_10005016_pt1 | contig 9993 bp, 3 predicted proteins | sample 101ome_16_FD_179962 | JGI IMG/M metagenome (GOLD analysis project Ga0255762, IMG submission 179962) | Coastal salt marsh microbial communities from the Groves Creek Marsh, Skidaway Island, Georgia - 101401AT metaG (version 2) | ecosystem: Environmental > Aquatic > Marine > Intertidal zone > Salt... | reverse complement strand
TAACTACCACCCTGTAATGGAAACGTTATAAGGGGAACACGGTTAATAGCCGTACCCAATGGTAATAATGTTAAGGATTGGATAATCAGCAGCGTTACTGTCTAAGTCCGTTATGATAGGATATGATAGGCGTTCAGAGACTGAACGGGTATGGGTGAATGATGATAGCCTAATCAGCTTGAGTTTGCTTAAGATACAGTCCGGTCCAATGGGAAACCATTGGAGTAAACCGTTTGATGGGGATAGATTTTGTCCCAAACAGGTGACCGCCTGCTAAGTTGTAGATAGGACTTAGTGGGGAAAACGGTGTAATATCTACTGGTGGATGTATTTCGCATAGGTACATTTTACCAATATAATCATCTAGTCATTCTTTTAAAAGTAATATAAATACAACTCGCTCTATAATAATATAATAAAAATGATATTAGATATTGATGAAAAAGATAAAGTTATTGGAGAAATATATAAAATAACTAATACTATAAATGGAAAGGTTTATATAGGTCAAACCCGTAGTCACAGATTAAATCATAATAAATATAGACCCTTTGGATATTTGGGAAGATTCAAAGACCACGTATATGAAGCATTTTCAAGTAAAAAAAATCATTGTAAATGTCTGAATTCAGCTATACGAAAATACGGTCAAGATAGTTTTACTTGTGAATTAATTCATACTTGTGTTATAGATGAATTAGACAATCAGGAAGAATTATTTATCATTGAATATAATTCAAAATATCCTAATGGATATAATCTAACTGATGGAGGTAAAGGTTTTACTAATGTTAAAGGAGAATTTTGTTGGAGAGAAGAAATTCCTCTACCTCCAAAAGTTTCAAAACCTCAACCTAAAAGTGACTACACAAAACAGTTGATTTCTGAACGATTAAAATCAGCTCTCGATAATGAAGAACATCGTGAGAAAATGATGAAGCTTACACAGAAACAACATTTGGCAAAAAAATATGAACGTTTCAAAGATGTGGTAATAGTTGAAGACAATATTGATAGTTATATTCGTGTCCTAAAAAATAATACAAATAACACTGAATATGTCCGTATTGTCATAGATAAAAAAAGAATAACAACATTTGTAGGAAAACACGAACCTATAGATGAAATAAAAGAACGAGCGAAAAATTTTATATTAACTTTAAAAGATTGGCAACGTAGCCAAATTGATAACGGGGAACTCTTTAGAGCCCAAGACTACCACCCCATAATGGAAACATAATGGGGGAACTCGGTTAATTGCCGAACCCAATGGTAAAAAGGTCTTGGGATTAGACAATCCGCAGCCAAGCTCCTAAGTCCGTTATGATAGGATATGGAGAAGGTTCAGAGACTAGACGGTTACGGGTCTTAAATGAAGGTCTAATCAACCAGATAAGGCACAAGGTATAGTCCGTCCCCTTTGGAGACATTGGGGATTTTGACAGCAGTTATGCAGTCAAAAACAATGGAAATGAATATGCACATGGCACAAAATGTGTTGGCAGAAACGGAATTAAGGCATTTAGCAGCGATTCCATATCAAGTAATAAGTCCTGCTGGAAACTCGCCGATTATCGGTATTTATCAGGACTCTTTGTTAGGGTCATATCGTTTTACACGACCCAACATATCATTTACCCCACGAGATGCGATGAATTTACTAATGATGTATTCAAAGGTAGATACAAAAGCACTTCGTGAGATAAGTGAAAACAACAGTGGAAAAATCAAGAATTTCGATGTATTGAGTCAGATAATGGCACCTTTAACATTGAAGTTCAAGACAAAATTATGGGATGAAGATGAAGAATATGCGACATCAAATAACGTATTCGAAGTTCGTAATGGAAAATATATTCGCGGACAAATAGAAAAATCTGTATTGGGTTCTTCCACAAAGGGTGTTCTTCACAGGACATTCAATGATTTTGGAAACATGTCCGCTTGTAATTTCATCGATGATCTTCAGAACATTATCACTGAATATATGAAAACAAGTGCTTTCAGTGTAGGTATTAGCGATTTGGTTGCTAATAGAAAAACACAAGACGCAATTATCCAAGAAATCGCAAAGCAAAAGCAAGAAGTCCAGTCAATCATTGAAAACGTCCATATGGGAACATTTGAGAATAACACTTCCCTAACCAATAACGCCCAATTTGAAACCAGCATCAATAATGTATTGAATAAGGCAACCGAACAAGCCGGTAAGATTAGTCGTAAATCACTATCAAAAGATAACCGCTTTGTAATGATTGTCAATTCTGGTTCAAAGGGCACTCTTATCAATATTTCTCAGATGATTTCTTGTTTGGGTCAGACAAATGTTGATGGTAAGCGTATTCCCTATGGATTTGAAAATAGAACTCTACCTCATTTCAATAAGTATGACGATTCTCCAGGAGCTCGTGGTTTCATTGAAAATTCATATATTTCCGGTTTAACCGCACCCGAACTATTCTTCCACGCAATGGGTGGTCGTATTGGTCTTATTGATACTGCAGTCAAGACTTCTCAAACTGGTTATATTCAAAGAAGATTAATCAAGGGTCTTGAAGACTTAAAGGTAGAATATGATATGACTGTTCGTAATAATAAAGGTAAAATTATCCAATTCGCATATGGAGACGATGGTTTCGAATCAACCAAGGTAGAAAACCAAACCATTCCTCTTGTTGGTATGAGTTTGGAAGATATATACATTCATTATGATATTGTAGGTGCTAACGACCAAAAAACAGAAATCACACGTGTTTTCGCAAAAGGAACTGCTACACGTGTTAGAAAACAAACCAGTAAAACCCAAGAAAAATGTAAACAATATATCGAAAAAATGATTGATTACAGAGACCAATTAGTTAAGTCTGTATTCCGCTATAAAGATGATAATAGTGTAAAGGTTCCTATTGCTTTCCAAAATACAATTGCTAATATTCAAGGGCAACTACAACTTAACTCGAATTCGATTGTAGATATAACACCATTTGAAGCATTCGAATTGATTGAAGAATATTTCGATAAATTAAAACGCTTCAAGTTCGTAGAACCCAATTCATTACTGGAAATTCTATATTACTTTTACTTAACTCCCAAGGACCTGCTTATTAACAAACGTTTCCACCGTGAAGCCTTGATTATTTTGTTAGAAAATATCGTTTTAAAATACAAACAAGCTATAGTTCATCCAGGAGAAATGGTAGGCGTTATAGCAGGACAATCTATTGGTGAACCTACCACACAATTGACTTTGAATACATTCCATTTAAGTGGTGTTGCTTCCAAATCGAATGTTACTCGTGGTGTTCCCAGAATTGAAGAAATTCTTCGTTTGACAAAGAATCCTAAGAATCCTTCGCTCACCGTTCATTTAAATCCTATTGACGAACAAGACCAAGATAGAGCAAACCAATATTCTAATATGTTAGAACATACAAAATTGGTGGATGTAGTAAAATCAGTTCAAATATGCTTTGACCCTAACGACAAGAATAGTTGTTTGGATGATGACAAAATGATGTTAGAACAATACTACGAGTTTGAAGATATGATTGATGAGTGTAATGGTAACGAAGAACGTGACGACGACCAATCCAAATCAAAATGGATAATCCGTATTGAAATGGATACAGAAAAACTATTGGATAAAAATATTACTATGGATGATATTCATTTTGCGATTACAAATAGTCACAGTAATGATGTTTCGTGTGTATATTCAGATTATAATTCTGATAATTTAGTATTCCGTATTCGTCTCAATGAAAGATTATTAAAAACTAAAAAACCTCCCAAAGGCGTTGCGAATACATTAGACCAATCCGATGATATCTATATGCTTCGTATTTTCCAAGATAATCTTTTGAATAATATTGTTCTTCGTGGTGTCAATGGTATTACCAATGTTTTGCCTCTAAAACTAAAGAACTCGGTAGTTAAGGATGATGGTAAATACGTTCATAAAGATACTTGGGTTTTGGATACAACTGGAAGTAATTTAATGGAAGTATTAGCCCTGGATTTTATTGATTCTACCAGAACTTTCGGTAATGATATCAAAGAAGCGTTTGATGTGTTAGGAATTGAAGCCGCACGACAGATTATTTACAATGAATTTGTCGAAGTTATGGAATTTAGTGGTGTTTACATTAACTATCATCATCTCAGTCTTCTTTGTGACCGTATGACTTCTACTGAAAATATGGTATCCATCTTCCGTTCAGGTATTTTGAATGATGATATTGGACCCATTTCCAAATCTACTTTTGAAGTTCATACAGAAGTTTTACTGAATGCTTCTCGTCATGCTGATTTCGACCATATGCGAGGTGTATCAGCAAATGTAATGATGGGTCAAATGGGTGTATTTGGAACAGGAGCTTTCCAAGTTGTATTGGATATGGAACAAATGAAAAATATGCCAGATGTTGAAGTAACTAAAAAGGATAATAACAAAGAAATAGAAAAGATGTTTGGAACACTTGAAGATAATACAGATGTATGTTCTAAAAATAATATCACAATTCAAAACAATTTAGACGCAATCAAAAATAATGATATGGGTGTATGTGATGACGGCTATGATGCTGGATTTTAAGTGATTAGTGTTAGTTGTATAAAAAATAATAATGTAAGTAGTTATTATTTTTTATGTATTTATGGTTTAGTCGTATAGGTAAAAAACTAATTATACTTTGATATAATATAGTGATATAAACTAAAGGTATGAGTAATTCAGGTCACGGCAACTATTATAATATGGACGTTTCTATGCATTATTCTAATATACCATACGGTGTATATTTACCTACTGTAACATTTACCGACAGTAACGGCGATGGACTTTTTACAAATACTATGCGAATAGCACAACTGTCAGCCCAAGGATTTACTGGATTTTATGAAGCCGATTTTGATGGAAATATTACTGTTATTGATGAAGACGCATTTTATAATGATAAAAAAGTTTGTGTAGTTACAATTAATCAAGTTACTGATATTTGTGGAAATGCTTTTAAAGATTGTTCTAATTTACGTGCTGTTACATTAGATACCGCTGTAGATACTAGCCATAAATATAAACTTGAAAACATTCACGAAGGTGCTTTTGAAAATTGTAGTGCTTTAAAACAAATATTTATACCCGGCTCTGTTACTTCTATTCCAAACAGTGTATTTAAAGGATGTGTTAGTTTAGAAGTAGCTGTTATGGGTTACGGCATTCCTCGTAATAGCGTGAATGGTTCTATTGGAGCAAATGCGTTTGAAAATTGTACTAGTTTGACATATTTTTATATTCCAGAAACAGTAACTTCTGTTGGTGCTGATGCATTCAAGAATTGTTCTAGTTTGGAAAGTTTATATATAGATGATAGTGTTAGTTCTATAGGAACAGGTGCGTTTACAACTATAAGTTCAGGTTGTATTGTCTACGTAGAAAATGATACTACTGCTTATCCTGATAATCTTTTTCCAACTAATGCAACCAAACGGAGGTTTAAAGTTGTTACTGTAAATCATAATACTACTACGTTACAATACGGGGATGTAAACTATTGGTGTCTACAACATCAAACCGGCACTCTTTCCAGCACGTCTGATTATTGGAAAGCAAAATGTACTGGAAGTTTTCCTATGTTTGGAACGAATGTTTTTCGTTACAACAGCTCAAGTTTTATGAAATGTGGTAATCTAGTCTCTATTTCAATACAAGGTAGTAATGTTACGCAAATTGACGACCAGTGCTTTGTCGATTTACCTGTATTTCAAGGGTTATATATACCATCAAATATTACTAACATTTACGGTAACCCGAATTATGAATACTCAATGGTAGTAAATAATTGTAACGAATGTCGTCAAATTTCATTCGAACAAAATTCATCCAATATTAATATTGAAGGACTTGATAAAAATAGCCATCACACTTTTTCTGAAAATGATAAATTAAGAGCAATGATATTTCCACATCGTTTAACAAAATTAGTTTCTTATATGTGTGCTGACAGTTACGATTTACAACTTGTGAATATATTTCAAAAAAATGCGAAAACCGATCTAAATTATTTTTATAAAACTAATCATTTTCGTAGTGCTAATTTGGAAGAAATACATTTATTTGTTAATAACACAACCTTTTCTAGCACTGATGACATTTTTTTAAATTGTGCTAATCTAAAACGTATTTATATATATAATAAACATAACGCAACACATTCGCAAATCAATGATGGAACTACAGCATCAGTAGTAAATGTATTTTATGTTATAAAAGATTCTACGGCAAACGAAATACACAATCATTCTGGTTGGAATCTTCATACTATATTCAAAACCAGTGTTACTACAATACCTGCTAGTGGGTATGACGGCGATACTAACTTAAAAACAATTACATTCGAACATGGTGCTAGTAGTTCATTAACTATAACCGAAAGCGCTTTTAGAAATACAGGTATAACTGACGGCGCCAATCATATTAAATGGAATGATAGAGTCACGACAATAGGTAATAATGCTTTTCGAGAATCGGAATTGACTTCCATTATTATTCCGAATAATGTGACAACAATAGGTCAGTATGCTTTTTATGGTAATTCTGATTTAGATGATATTACATTACATAAATATAAAAATGATAGTATTGATGTTAATAATATTATTGATTTAGGTGGAGGGAGTTTAGTTAGTAAAGTATATACTACAGATGTTTTTAATAATATTAAATCTGATGCTACTTTTACTCTTTTTTCTGATGAAAAAATGGATATAAATCCAGATAGTGGTACGGTTCAATTTAAATATCGTTATCAAATTATTGATGGCACTACTTCTATTGCTGCTAATGAATTTAAAGATAGAACTGACCTTTTATCAATTGATATTTCCAATAGCGTTACGACAATTGGTAATAATGCATTTGACGGAACCACTAATATGACTTCTTGCTCTTTGCCTACTAATAGTAGTTTTACGACCATTCCTGATTATTGTTTTCAAGGTTCGGGATTAACTTCCATTGATATTCCGGATAGTGTTACAACAATTAATACTAATGCATTTGACGGAACCACTAATATGACTTCTTGCTCTTTGCCTACTAATAGTAGTTTTACGACCATTCCTGAGTTTTGTTTTCAAGGTTCGGGGTTGAATTCTATTACTATTCCGGATAGTGTTACGATAATTGGTACTAATGCGTTTGACGGAACCACTAATATGACGTCTTGTGATTTGCCTAATAATACAAGTTTTACAACCATTCCCAATAATTGTTTTCAATATTCGGGATTGAGTTCTATTGATATTCCGGATAGTGTCATAATAATTGGTAATAGTGCGTTTCTTAGAACCACTAATATGACTTCTTGTACTTTACCTAATAATACAAGTTTTACAACCATTCCTGATAATTGTTTTTATCGTTCGGGACTGACTTCCATTGATATTCCGGATAGTGTTACGACAATTGGTACTAGTGCGTTTTTTGCAAACTGGAATATGACTTCTTGTACTTTGCCTAATAATTATAATTTTACAACCATTCCTGAGTATTGTTTTACTAATTCGGCATTGACGTCCATTATAATTCCAGTTAGTGTTACGACAATTGGTAACTATGCATTTAAGGGAAACTGGAATATGACTTCTATTGATATTCCGGATAGTGTCACAACAATTGGTAACTATGCTTTTTATCTTTCTAGTCAGTTAGCAACGGTTACAATTGGTAATAGTGTTACGTCAATTGGTAGTAATGCTTTTAATGAAACTGGGTTAACATCAATTATACTTCCGGATGGTGTTACTTTAATAGGTGATGGTGCTTTTCGTAACTGTTCCAATTTGAAGAGTTTTAAATTACCAAATAATCCAAATTTTACAACTATTCCTGATAGGTGTTTTGAAGGTTCTCTAAATTGGGATAGTCCTCAATCTATACCTCATTCAGTTAATACAATTGGTATTAATGCTTTTTATTCTGTCTCAACATTAAATAACCCAGCCTATTTAAAATTGCCCCCCACATTCAAAGATTATGTTCCTTATTATCAAGGCACAAACGTAAGTGAAACAATTATTAATACTAATACAAGTACGTTTTCTACAGATAAAGGGCTAATTTTAGTATATAATCATCTTGCTAACTATGTTGTTAAGAATAATACTTCTCATATATTCGCAATAGATAGAACGGGTACTGCATCAAATCAACTTGATTTTCTTTCTAGCTATACAATTAATGAAAATAATAATAATAGCTCTGGCTTACAATATTTTCGTAAAGGAATATTGAAGAATAATTACGATTATAATACTACAAATGCTTCTACCTTAAATACAGCATACACTAATTCACCATATGCGGCTGCTGGACCGATAGGATATAAAATAAATGGTATGGATATAGGTAAACGCATTGCGCCTTATTATAAAGTTTATACTAGTAACACGAACAATGTAAAATTAATACCAGGCTGGACGAAAGTTGGATTATTTGTAATAGGAGGAGGTGGAGGTGGTGGTTCGGGTGGTGTTTATGATGGCAACGGACCTTATATGGGTGCTGGTTCTGGTGGTGCTACTGGTGGTATAGGATTTGGAATTTTGAATAAAAGTGATTTTGATACTTTAACTGAAATGAATATTGTAATAGGTAGTGGTGGTTCAGGTGGTGCTAAGCACGGTAGTAGTAGTGCGGCTAATGGCAGGAAAGGTGTAGCTGGAAATCATACTTATATAACCAGTAATACAGGCACTGAATTAATAAAAGGTTGGGGTGGTGGTTCAGGTACTGGTGGTTTTGCTTATATATATCCCGATTACTGGGATTGGACTAAGGATCTTGTTAGAGGGGAGTATTGGGATACTAGTGATGGTTCAAAAAAAACGAATACCTACAATTTTAGCGGAGGAAAGGCGGGTGAGGTAACATGTCATAATAATGTAACACTATACACTAATGTAGGGTCATCGGAGGAGGGTGAGTGGGCTGATGCTATTCCACAAGTATCTATAACTGGTAGTAATGTCAACGAATATGGACGTTTAACCGGGATGCAGGGTGGAAATATAACAAACAATTTAAACATATTAAACGAGACTAGTTATGGTAATGGTGGTAATGGTGGTAATGAAGGTTCAAATGATGGTTATGCGGGACAATCTGGTATTGCTGTAGTATTTCAATATTTTACATAATATATTTGATTTATTACTATAACAACTCATATAATAAAATATTCTATATTTTTTATTATATTCTTTTCAAAACCCACAAAATATTCAACAACAAAATATTATATATTTCTACTCAAAAACCAAAGAAACTTGATTCAAATAACTTTCAAAATCCATAATGTTATTAATATAATTTTCTGAATTTTCAAAAACATCGACAAACCCATTCAAATCGTATAAAGGTCGTTCGGGTGTTACCATTTTATATTCCGGACACGTAGTAGATATAGCGGGACTACGAATAAAAAAGAATTTGTCTTTTTCGTAATTACCCCCGAATAGTACCCAATCAACATTCAAATGTAAATTTTCAAGAGGTGATTGGGAAAATAACATAATAGGTAATTTGTAATAAGATGCCAAAACCCACATATCAAGATTAGTTATATAATATTCTTCACTAATAATCAAATCCTCCAAAGTCATTTTATTTTGTTCCACACGTTTTATCATAGTGTTTTTACCATTTTGTTTCCGTAAAATATTGAATATTTTAGATTTATGTTGTCCGATGTAGTGGTTATATTGTGAAATAAGAGTGTTTTTCAATGTATCAATCGTGATATTTTGATTAAAATGAGTATTGTATATGCTTTTAATTAAATTATAACCACAAACACGAGAACAAGTAAAAATAGTTTCTCTTGAATCGGAAGGGAATATTTTCTTCCATTTGCTGTTATTATTTCCAATAACTTCATTTTTTTCCTCTTTAATACATAACATACCGGTTTCTTTTTTATTCCCTTCAGTTTC
>Ga0255762_10005001_pt1 | contig 10008 bp, 14 predicted proteins | sample 101ome_16_FD_179962 | JGI IMG/M metagenome (GOLD analysis project Ga0255762, IMG submission 179962) | Coastal salt marsh microbial communities from the Groves Creek Marsh, Skidaway Island, Georgia - 101401AT metaG (version 2) | ecosystem: Environmental > Aquatic > Marine > Intertidal zone >... | reverse complement strand
CCATAGAATGAAAACGGTGGTGTTCTATTCAAGTCTTCAGTTACAATAATGCAACTAAACAACAGAATATCAATCTGGATTATTCATATTCTTGAGCAGAAAGTCCTCTGTATACCCTCTGTACATACAGTCCACGCGTCGGTACCCTCTAGACATACACTTCACGCTTGGCGATACAGAGGGTTTTTGCTCATGAAAACATGATTTTGCATATCCAATGATTTGATATTGAAGGTATTGTTAGGTAAAGATATGCCATTCTGCTATCATTGCGGGAAATCTGTTGAGGAGGACTGGATAGTGTGTCCATTCTGCACAAAGTCTACCAAAGGAAGTAATTCACAACATGGTATTAATCTTCAAGACTCAGCCGTATCGGAGATTAGCACAACTAATGTCACAAATACAAACATCATTGATAATTCCGTAAAAATAAATGAACAGACTTGTCCAGGTTGTCAGGCAACAGGAAATATACATCCGAGATTATGTAATTGCACAATAAATGATGTCAAATGCACAAATTACTACTGTGAACTGTGTAAAGTAACGCAGAATTTCTTTTATCTCATGTGTTTGGATTGCGCAAAAAAATGTGACGTAAAGGTATGCAACAAATGCGGTAAGGAACATTCTAGACATAATAAAAAATGTGAATATCCATGTGGATCGAAATCATTCACCTCTCCAAAAATTCACGCACAGCGGAATTTCTAATTCTGAGTCTGTTTGTCATTTGCTAACACGAAGTATTGACATATCATTTCCATGAAGTCGCAAGGGTTCTTAGGACCCCCTCAAGACATTATGGAAGAGTACAATGGGTGTTCAGTCCCCCAGTACACTCGCTACTCAAGCGACAGGCATCTCAGGTAAGGGTATACAGAGGGAAAGAACCGGGTTAATTATAACCAAGCCCCGCGTAGTAAGAGTATGAAACCAGGGCAAATTCTCGCGACAGGATTACTTTTTTTCCTTCTTTTCATGCCACTATTCGCGCTTATTGGGGACATGAGAGTCCAGTGTGAATTTAATGTTGAAAATGATTGTTCGGAATACACAAATATGCAGGGTCTGATTGGAGCCGGATTATTGTTTGGCCTAATGCTTTCAGTTGGTGGCGCATACAAAATGAGGAATCTTTCGAAGGGGACGAGGAGTCCAACATTTGGTAAGTATTCCTTACAAGACCACAACATGAAGGATAGTATGTGGGATTCAGACACAAAATCTAATGATATTTCTTTCGTTGAACAATACGGCATAGATGATTCTGTTCTCGCAGATGTGCTTAAGATACTTCAAAACGAGAAAGATAATGCTCAAAACGATTCTAATCAACTTCTTTCTAAAATAGAAGTTAGCAATGACTCCAGTTCAGAAATTGAAGCCTTGATGGAGAAACAGATTAACCAGAAATCAAGAGTTAGTGATATCGAACAGGCCATGACAAAAATCAAGGCTGAAATGAAAGGCATCAAAAAATCACAAGCCGAATCTAATCTTGACATGAAAGATTCTGTCATTTCTGGAGATGTGATGGTGAATGACCCTCGTGAAATAGCTGAGGCCGCCATAAAGGCATACAAAATGGGCCAACAAAGCAAAGATTAGTTTTTCAATTGCAACAACATATTATTGCCACAAAATTGCAAGGGTTCTCTCAAACCCCTCCAGACATTATGGAAGATTACAAAGGGATTCAGTGGGTCGATACAGACGCTACCGTCCGTACAATCGTCACGAAGATTGAGATGCTAATTTTTTGGAAATCGGACTGGGGAGTATTGAGAGAACAGTCGCAACTTAGAGTTCACTCTGCGCTGACAGATTTTCAGCCGTACTTGTTTGGATGGGGTTGGCTCGGAAGCAACGACATGATGAGGACAATGAATACGCCAATGTAAGGAACGAAGAGTGCGACGAGCACCCACCAACCGGAAAAACCACCGTCATGCAGACGACGAATCTGTTGGCTGAGGAGAGGGATTGAAAAGATCACAACAACCAACATTATAACAAGTAATCCTGTCAACAACCCCGACGTATCAGGATTGTTCGAGTCCAAGGCCAAGACGCTTAACGAAAGATAAAGGGCTCCAAACACAGATAAAAACAGGTAGTAAAAGAGAAAACCCCACCAGTATTCACTGCGCTGGCACCTTCCCTCTCCATCCCAACTCCTTAATGTTCGACGTAGAGCGGTCAGAGGGCCGATCATTTGAAGATTGAGATATGGGTTGTGCATAGGTGCGTTCACCTGCTGAGTTGCAGGCTGGACAACGCCGTTCAAATGCTGGACGGCTTGGCTTTGTTGAGCAGCAGCCTGGTGCGTGTATCCAACAACCATCTGAGTTGGCTGAGAGGTGACCCGCATGGCTTGTTGAGGCTGCACCGCCACCGGTTGTGTCTGATTCAGACCAGGGGGTACATTTGGTATCGATGCGCCAACAAACTCAGCGATGTGCTCCGAACAGTAGGGCCGCTCGCCAGGGCCCCGCTCGGAACGGAAGAAGGATTCGCAATTTTTACAGAACAAGGTGTCACACCCTTCCTTGAAGCAATACAAACCGGGATTTGTTTTTGCATCAATGGGTGTTTTGCACATGCTGCAGCGTTCGATTTGACCGCCAGAATTGATGACAATGTCGCCCGTTGATGGGCCAATGGCATTGTGTCCAACTTGAACCGAGTCCGTGAGGTTGAGCCCTGAATTGTCAGGTTCCATTGAAATCTACTCCGAATTTCGTGGTTAATCATCTTTGTAGGCATCTTTTTGACCGGCGACATCGGTTTTGCGAAGTTCAGCCAACTGCTTGAGCGCCTCCAACTTCACGGCGGGGTCGTCTGATGAAGCAGCGATGTCTTCCAAAACGGCGATGGTGGATTGCGAACCCTTGGCGTGCTGCTCCAAGCGCTGTTGTTCTTGCTCATGTTGGATCTGCATGCGTTCTCGCTTTCGGGCTTGGACCTGGTCAAACATCTCCATCGCCTTGTTTATCTTCTGCTCTTCAGCATCTTGTGCAACCGTGGCAAGGGCTTTTTGCCGTTCGGCTTCGAGTTTGGCCAGTTCAACGTCCGTTTGGGCATTCTTGAGGGCTTCGTCTCGGGCTGCAGCCGTTTGTTGGTCTCGAAGTTCCTGCTGCTGACGCCACTGTTGCAGGTTGTATTCACCCGCCCCTTTGAGGCGGTCAAGTTCCAACTTGAGTTCAGCCGCTTCTTTGGCCTGAACACCAGCAAGCGCCATTCGAGCGTTCACCTCGTGCTTGCGCTGTTCGGTCTGGATGAAGTGGTCAAGTTCAATGGCTTGCTTGTCCGATTCAATGTCCTTCGAGAGTTGCAGACGCTCAAGGTCGTGCTGATGCTGAAGTTGCTGCTCGGCAGCGGTGCTGCTCCACGTGATGAAGCCGCTGCGGAAGGCAAGACCGTATTCGTCCAACGTTGCTCGTAGGGCAGTCTTGATGGCGTACATGACGTCCTCGTTGGCTTGGACCGTACGCATGGCCGTGGCGTCCATGCCCCGAAGATGCTGGAGGGCAGCGGCGCTGGTGGCGGGAGAGATAACTTCGGCAATGTGGCTGGCCTGAACGGTCATCGTGCCCTTCGCGGGGAAGGTGATGAGTCGTGGAGCGGTTTCTCGGGTGACCTCCAGTTTCAGCGTGACGAGGCAGTTGATCTCGTCGCCGTTATCGGCGATACCCCTGACCTGCACAAGTATGGTGTGGGGCCCGGTAAAGGCGAACATGAAGGAACGGACGGGGTTGCTCTTGCCAAACAATTTCCCGAAGAGCCCGACTTGGGGGCTCACTTCCATGTGCGTTTGTGATACGGAACCGACAATCTTGCCGTTTTCCAAAACCACGCAGACTTCGTTCGGTTTGAGCGTCACCTCGGCTTGCCGAGGGACATCGGCGTCGTTCATGTAGTGCGCAATCACGGTTGGGTTGGTTCTCCATCTGAAATGCATTGTCATCACCTCTTTGTCAGTCCATCGATGTACATGTTCCTCTCCAAGTACATGTTTCGAGTACGAGTCAGTTTTTGATGCCAGTCAGCGATGCGTGTATTCACGGAATCATCGTCCAAATCACTCATTTCATCGGCCAACTCGTTCGCCATGCGGGTCGTGTCAACAAGGGCTTGCAGCACCTCGCTGTCATGGTTCACCAACTTGCGAACGGCTTTGGCCTTGAGTTTACCAATGCCTGTGTGCTGAGAAACATGATTGCTCGTGATGGAGAACTGGGCTTCGTTGCGAAGGATGTTGATGGATTCAATCATGTTCTCGAGGCTACCTCGGGCATCTCGGTTGCCTGCTGCGTGGACATCGCCCTGCAATTTTTCCGCGTGACGAGCGAGCATCTCGCATCGCCGTTGAATTTCAGCACGGACGGCTTCGTCCGATTTCATGAAACGGCCTTTTTCGTAGCCGTCGTAGGCTGAGACCAAGGCACGAACGCCTTGGACGGCAGCGGCAAAGGCAGATGTGCTTACGTCCATGGGATATGCCTCAAGTGTTTGATTTGTGATGGTATTGTGTTGTTAGATATATGTATTGGTCGAGTGTTCTGCGATAGATTCATTCTGTTCTGGTGTACAGTGATTTTTGAATTAAAATCAGTGAAAGTTCAAAAGTAATTGAGTTCATCTTTGGTGCATGAGCAATAACTCTGAGTCTGGCCGGAGTCCGACATTACCCCCCGCACCTCCTGCAAAAGGCCGGCCCGCACCTCCCGCAAAAGGCCGGCCCGCACCTCCTGTGAAAGGTCGACCTGCACCACCCAATAACATTCCACCAAAACCCCCTAATGAGAAGATTGAGCACTCCAAAGAAAATGACAATACGCAAAAATTGTATCAAAGAGCAATGAATCTCGAAGAAGAGGAAAATTATGCCGAGGCAGCAGTATTATATCGGGAACTCGAAATGCGAGACAACGAAAACCGATGTCTCAATCTCGCCCTTGCGAAAGCAAAAACAGCAGGAACTACCAATATACACTATGGCGACAAAATCGTGAATGATTCGGTCATCATGAAGGAAGACTAAGCTGTCCGTGCAAGTTCTCTCATCACAAGAAGATCGTAAAGTTGGCCAAAGCCAAACAACCCAAATGTGAATACATAGAGAAGTCCTGACACGGGCCTGTTGTAGTAAAATCGGTGGGCTCCACAAATGAACAAAAAGCAGGCGCACCAGAGAAGATAACCTGTAGCCGTATCTTTGCCAGGGCGCATCATCATCATCCCACCTTGCTGTTGCTGCTGAACATTGTTCACAATAACCGGGCCGGAAGATTGCTGATTTTGCTGGGATTGCGCGAGCATAGCCTGTTGCTGCATCATCATCTGTTGGTTTTGTTGATTCATCATCATCATAGCAACCATCGGGTCGACCGAAGAACCACCTTGAGCGGAGGTTGCAGGGGCTGCGGGAGCCGCGGGAGCCGCAGGTCGGGGGTTAAAATTAGGAAAGTGTTCTCGAGTGTAGACCTTGGCTTGGTCAACATCGTATCCTTGCTGTAAGAGTGATTGGTAATATGCTTCTGCTTCGCTCATTCTTCTTCCTCCTTTCCAATAATGCTGTCTACGACATCAACAAGTTCATCGGGGACAAGTTGTGAGGTCTGGCCAAGGTCCGTAGTGGTGTTTTCAACACCCACTGACAAGAACAACATCAATGAACCCAACAAAGCGGATAAAATCAATACAAAAGGGAGTACTCCTTCGTTTGGTAACGTACTTTGCGTAGTCAAAAACAAACCTATTGTACCGATACCTACCATGGTCATACCAAGTTTGGCCTGCCAATGAATCAGCCCACCATTGGAACTCATTGAACGGTTTCTGTTCATCTAAATTACATAAATTTGACGGAGATAAATTATCCCATTGGAAAGAACCGAAGATCTGGTTAGTTCAAAGCCGCTGTATCCACCATGGCCGACCCGTTGCAACCCTTCTACACCCTTACGGGAGAAACTCACGCGTCGGTACCCATGCATTTGCATACCATTTGACTGTGTACAAGTAACAAGACCGATACTTGTGAGTCCAAACCCAAAGGGGTTCAAACGCAGCGTCGTCGTGTATTTTGGAAACAAAACACGCACACTGCGAGGCCAAAAAGGGATGGTGGGCGCTGTGGAGTCGGACATAGCACCAACTGCCGCTCAATATTGGATACCATCTCTTCCCTCATCAAAGAACAGCGTCCTGATTTGGCTCTGAGTCGGTGTTCTACACGTCATCTGCATACTTGCATCTGTCGCAAATGCCCTTCTGAGATACGGTGACTTTCACTTTCCTACAACGCACGCACATTCCCACAATTTGAGCGCAAATGCATGATGATCGATTGCAGACTCCGCAGCAATTGGTGCAAACATCTGGAACCTGCTTAATGGAATCCGATGCGGCCATCCCTCCACCTATCAGACCGGCTAGGGTGCCAAATCCTGGGAAGGCAATAGTGCCGAGGACAGCACCAACCACTGATCCGCCAACGAATCCGCCCGCTCCTCTAGCGGCTCTTGATGCGTTGCTCCTGAGGTGAACCGTTGAACCACAAACGCGGCAAGGAGTGGTTTTGACTCCTGGGGTTTCTGGAGTAGTTTTGCTCGGTTTGTTAGTCGTGTAATTCGCATGCTGGTGGCAGTAACCGTTCGCCTTAGGAGTCCTCTGGCATTGATTTCCCGACTGGGTCAAGGCCCAACAGCGATGATTGTAGACACGCTTTTCCACTGCTTGCTTGCCTTGTTGCGCGCCATTTTCGACAGGCTGGTAACACATTGGGCACCTGTAATTCCCCTTGCGATCCCTGAATGTCATCTCAAAGTGCTTGGCACAAGCGTGGAAATCCCATTTGCACTTGTTGCACCCACCAATTGGCTCCCTAGAGCAGAAGTACCGCTGACAGGTTGCCATCAAGCCTTGCAGCCAGCATCCTACAAATTACACTTTACTCTACTTAGGTCGCCAGTTTAGTCGTCATTCGCGTTCCATGTGAAAGTCGTCAATTTGGCTCTAAATCTACTTTGCTCCAGCCTCATCGAGGTTGTTACAATCTTTTTGTAATTTATCCAAGTTGTTGAGTACGGTCGCTGCGCGTTTCTCGAACCCTAATCCCCTATACAAGAAAAGACTGCCTTGGTACAACGCTTCTGCTTTCGCGAAGTTGCCCCTAATTCTCGCGATGTTGCCAAGATTGGCCAGCACGGCTGCTTCTCCAAACTTATCCTCGTTTTCGAGATAAATCACTAGAGCCTCTTCATAGAACTTTTCCGCCTCGACCGAACAGGGGGTTCGGACTCTCTGAGGGGAGTGGACGCTGGGGAGTCGTCCAGGGCTGCGACTGCCAGCACATGCTCAGCGCAATAGCCTCGCTCATCCGCGCCCAGCGGTGCGAGATAGCCCTCCTTCTTTTGGAAGAGGCGTTCCCAGAGCACCGCTGAAGCCGACGAATCCTTGAGATCATCCAAGGCGGGCCTTCATCTCGTCCAACATCGAAGCAGGGAGGGGGACGTAGCCTACATCGGCGACGTGTTCCATGCCAGCATCCGAAAATCCATAGTCAAAGAAGCCTCGAACCAGATCCCAATCGTTGTTGTTGACGTTCATGTAGATGTATCGCGAGAGAGGAGCGTAGCTACCATCAGCGACCGTGCTGGTCTCGGGAGCTACAGCATTGCCTGCGTCTTGGACGCCGTGTGTATCGTTGTTGGCGATGGCTGCAACAGAGAGTACATTCGAGTTCTCTTCGTAGTAAGCGTAGCCAAAGTAGCCAATGGCATATTCATCACCGGTCAAGCCGTTGACGATTTGATTGTCATCGGCTGAATTTTGGTATCCTCTCGCGGAATCAAAGCCTTCAGAGACGGGGTCTGCGTCGGCGAAACAATTCTTGCAAAACACCTGCTCACCGAAGTATTCGTACGTCCCCGAGTCCGAGTCGGCACCCCAGAGTTTGATCTCTTGGTCAGGGCAAGCAGCGGAATCGTGCAGGTCCCCCCACTCTCGGATACCATCGCCGTCGTTGTTGGGCGTGGTCGAAGCCAGGTCCAATCCACCCTCTGAATGATTGGCGAGGTCTTCTTCGCTCCAATCGCTGTATATCCATCGAAGTTGGGCCATTGACAGGCCCCCCATGTCGGTGACGCACTGATCAGCAGCACCGCCTTTCTTCATGACGACGGAAAGGCCGTCGATGGCGACGATGAGTTGCGTGACGGTGATGTCTGAATTGAGACAGTCGTAGGTGTAGCCATCGCTACCAACCGTCGCTTCTGACGCCTTCCAACCTCGGCTCATGTCACCAATGTTGACGCTGTCTGCGTCGGTGCTGCACACCTTTGATGCGCCTGCACCTGAGCCTCCGCCTGCGACGGTGACGGTGAAGTCAGCGTTGGCTGCGCTGTAGGCTTGGCCCCAGGCGCTGGCCACGGGAAACACCGTACTGCTGCCAGCGATGTTGATGGTCTTCTGTTCAACCTCCGTATCATCGCCTCCGATACAACCAGCTAAACTGGTGATCAAGAGGGTCAATACAAGGGTCATGGCTTTCGTTTTTCGTAGGTTTCGTCCCATAATCGGTCTCTCCTTGAACCTCGCCAAAGGGCAAAAAGGCTTAGGATTCCTGCATAGATTGTAACGAGGCCTCTATAGGAATATATAGGAATCAATAGAATAATGGCGTTCTCTATCTATCCTTTACCAACTTAGGGAGAATGAGGCGGAATTTTGGCGGATGGCGAGTATCGGAAATTGCAAATCACCGGTGGGTCCACCACCATCGTCTCCCTGCCGAAGGATTGGATCAGTCAAAACGAACTCAGCAAAGGCGATGTGGTTAGCATCGAAGAGATGAGTTCGGGAGATTTGAGAATTTCAACACTCCAAGGCGCGAAGAACAAAACCAGCATCACCATTGATTGTTGCGAGGTGGAAAACGGACTCCTCGATCTGATGATTGGCGCTTACTTGTCGGGTGCGGACGCCATCTCCATTGTTTGCTCAAAACCCATTTCACGGTCCGTGCGTTCTGAGATACGGGGGTTCCTTCGAGACACAAGAGGGATGGAGATTGAATCCGACAAGGAAAAAGAGATTCGGATCGTCTCGTTGCTGAATCCATCCGAGCTTAAACTTCAAGTCTCTGTCAACCGGATGTACATTCTGATTTCGGGACTTGTGAACGATTCGTTCGCCGCCTTAAGCGGAGATTCAAATGATTTACTTCAGGACATTGAGGACAGGGAGCGTCAGATTGACGCTCGAAGATTGCTGATCGAACGCCAAGTAGCCGCCGCCCTAAAAATGCCGTCCGTTGAGAAACGATTGGCCATCGATCGTTTTTCGGCCATGGAGCACGCAAGCATTGCTCGGGTTCTTGAGCGCATGGGGGATCACGCCACGCGCCTTGCAGTCTTGGTCCGAGAAAACAACGATGAAATCCGACTTCAACCGGAGGAAATGCCTCTGAGAGCGATTCCTTTGTTTTCTGCTGAACTCAGAGAACTCGTTCACAACATGTACACAAAGGACATCCCCCTCATTCATGGAGCGAAATCATCGCTGGCCAAGATCATCAAGGATATCGAGGTGGATGAAGGTGAATTGTGGACGGGACGTCGCCCGGCTGAGCGGTTGTATGCTGAATTCCAAATTTCGGAATCCATCCGCCGATTGTGCGCCTACGCCGTTAATTTTGCGGAATTGTTGCTGAACATGCTCATGCATGAACAGTTGGAAACCGTTTGAGGAGTGGAAACGATGGAGAACTCGTTGAAGATTCCTCTCCCGAAACGAGGTCCCGCCGATAGGGTGCGATGGCTGCTCTTTCTGACCTCCCTCTCTGTCATCGCCATCACGCTCGGAATCATTCAAACACTCCTGTTTGAAGCCATCACGTTCTTCAGCGAAATTGCCAGCGTTCGAGGTTGGTTTTCCTTTGAGTTCAACCCAATGGAGGTGGTGAGTCAAACCGGCCTCGGCGCATTCATGTTCATG
>Ga0255762_10004980_pt1 | contig 10035 bp, 9 predicted proteins | sample 101ome_16_FD_179962 | JGI IMG/M metagenome (GOLD analysis project Ga0255762, IMG submission 179962) | Coastal salt marsh microbial communities from the Groves Creek Marsh, Skidaway Island, Georgia - 101401AT metaG (version 2) | ecosystem: Environmental > Aquatic > Marine > Intertidal zone > Salt... | reverse complement strand
TGACCCGTACAAGGAGTTAATTCAAATTTATAATTTCTTGAATCTTGATTCTTCAGGCTTAAGATTTAAGAGTAATGTGCTGAGTTATGGTTCAAGGAAACTGGAGGTAAAGGCGGCAAGTAAAAAAATAAATACATCAGATTTTATTGAAAATTCTGAGCAATTAGAAAAAGAGATTAAATTGATTAATGGAGTACTTTCTCGGGGAGAAAGATGAGCAGAAAGATAGTTATAAGTTTTGATTTTGAATTAGGTTGGGGTGTTCTAGATTCAGAGCTTTGGAGAATACGAGAAAATTCCGACCTTTATGAGAATTTAAGACCTGTGTTTGGTCAGTTGATGCATGTACTGAATGAGACAGAAATCCAAACAACCTGGGCTATAGTTTCATCATTATTGGTTGAATCTGAAAGTGAGTTAGACATTGAGCATTTACCATCTAGCTATAAGAACGACGTAGTCTCATTTTATCGAAATTCTAAAGCCTCAACTCGTTGTGGACTTGATTTGGTGGATAGTTTGCAGTTGAATATGCCATTAATTGAGATAGCCTCACATACTAGTACGCATATTTACGCAAAACAAAAAGATGTAAAGGCTTGTCAATATGTTAGCGATGTTAAGAAATCTATTAGCACTCTTGAATATTACTTTAATCAAAAAATTGAGACCCTTATTTTTCCGAGAGATCAGTCAGACTTTAATAACGAAATAGCGTCATACCGCCCGTTAAATTTTCGTTTAAATCCGAGATATGGTTTGAACATGTCGACTATATTCAGAGTTGCGTCCGGCGTGTCTAGAGTTTATAGCTCTCCACCCAGTTCTAGAGTTATTTTGGGATCATATGGAGAGCTTTATCAGACAGGGTCTTTGTATTTCAACTGGCTGGGTGGAAAGTATGAATATTTTAAGAAAATACTTGTCAAAATGCAGGCCAGCAGAGTGTTAAGTATAACAAATAAATCGTCCATCTGCCATATATGGTTACACCCTTTCAACTTGGCTGAGTCAAAAGAACATTTTGATTTGTTTGTTACTTTTTTACACTCCCTGTCTAGATTAAGAGATAAGGGAGTTGTTGAGGTGGTTACCATGAAGGATATATCTGAATTACACAAAATGTAGGTGAAGTATGTTTAGCAATAAAATTTTATTAATAACAGGTGGTACAGGATCGTTTGGAAATGCGGTGTTGCGTAGATTTTTAAATGTTGATGTTAAGGAGATACGCATATTTAGCAGGGATGAAAAAAAACAAGATGATATGAGACGTAAATATGCTGACGATAGACTTAAATTCTACATTGGTGATGTCAGGGACTATGAGTCGATTATTAATGCAATTAGAGGTGTGGACTATGTATTTCACTCTGCAGCACTAAAGCAGGTTCCATCGTGCGAATTCCATCCCATTGAGGCAGTAAAAACAAACATAATTGGTACGGAAAATGTTTTAACTGCAGCGATTGACGCAGGAGTTAAGCGAGTTATTTGTTTGAGCACTGATAAAGCAGTATATCCAATTAATGCTATGGGTATGTCTAAAGCTATGATGGAGAAAGTAATCATTGCCAAGTCTCGACAGAGTGATGACTCTACGATAATTTGTGGAACACGTTATGGCAATGTGATGGCATCCAGAGGTTCTGTTATCCCCCTATTTGTAAAACTTATTTATGAAAAAAAAGAATTAACACTTACCGACCCAGATATGACACGCTTTATGATGACTTTAGATGATGCAGTTGATCTAGTTTTGTTTGCTTTTCATCATGGGGAAGCTGGTGATATTTTTGTACAAAAAGCTCCAGCAGCAACAATTGGAACTATGGCACAAGCATTGTGCGAATTAATGGGAAAACCGGATTATCCAACTCGTATTATTGGCACAAGGCATGGTGAAAAAAAATATGAATCTTTATTGTCTAAAGAAGAAATGGCGTGTGCTATAGATATGGGCGACTACTTCAGAATCCCTCCTGACTTAAGGGATCTGAATTATGCTAAATATGTAGATCTTGGAGACGAAAATATTGCCAATTATGATGAGTATAATTCTGACAACACAGAGCGTTTAGATATCGAAGGAATGAAAGTTTTATTAGGTAAGTTAAAATTTATTCAAGCCGCCTCCACGGGTGAAATAATAGATCCTGAGGAGTGACATGAATGTACTAGTAACTGGCTCTAATGGTTTTATTGGAAAAAATTTAATTACATGTCTGAATGAGCAAAATATTCAAGTTATAGCCTATACCCGACAGAATTCAATCAAAGAGTTAAGAGAATTTGTTGAAAGATCTGATTTTATTGTTCATTTGGCGGGAGAAAGCAGACCTAAAGATGATAAGGATTTTGATACTATTAACGTTGGTTTGACCAAGTTGCTTTGTGATTCGATACGTTCTTCAGGTAAAAATATCCCTATTATCCTAGCTTCATCTACCCAGGTCAATTTTGATAATGCATATGGTAGAAGCAAGTTGGATGCTGAGATTGCTGTAAAAGATCTAGAAAGTGATCCAGGTTGCCCCACGTATATATATCGTTTGCCTGGCGTATTTGGCAAGTGGTGTAAACCTAATTATAATTCTGTTGTAGCGACTTTCTGCCACAATATAAGTCATGATCTACCTATCCAAGTTAATGATCCAGATTTTGAATTGAGTCTAGTTTACATTGATGATGTGATTGAAGAGTTTGTTAAGACAATACAAGGAGTGAAGGGTGACAAAAAAGAGTTGTCAGTGCAACCAGTGCATAAAATTAAATTAGGTGATTTGGCCAATCAGATTAGAATATTTAAAGAGAGTCGAGACTCGCTTTTAATTGAAAGGGTTGGCGATGGACTTATTCGTAAGTTGTATTCAACGTATGTCAGTTATCTTTCTCCTGAGCAATTTTCATATTCAATACCCTTACATGGCGATGAGCGTGGGATGTTTGCAGAAATGCTAAAAACAAAAGATAGTGGTCAGTTTTCATTTTTTACCGCAGGTCCAGGCGTTACTAGAGGTGGTCATTATCACCACTCCAAAACTGAAAAATTTTTAGTTGTCCAGGGTGAGGCAAAATTTGGTTTTAGGCACGTGGTTTCAAATGAAACATATGAGGTTGTCACAACAAGTAAAAAATTGACAATTGTTGAAACTGTACCAGGGTGGTCTCATAATATTACCAATATTGGTTCAGAGGATATAGTGGTTATGCTTTGGGCTAATGAAGTTTTTGATCCTGGCAGTCCTGACACTATAGCTCACAAAGTGTAAAGGGAAATATGATATGAAAAAGTTAAAAATTGCAACAGTAGTTGGAACGCGTCCAGAAATCATACGTCTTGCATGTGTGATTAAGAAACTTGATAAGTATTGTGAACACATTCTGATTCATACAGGGCAAAACTATGATTATGAATTGAATGAAATTTTTTTCGATGATTTAGGACTTAGAAAACCAGATTATTTTTTAGATGCTGCTGGGGCAACTGGTGTCGAAACTATTGGTAAGGTAATCATTAATGTTGATAAAGTTTTAGAAGAACTTCAACCAGAAGCTATGCTTATTTTGGGTGATACCAATAGTTGTATGGCGCTCTTATCTGCCAAGCGCAGGAAAATACCGACATTTCATATGGAGGCGGGTAATCGCTGTTTTGATCAGCGTGTTCCTGAAGAAATTAATCGTCGTCTAGTTGATCATATGGCTGATATTAATTTAACATACAGCAGTATTGCTAGAGACTATCTTTTGAGCGAAGGTTTGCCAGCGGATATGGTTATTAAAACTGGCAGCCCTATGTTTGAGGTGTTAAATACTTATCGTGATGATATTGAAAGTTCTGATATATTGACGAGACTAGGACTTAAAGCTTATAAATTCTTTGTTGTTAGTGCACATCGTGAAGAGAATATAGATTCAGATGTTAATTTTTTAAAGTTAACCGGCTCGTTAAATCTTATTGCAGAAACTTACAATATTCCAGTCATAGTTTCAACTCATCCGCGCACCCAGAGACGTATCGATTCACTAGGTATTAAGTTTCACGGTTTAATTCAGTTATTGAAACCTCTTGGGTTTAAAGATTACAACAAATTGCAAATCTCAGCAAAGGCAGTACTGTCAGATAGTGGAACCATTAATGAAGAGTCTTCTATTATGAACTTTCCAGCATTGAACTTACGTGAATCTCATGAAAGACCAGAGGGAATGGAAGAGGCTGCAGTTATTATGACCGGTTTTGATAGCGAGAGAATTATGCAAGGATTAACTATATTAGAGTCTCAGTTGAGAGACTCTAATAGGTCTGTTAGGCAAGTATTTGATTATTCTATGCCTAATGTTTCTGACAAGATAGTTAGAATAGTTCATAGTTACACAGATTATGTTAACCGTGTTGTGTGGAAGAAGTATTAGGAAAAAAAGATGAGTATCTTGCTTGTCCATCGACATTATTTTCCAGACTCTCCGCCATATGCATCAATTATTAAAGATATGCGAGAAATGCAAATCTTTCGAGATGGGTGTATAGATGTTCTTGCATCGCAGCCATCATATAAGTTTGAAGACAAGTTTAAGAGTATTGCATGGAAGGTCAAAGATGATCTAGGTACTGTTCGTCGACTTCCTGTCTTTAGGTTTAATAATCAAAAAGTTAACAAAATGCTTAATTTTTTTTGGTTCCCGTTTATTTCTTTCTGGGCTATGTTGTTCGGAAAAAAATATAAGGCTGCAATAGTCTCAACCGCACCGCCTGTATTATTGGCATTCGGCATTGCCTTAGCTTGTAAAATTAGGGGAATTAAGCTCGTATATCATTGCATGGATATTCATCCTGAAATAGGTCGAATAACTGGAGATTTCAAGAATAAATGGATCTTTAACTTTCTTATAAAGTTAGATCACTTTACTTGTCGTGTGGCAAGTCGTATTGTTGTCTTATCTGGAGATATGAAGCATAGTTTGACTCAAAGAGACAGCGCTTTAAAGAACAAGATTGAAATTATAAATAACTATAACTTGGGCGATAATCAATTAGAAGAGCAAAATTTTTTTAATCAAAATGACGGAAAATTTCGCATAGTTTTTGCGGGCAATATTGGGTGTTTTCAAAATTTGGATATCATGATTACAGCTTTAAGTAATGTTAGTAATAAAGCTAATCTGCAGCTGATTTTTGTTGGAGAAGGTGCAGCTCTAAATCAATTGAAAAATTTGACGAAAGAATTAAAGTTGCAGGAATTTGTTCGGTTTATTCCGCATCAACCTCTGGAAGTTGCAAAAAAGATTATAAAAGATTCTCAAATTGCAATTATTAGTCTTCATGAAAAAGTAATCCGTTATGCTTATCCAAGCAAAACTATGACTTATTTATCATTAGGAGTTCCTATTTTGGCTTTAGTTGAGAATGAGTCAGAATTAGCTAAAACTATAATAAATCATAATCTTGGTTTTGTTTGCCCGCCAAAAGATGTGAAAAATTTGTCTAACGTCATTTCTAATTTAGAGAATAAAATTCAATTAATTGAAAAAACTAATATTCAAAAATACTTCAGAAGAACGTTTCCGAAAAGTGAATTTCAGTTAAAGTTTTTACATCTATTAAAAGATATTTTATGAGGAAATTATGGATTATCAACCAATAATAATTATTGGCGCACCTCGATCTGGAACAAATATGCTAAGAGACATATTATGCCAATTTAATGGAGTCGGAACTTGGCCATGCGATGAAATAAATTATATTTGGAGACACGGTAACATTCATCAAGAAACGGACGAGTTCTCAACTGATATGGTTCAACCAAAAGTTAAAGATTTCATACGTAAAGAGTTTGACGATTTTGCATCCATTAATAATTTAACCTTTCTGGTTGAAAAAACCTGTGCCAATTCATTACGCGTACCGTTTGTTGATCAAATTATACCAAATGCAAAGTACATTTTTATTGTTAGAGATGGTGTCGATGTTGCCGGTTCTGCAACAATACGCTGGAAGGCAAAATTAGACATTCCTTATTTATTTAAAAAGGTGCGTTATGTCCCTATTGTTGATCTACCATATTATGGATTTAGGTATATTGGCAACCATATTCATAAGTTTTTTTCAAAAGAAAATCATTTGTTGTTTTGGGGCCCTAGATTTTTAGGGTTAAACACCGCACTGAAGAACCTTTCTTTAGAGGAGGTTTGCGCTCTACAGTGGCAGCGTTGTGTAGATTTATCAGAGCGGGCATTTGATAGAATGTCGGAAGAAAAGATTATTAAAATCAATTATGAAGAATTTGTTAATAACCCTGTTGAAGTGTTGGAGCAAATACTGAATCAATTTCAAATTCAACACACATATGACCAGCTTAAAGAGTCAGTTAAGAATGTAAGGGCAACGAGTATTGGAAAGGGGCGTCAAGCATTTAATGAAGTTGAATTAAAAGCGGTAATAGAATTGATCTCAGATACGCTTAAAAGACATGGTTATGAATAAAGGGTTGACACCTCAAGATGCCTTTTTAAAAAGATTTTTTGACATTGTATTCTCGTTTAGTGGAATTATAGTCACACTCCCTATTATTTTACTTGGTGGACTGGTTGCAGCGATTGAAACTCGATCAAATGGTTTTTTTATCCAGCGTCGAGTTGGCATGCATGGTAAATTATTCAGTATTGTTAAAATCAAAACCATGAAAAAAGTCACAGGTGTTGATACCAGCGTTACGATTTCTAATGATTTGCGTATCACCAATAGTGGTGCGTTTTGCAGAAACACCAAAATTGATGAATTACCACAATTATGGAATGTACTAATTGGGCAAATGAGTTTTGTTGGTCCTAGGCCTGATGTTTCTGGTTATGCTGACAAACTTAAAGGCAAAGATAGGATTATTTTGTCTATAAGACCAGGTATAACTGGACCTGCTCAACTAACTTATAAAAATGAGGAAGAAATTTTGGCTAATCAAGATGACGCGATTAAATACAATGACGAGATAATATGGCCTGATAAGGTGAGAATTAATCGAAAATACATTGAAAATTATTCTTTTATTAAAGATTTCTCCTACATATGGAAAACTATAGTGGGTGGCAATGTTAAACATTAAATTTTCATCATGGCCTAACTTTACTGATGAAGAGGCTGATGCAGTTCGTGATGTTGTAATATCTAATAAAGTTAATTACTGGACAGGCATTGAATGTCGTAAATTTGAAAAAGAATTCGCATGTTGGTCTGAGTCAAAATATGCGATTGCATTGGGTAATGGAACGCTGGCTCTCGATGTTGCGTTCAAATCTCTAAATATAGGAAATGGTGATGAGGTAATTGTGACCTCTCGGACTTTTATTGCCTCGATTTCTTCTATTGTAAATTCTGGGGCAACCCCTATTTTTGCTGATGTGAATTTAGACTCTCAAAATATTACGTCTGAGACTATCCTCCCTGTTATTACTGACAAAACTAAAGCAATTGTTTGTGTCCATCTGGCTGGTTGGCCTTGTGATATGGATGAAATAATGACTATTGCTAATGAGCGTGGTTTGTATGTGGTTGAGGATTGTGCCCAAGCGCATGGCGCTAAATACAAAGGCAAACCTGTTGGTTCGATTGGACATATTGGTTGTTGGAGTTTTTGTCAGGATAAAATTATGACTACAGGCGGTGAAGGCGGTATGGTAACTACCAATGACGAATCCTTGTGGCGAAAAATGTGGGCATATAAAGACCATGGTAAAAGCTATGAAGCTGTCTATGAGCGAGAGCATCCTGAGGGGTTTAGGTGGTTGCATGAGTCATTTGGCACTAATTGGCGTATGACTGAAATGCAAGCTGCTATCGGTCGAATTCAATTAAAAAGAATGACAGATTGGAATAGAAAGCGTTTGAAAAATGCTAACAAAATCTGGGATATAGCAAGACGGTGTCAACTGTTAAGAGTGCCGAATATTCCTGAATATATAGAGCATGCAGCATACAAGTGTTATGTATTTGTTCGAGGAAATGCAATGCTTCGAGATAAGATGATAAGAGAAATTAATGAAAAAGGAGTGCCTTGTTATTCCGGTTCTTGTTCAGAGGTATACCTTGAGAAGGCGTTCGACAATACTGACTTTAGACCTAGGGAGAGGCTTCCAGTTGCGAAAGAACTAGGAGAAAGTAGTTTGACGTTCTTAGTTCATCCAACTTTGACCGATGAAGAGGTTCAAAAAACATGCAAAGTTTTGACAGAAGTTGCTTTGTCTAATTATGATGGCCAGTAACAAAAAAGTCACTCATGGTTATTCCAATTTCGAAGATATCTCATTGCATTGGTTTCTGATTTCCAGTTGCCTCTATGCATAATTTTTCTAGCGGATCGAGGTTTGGTCTTAACGAGATAACAGATTTCTGCATGGAATTCCATCTGAATATTGTCCTATTAAATTTAGGGTATCATAAGACTCTTAAATTGGATCGCAAATACACAGATGACTAGAAAAGAAGTCGAGCAAGTGGGTCATGAGATTGATCTCTTTGATTTCGCCGTATCTCTTTGGAAAGAGAAAGTGTTAATTTTTGCGATAACTGCCGTTATCACATTCATTGGTTTAGGTTATATTCTTTTAACTCCACCAACTTATGAGACTGGAGTTAAAATCTCACCTCCTTCGATCTCAGATATTGTAGAGCTTCAAAAGTTTGATAATTTAAATTTTTCACAGAAACAGATTTTTATAGAATTTTTATCCATATTAAACTCGAACCAACTCCGAGAGAAGTTTCTTCAGGAAGAGGGCGTAATGAACTCTCTTTTTGATGAAGAAACAACTAAGCGGGAAGCATTGGTTAAACTTGAGAAGATTATCTCAGTTCAAATACCAAAAAGAATACTTGTAATTAATGCAATCGAAGAACTATCCAATCTTGACAAGGATCTCACAGTACAATTACCCAAAAATACATTGACAAATATTAATGCTCAACAAATTTCTAGGGTGTCCATCAATTTACAATCTGGTGATGCAGAGCAAGTTGCTAAATTTGCAAATAAATTTGTTGATCTTGCTATAGGGTTTTATCGCACAAATATATCCCTTGCGTTTGATTCTGAAATAGATATGAAAATCAAGCAACTAAATGATAAAAAAAGTAGATTGATTGCTATTTATGAAGGTCGTTTGGGTCAGGAAATTGCCAAGCTAAAAGATGCCTTTCTTATTGCGAAGGAATTAGATATTATTGAACCTCGAGAGATCGAACTGTAAAGACCGAGTCTTTCCCCTCCTCCATAACTGAAGAGATGCGATATCTCTATTCACAAGGTACAAGAGCATTGAATGCTGAAATTGAAATTTTAACTAATCGTAAGCAGAACCATAGCATGGTCGAAGACTTGATTGATATTGAACAAGAATTATCACTTCTCAATGCAGTATCTTTTGATGCTTCAAAAGTTAAGCCTGTAAAAATTGATTTGCCTGCTAGAACTCCTAAAAGTCATATTAAACCAAAGAGTTTATCTATAGTTTTGCTATCTGTTCTCATTGGTGTGTTTTTAGCTATTACTTTCGTCTTGATTCGAAATGCAGTTCGCAATCGAAAAGCATAGGTCCAATAAAAAGTTTTTATGCTGTTGAACTTTTAAAAAAGTCCATCGTATTTTCGGAAGTTTAATTACCTGATATGTATGATTTTCAATTAGAAGTGCTTTATCAATGAAAAATTTTGACATTGATGAAAAATTTATGGCGCATGCACTTCAAGAGGCGCAAAAATCACAAGAGATGAATGAAGTTCCTGTTGGAGCCATTGTTGTCATGAATGATGAAATCATATCTCAGTCTCATAATCAGTCTATCTCTCAAAATGATCCAACCTCTCATGCAGAAATTAACGTATTAAGATTAGCCTCTAAAATTCTGGGAAATTATCGATTAACAGGTGCTACCTTATATGCCACACTAGAGCCTTGTGCAATGTGTTATGGAGCAATTATTCATGCGCGTATCTCAAGATTAGTTTTTGGAGCATATGATCCTAAAACTGGGGTTTGTGGATCA
>Ga0255762_10004978_pt1 | contig 10037 bp, 8 predicted proteins | sample 101ome_16_FD_179962 | JGI IMG/M metagenome (GOLD analysis project Ga0255762, IMG submission 179962) | Coastal salt marsh microbial communities from the Groves Creek Marsh, Skidaway Island, Georgia - 101401AT metaG (version 2) | ecosystem: Environmental > Aquatic > Marine > Intertidal zone > Salt... | reverse complement strand
TACCAGTTAAAGGAGCTAATAAACCTATTCTAATAGATTTATTGTCTTCATCAGCATATAAGTTAATATTAAAAATTAATAAAAAAAATGTAGTTAAAAATTTTTTTTTCATAATGCAGGTTACCTCAAAAAACTTATATATTGTTTCAACACCTATTGGAAATCTTGAAGATATCACATTAAGAGCTCTGGAGGTTTTAAAAAAATCAGACATAATTCTCTGTGAAGACACAAGGCAATCTATTAAATTATTAAATCATTATAAAATCAAAAAAAAACTGCTTTCTTACCATAAGTTTAATGAGAAAAAACAAATGTCATCTATAATTAAATATTTTAATGACGGCAAAATTTTGTCTCTTATTTCAGATGCTGGCACACCCCTATTATCAGATCCAGGCAGACTATTAGTTAATGAATGTTTGATAAACAATATAAAAGTAACACCAATACCAGGTGCATCATCAATAACAGCTGCAATGAGTGTATCTGGCTTTAATGATCAGTTTTTATTTTATGGTTTTTTGCCAAAAACTATTAATGAGCTAGAAAAAGTCCTTCATTCACTTTCAAGCAATAATTTTACACAAGTATTTTTTATTTCTTCAAAAAAAATAAATTTTTATCTAAATAGCTTTAAAAAATATTTTTCTGGAAGAAAGATAATTATTGCCAGAGAAATTACAAAAATTCATGAAGAATTCTATAGGGAGGATATCGATAAACTTAAGATTATAAGCAATTCTTTTAAAGGTGAACTTACTGTAATAATTTCAAATCATAATAGTAATATAAAAAAATTCAATGAAGAAAAAATTGTTAACAAAGCAAAAAAATATTTAAAAAAATATAGTTTAAAAGATACTGTCGACTTAATTTTAGAAACAGAAAAAATAAATAAAAAAGAGGCTTATAATTTATGTTTAAAAGTAAAAAATGAAAAAAATTAGCTTTATTTTACTTATCTTGTTATTTGCTTGCTCAACGCCGGTACAGTTCGGAACAGGAGTTAATATAACTTTTGATCCAAGAACTATTGGAATGCAGATAGATGATACAATTATGCAAAAAAATCTTTCAGCAAGATTAGCTCTTGCGGATAAAAAGTATTTTTTATCTATTCAGTCAGAAGTTTTAGACGGTCAGATATTTCTTTCTGGAAAAGTTGATGAACCTGAGGAGAAAATAAAGATAACTAAAATGGCATGGGAAACTAAAGGAGTAAGGTCAGTAAAAAACGCAATTACAATTAAAGGTCAAAGTAATTTTAAAAGTACTGCAAAGGACATTTTAATTACCAGTCAATTAAGAACCGCATTAATTTTTAATAAAAAAACTAAGGCCAGAAACTATACTTTAGAAACAGTAAATAAAAATATTTATATTTTTGGCATAGCGATGGATGAAGAAGAGAAAAAAGAAGTTATTAATGAAGCAAATAAAATTTATGATGTAGAAGAAGTTATCCCATCAATTTATCTTGCAACAGAATTAAGCAGAACTAAATTTTAACTTGAATAATCAATAACATCAGAAGAATAAGCTGCAATTGAAGCTAAATTTAAAATTTCTGATGTTGAGGCTCTCAAAGGAGCAACTTCAATAGGTTGACCCAAACCAATTAATAATGGACCTATATTTTTACCTCCACCAAAAACTTTCATTAATTTAGTAGAAATAGCTGCACTGTGTAGTGCAGGCATGATTAAAATATTTGCATTTCCTACAATTTTTGAAAATGGATAAATTTCTTTATAAATTGGATTTAAAGCAACATCAGGCTGCATTTCTCCATCAAAATCAAAATCAACTTTTTCTTTTTTTAATTTTTCAATTGCTTCTCTAACGTGCCTAGTATTTCTAGAAATAGGTTTTCCAAAAGTTGAATGGGATAAGAAAGCAACTTTAGGTTCAAAACCAAACAAGCGTGCAATACGCACGCATGATTTAGAAATGTTTACTAATCTTTCGGCTGATGGCAATTCTGTTACATTTGTGTCTGCTACCAAAATTGTTTTTCCTTTAGAGACAATCATCGTCATACCAAAAATTTCTTCGTTTGGTCTTGCATCAACAACTTTTTTCAATTTTTCTATTGAGGCAGCGTAATGTCTTATATTACCAGTGACCATTGCATCAGCATCCTTACAAGCAATCATCGAAGATCCCCAAGCAATCCTATCATTTCTTACAAGACGATCTACATCTCTTTCTAACTGACCTTCTCTTTGAAGTTTTTTATAAAGGTGTTTAACATATTTTTCCCTTTTTTCTTTGTCTGTAGAATTTACTATCTCAATTTTATAATTCTCATCTAAACCAATTTTTTTTAGTTGTTCTTTGACTCTATTTTCAGCACCAATGAGTATTGGTATTCCAAGTTTGTTTCTTCCAAATTCGATTGCGGCCTTAAGCATATTTTCATCCTCTCCCTCTGCAAAAATAACTCTTTTTGGATTTTTTCTAATTTTTGCATTTATACCTTGCATAATAGACATTGAAGGATCCAAACGATTAGTTAACTGATCTTTATATACTTGCAGATCATCAATTTTTTTTCGTGCTGCGCCACTTTTCATTGCTGCTTCAGCAACGGCAGCAGGTATTACACTTATTAATCTTGGATCAAAAGTTGATGGGATTATGTAATTTTTTCCATATCTTGGTCTATCACCGCCATAGGCTGCTACTACTTCGTCCGGCACATTTTCTCTTGCTAACAAAGCTATCGCATTTGCTGCAGCAACTTTCATTTCTTCATTAATTGCTTTAGCTCTAACATCTAAGGCGCCTCTAAAAATATAAGGAAAACCAATTAGGTTATTTACTTGATTGGTATAGTCAGATCGTCCTGTCGCTATGATTGCATCGTCTCTTACTTCTTCAATTAATTCTGGTTTTATTTCTGGATCTGGATTTGCACATGCAAAAATAATCGGATTTTTTGCCATAGATTTAATCATGTCTTTAGAAACAACATCTTTTGCAGACAAACCTAGAAAAACATCTGCATTTTTTATTGCATCATCTAAAGTTCTTAATTTTGTCTCCACAGCATGCGCTGATTTAAATTGGTCAATATTTTTTCTTCCTTTGTAAATTACACCTTTACTATCACACATGATAATGTTTTCACTTTTTACACCAGAGCTTTTAAATAGATTTGCGCAAGCTTGAGCTGAAGCTCCAGCCCCGTTAACAACTACTTTTACTTCTGAAATTTTTTTCTTTGAAATGTCTAAAGCGTTTATTAAAGCTGCTGTAGTAATGATTGCAGTTCCATGCTGATCATCGTGAAAAACTGGTATATCTAAAGTTTCTTTTAGTTTTTGTTCTATAATAAAACAATCTGGTGCAGCTATATCTTCAAGATTAATACCACCGAATGTTCCACTTATATTTTTTATTGTTTCAATAATTGAATTTGTATCTTTATTATCAATTTCAATATCAATTGAATCTATATCGGCAAAACGTTTGAACAAGACAGATTTACCTTCCATTACTGGTTTAGATGCTAGAGAGCCTAAGTTTCCCAATCCTAAAATTGCACTACCATTACTAATTACTGCTACAAGATTACCTTTACTTGTATAATCGTATGCAAGATCAGGATTTTTTGCGATTTCTTTAACCGGAGCGGCAACACCTGGTGAATACGCTAAAGATAAATCTCTTTTTGTTGTTAAGGGTTTAGATGACCCAATCTCAATTTTGCCTGACTTTCCTTTTATATGAAAATCAAGAGCTTCTTTATCCGTGTAATGATCAATTTCTGTTTTTTTTGGCATTTAAGTAAATGAGTATGTAATATAAAAAATGATAATTCACTAAAAATTTATGGCTTAATTTAGATAATTTATGAACTTACTTTCTTCGGCTACATTATTTAGTTTTTTTACTCTAATCAGCAGGATTTTAGGATATCTGAGAGACATTTTGATAGCAATTTTTTTGGGAGCTTCTATTTATGCTGACGCTTTTTTTGTTGCATTTAGATTACCTAATACTTTCAGAAGATTATTCGCAGAGGGTACTTTTAACGCAGCATTTATCCCAAGCTATACATCGGCAAAATTATCAAACAAAGAACATGGAAAAAAATTTGCAGACGATATATTTAGTCTTTTAATAATAATATTATTATTTTTAGTAACATTAGTAGAAATTTTTACTCCCTACCTAGTCTATATAATTGCGCCAGGATTCGTTGATAGTGGCTTAAAGTTTGAAATAGCAGTAGAATTAACAAGAATTACATTTCCATTTTTACTTTTTGTAAGCTTATCATCTTTCTTTTCAGGTATTTTAAATACCAATAATAAGTTTGCAGCAGCTGCCGCTGCGCCTATAATTTTGAATATAGTTTTAATTAGCAGCCTAATCATTTCCTTTTACTATAATTTAGATTATGCAAAACAACTTTCGTATGGAGTAACTTTTGCAGGGATATTACAATTAATCTTTTTAAGTTATGTGTCATTAAAATATTATAAACCTAGTTTTTCATTAAATTTTAAAGTTACAAAAAAAGTAAAATTCTTTTTTAAAAAACTATTCCCAAGTATTTTGTCATCAGGTGTTACCCAAATTAATATTCTGATTGGAACAATTATTGCTTCTTTCCAGGCTGGCGCTGTTTCTTATTTATATTATGCAGATCGAGTTTATCAAATAAATCTAGCAATTGCTGGTATAGCTGTTGGAACTGTTTCATTACCTGTACTCTCAAAAGCAATTAAATCAAAAAATATTAATCAAGTTACTAAAATTCAAAATAATTCATTTGAACTTTCATTATTATTTTCAATTCCCGCAAGTTTTGGTTTAGTAATGGCATCAGAGGAGATAATAAGCGGCTTATTCGGGTATGGTTCATTCTCTCAAGAGGATACAAGGATAACAGCTGCTGCACTAAAGTATTTTGGATACGGCGTTCCAGCATTTGCACTCATTAAAGTTTTATCTAACTTCTTTTTTGCAAGAGATAATACAAAAACACCTTTTCATATTTCTTTATTTATTGTTCTAATAAATGTTCTTATAAGTGTATCTCTTTTTTCAAGAGTAGGTTTTTTAATAATTCCTATTGCAACTAGTATATCCACATGGCTAGGTATTTTTGTTTATCTATATTTACTAGAGCAAAAAAGTTACTTACTTTTGAAGATAAAGCTACTAAAGAACTTATTTAAAATAATGATTTCAACCTTGATAATGTCATTAATCCTTGTTTTTACCTTAGATATTTTTTCTAATAGTTTGACCTATATGAACAATTATAAGGCTGTTTATTTAATATCAATAATAAGTTTTGTTGGATTTATTTATTTGCTATCTTGTTATTTATTAGGAGTATTAAATTTAAAAAAATATAAAACAAACTGATGAGTAAAAAAAAATTAGTATTCTCAGGTGTTCAGCCAACAGGAAATTTACATTTAGGTAATTATCTTGGTGCATTAAAAAATTTTGTCTCTTTACAGAATGAAATGGAATGTATTTATTGTGTAGTTGATCTTCATGCTATTACTGTTTTTCAAAATCCAAATGTGCTTCATGATAACGTCTTAGAGACAACAGCAAGTTTTTTAGCAACTGGCCTCAATCCTGATAAAAGTATAATATTTAATCAATCTTCAGTATCAGGGCATGCAGAATTAGCTTGGATACTTAACTGTGTTTCAAGAATTGGGTGGTTAAATAGAATGACACAATTTAAAGATAAAGCGGGAGCAGATAGAGAGAAAGCAAGTGTAGGTTTATACATTTATCCAAACCTGATGGCAGCTGATATCCTACTTTATAAAGCAACACATGTTCCAGTTGGGGACGACCAAAAACAACATTTAGAGCTCTCGAGAGATATTGCTCAAAAGTTTAATAATGATTTTAATTGTAAAGATTTTTTCCCATTACCAGAGCCTTTAATTTCAAAAAGTATATCTAGAGTAATGAGTTTAAGAGATGGAACCAAAAAAATGAGCAAATCAGAAGAGTCTGATTATTCAAGGATAAATTTAAAAGATAGTGCTGATGAAATTAACAAGAAAATCAAAAAAGCTAAATCAGACTCAGAACCTATCCCTGATGACATAAAACTTTTAGAAAAAAAACCAGAGGCATTAAATTTATTAACCATTTACTCAGAATTATCAAAAACTGATTTAAATAAAGCTATTTCTGAAATGAGCGGTAAAGAATATTCATTTTTAAAAACAAAATTAGCTGAGGTATTAATTGAAGAGATTGCTCCAGTAAGTGAAGAAATAAAAAAACTACTTAACGATAAGTCACATTTGAAAAAAATTTTAAAAAAAGGTAGCGAAAAAGCTAATATTATTGCTGAGGAAAACCTTAAGAATATACGTGAAAAAGTTGGCTTGATATAATATAAGACCCTGATGATACAAACAGAAGCTACGCCAAATCCCGACTCGCTTAAATTCTTATCTGAAAACGTAATTTCAGCCGCAGGAACGGAGGAATTTCATGAGAGTAAAAAAAATGAAATAACAAACCCGTTCATTAAAGAATTATTAAACTTTGGTGGCGTAGAATTAGTGCTACTCTCAAAAAACTTTTTATCTGTAAAAAAAACTAAAGAAGCTTCATGGGAAGAATTAAAACCTATGGTAATTTCACATCTAAATGACTATTTTGAGAAAAATAAGCAACCAATTTTGAAAGATAAGAGTAAAGTTAATAACGTTAACAACAACGATGAAACTGTTAATAAGATTTTAGAAGTTTTAGATACAAAAATAAGACCAGCTGTGGCAAGAGATGGTGGAGATATCAAATTTAAGTCGTTTGAAAATGGTGTTGTTAAAGTTGAACTTCAAGGGAGTTGCTCAGGTTGCCCAAGTTCATTGATGACACTTAAGCAAGGAGTTCAAAATTTACTTAAGCATTATGTTAAAGAGGTTAACTCAGTAGAGGCTATATAGTATGAAAAAGAAACTAAGCTATAGAGATAAACTTATCGAGCTAGCTTATATTTACGATGTAAAAGAAATAAAAGAATATGTGAAGAGTAGAAAAAACTTAACTACCGGACAACTTGAACTTATTTTAAAAAAAAACAAAATAATTATTCCAAAAGATTATAAGTCTAATTTTTTCAGAGACACTTTTGTAAAACCAATATCAAAAGCAAAATCAAATTTGATTGAGTTTAAAGAAGATAAAATTAAAGCAAAAAATAGAATTATAAGAAAAGCTGAGAATTTAAAACATGATACTAAAAGAAATATTAATAGATCACTACAAAATGCATGGACTGGTTTAGGCAAAATTGGATTAAATTTTTTAAACATTATTCCAGAATTAGGTAAAGTTGTTTACGCCTTTTTTGGAGATTTATTTACAAATATATTCAATGCAATTTACAATCAGCAAATAGATCCAAAAAAAGCAAGAAATGTAATTATAGGATTCTTTCTAATCGTTTTTGCTACATCTATAACAATAAGCGCTGTTAATTATTTTGGAGACAGTGAAGCGATAAAAAAAACAGAAGTTAAAAAACCAGAAGTTAAAAAAGAAGTTAAAAAACCAGAAGTTAAAAAAGAAGTTAAAAAACCAGAAGTTAAAAAAGAAGTTAAAAAACCAGAAGTTAAAAAAGAAGTTAAAAAACCTGAGCTAAAAGTTAAAAGAAAAGATGTAAATGAAGTAGTTCTTCCGAACCTAAATTTAAAAACTGAAACAGTTTTAAACCTTTTTAAAGACGTTGATTATACTTTAAGTAACGTAAGAGTACAAAAACTTGTTAAACCAATTTATTTTACACAATTTCCCAGAGACCTTGAGACTATTCAAAGCTCAAAATTAAAAAAAGAAACATTTATACAAATTGTATTGCCCCTAGTTGTTGCAGAGAATGAGAGAATATTAGAAGATAGGGAAAAATTAAAACTTCTGTCTAATAAAAAATTTACAACTGATTTAGAGAAACAATGGTTAAGACAAAAACTCTTGGAGTATAAAGTTAAAAAGGGTGACTTAAATGAATTAATGATTAGAATGGATATAATTCCAGCCTCAATAGCTTTAGCACAAGCAGCAAAAGAAAGTGGATGGGGCACATCTAGATTTGCACTAGAGGGTAATGCTATTTATGGACAATGGACTTGGAGCGGACAAGGAATTGCCCCCTTGGACAGAGACAGTAATAAAAATCATAAAATCCTTAAGTTTCCAATATTAAGAGCTTCGGTAAAAGCTTATAAAAACAATCTTAACACTCATAAGGGCTATAAAGCTTTCCGAGATAAAAGAGCAAAGTTAAGAGAAAAAAATAAAAATATTAAAGGCTTAGAATTAACAGAAACATTAAAAAATTATGCTCAAACAGGTTCTGAATATACAAAAATCTTAAATCAAATTATTACTCAAAATAGATTAACTGACTTTGAGCCCGTGAAATTAGTTGGTTCTGTAAAACAAATAGAATTAAGTTCTTAATTATTTATCGCTAACTACAAACTGAATACCAAGCCAACGCCAAAAACCACTTGAATCCCTGAGTGAACAGTTAATTCTTCCTCTCTCACCAATAAATTTCTCATTGATATTAATTTTTAAAGTAGTTTCATTTAAAAAATTTATGTCAGACTGTCTCCATTTATCCCCTTCGTTTGAAAAACAATTTAAAGATTTTAAATTTTTGATACCGTCATAAAATTCAATCTTAACATCTGGAGGATTTTGACTTTGTAAAAGATATTTTTCTTCAGGTAGAACCTTTTTATATTTGAAAGGAAGTGTTTTCATTAAAGATCTAAACCTTTTAATTTCACCGTATTTTTCATTAATTGGAAATCTAGGAAACTCATAGAAGTCTTTGGTTTCGTCCATCACACCAGAATGCTGCCCGAAAGCATATTTAAAATTTAAGGATTTTATTATTTCTTTAAATTCAACACTATATTCTCCAAAAGGGTAAGAAAAAAAATCAGAATTTCTACCAAGTTCCTTTTTAAAAATTGATATTGATTTTTCAATATCACTTTTTATAACTTCACTTTTTTCTTCAACTAAATATTCATGTGTGTGACTGTGATTTCCAATTTCAACAAAATTTTCCTTGCTAATTTCTCTAATCTGATCCCATGTCATATAATTAAAAGCACCAACTTCTCTTGTGCTTACAAATAAAATGAAAGGAATTTTCTTTTTTTTTAGTACAGGCCAAGCATTTTCATAAAAAGATAAAAACCCATCATCAATAGTTAAAAGTATTTTTCTTTGAGTTTTACTATTCTTTAGTTCATTTTCAAAATTTTTAGGATTAATAAAACTGATATTATTTTCTTCTATAATTTTAATATGTTCTAAAAAATCACTCATTCTAATATTTGTAGATGGATATTTATTTTCTTCGAATCTGTGATACATCAAAGAAATTACGCCGTAATCTTCTATATTTTGAACTGGTGTGTTTGAATATAAATAGCTTTGAAAAGTTAAAAAAGTTATAGATAAACTTATGATAAAAGATTTTATAATTTTAAATTGCATTGGCAAAGAAGATAAGATTGGTTTGCGTATAAATGAAAATTTTTACATTCATGAACTAGATTATAAAATTAATAATAATGATCAACTTGTATCGAACATATTAAATCTAGTAAAAAAATACAAAGTAAATATAAATAATAAATTTTCTATAATTGTTAATATTGGTCCAGGAAGTTTTTCTACAATAAGAACGTCTTTATCAGTCGCTAAAGGGATGAAAATATCGAAAAACACTAATTTGTATGGATTTAAAAATACAGATTTAAAGCATTTTAACCTTGCAAATATTGAACTTTTGATAAGTAAAAACTTAATGCAAAATAAATTGATTAAACCAATATATTTAAGTTAAATTAATTTAATGAATGCGATAGAAGAAAAATGTTTAAAAAAGGGTGTAAGACTCACCGATCAAAGGAAAACTATTGCTAAAGTTATTTCGGAGTCGAAAGAAGTTTATGGCTCAAAAGATCATCCCGATGTTGATGAGTTACACAAAAGAGTCACTGCCATAG
>Ga0255762_10004977_pt1 | contig 10040 bp, 10 predicted proteins | sample 101ome_16_FD_179962 | JGI IMG/M metagenome (GOLD analysis project Ga0255762, IMG submission 179962) | Coastal salt marsh microbial communities from the Groves Creek Marsh, Skidaway Island, Georgia - 101401AT metaG (version 2) | ecosystem: Environmental > Aquatic > Marine > Intertidal zone >... | reverse complement strand
AGGCATCCCGCCGGATCAGCAGCGTTTGATCTTTGCGGGTAAGCAGCTCGAAGACGGCCGCACCTTGGCCGACTACAACATCCAAAAGGAATCCACGCTTCACTTGGTGTTGCGTCTCCGCGGTGGCATGCAAATTTTCGTCAAGACGCTCACGGGCAAAACCATCACGCTCGAAGTCGAGTCCTCGGACACGATTGACAACGTCAAGGCGAAGATTCAAGACAAGGAAGGCATCCCGCCGGATCAGCAGCGTTTGATCTTTGCGGGTAAGCAGCTCGAAGACGGCCGCACCTTGGCCGACTACAACATCCAAAAGGAATCCACGCTTCACTTGGTGTTGCGTCTCCGCGGTGGCTGCTAAATCCATCAATGTGCAGCTCGTTTCGTCTGTTTCGATCACCATGCCATGCGTCGACGTTTCTGAAAAGCGAAACGGTGACCACGGAGGTGGTCAGACACTTCATGCCGCAAACCATGCTTGATACATGCTTGTACTGATTCTTGTTTTAGTCGTTTACGATACGTACACAATACATGTAATCCCAACTTTGTTTTACATCTCTTCGCGTCCTTTTTGCCTCGTAATCGTCGCGCACCGACAGTGTTTCCACCAGAGAATGGCGACTCCTTCGGTCTCGGTCGGCTCGCTCAACCTCACTTCGCTCCGTCGTGCGATGTCGGCCACTCCGCTCGATCCGAAGACGCCGATAACGCTCGTCTCGAGTGAAGGGGACGCATTCGTCGTCGAATACGAACTCGTGCGCGCGAGCAGCGTGCTCGAGCACTTGTTCGCGTCGAGCGAGGCGGCCGATTTCGAGGAGCAACGAACGAAGGTCTTCAAGCTCCGAGACGTGAGCACGTCGATTTTACGCAAAATCATAGAGTGGATGGAGTACAAGCGAGCGCACGAGCACTCGTCCAAGATGCCGCCGAGGTTCGAGATCGACGGCGAGGATGCGATCGAGCTCCTGATGGCGGCAAACTATTTAGACATTTAGCGAGGCGAGGAGGTTGGTGCGCCGAGATGAGCTCCAGCGATTTTAGTGGGGGATTGTAGCGCGACCGAGAACGTGACGGTTGAAGTAGGTTTAATAGTACATAGATGACTTCTTGGAGCCGTGCTAACCGCGAGCTTGCATGCGATTCAGCATGCCTGCGTCGCAGAGCTGGGCCTCACACGTCGCGAGAATTTCATCCTTGGCGTTCGTCATTGTTGCGACTGTGAAGATGCGTAATCCATTGGATTGAAAGGACTTGATTTTGACGTGAATTTTGACGGTAGTGTGCAGAGGCAGAGGCTTTTTGATTTTCGCGCTGAGTTCAACCGTGACGCAACACGGCGCGCAAAAGCATTTCACGAGCTCGGCGGTGGTCTCATCGAGAATCGTCTCTATGCACCCACCGTGCGCGAACGGGTACGTGTTGACGCCGATCGACCCTCCTTCACCAACTCGTGCGACGGCGATGAGCTCTGGGTACCCACTTTTCGCGGTGAACTCGTCGTAAAAGTAACGCAAATCCAAACCGCATTTGGCGGCTTGATTTCCGACGGCCCATGATTCGCACGTGATAAACTTACCCCGCCCCGGACCCGGTACCGCCTTTTGGAACGGCTTGAGAGTCGAATCGAGAGATAGCGACGTCAACAATCCGTCGTCGATCGGAAACAACCCATCCTCTCGGAAAGGAATCCCCGTAGCGAACACGTGTCTTCGATAATCTCGCGCCGCGTCTTCGTGCGAATTAAGCGCGGATCTCTCTGCCGTGTCTTCCAGTCCGATAGCCCTCGCGTCGCGCATCACCGTTCGTCCACCTCCCGCTTGCTTACATCGCCGATCGATCACCGCCACCGGGACCTCCGCACCGTCCGATTCGTAATACCTTCTCACCTCCGCCTCACCACACGCGCGAAGCTCCTCGTCCTCCAACTCCACCACGTTCGGCCGCGACTCGGCGAGGACGACGGAGAGATTCAACAATCGATGGTAAGTCTCCGACGCGTCCGGTTCCATCGCCTCGCTCGTCGCGTGTCGTCGGCGCGTTCTGCGGCCCGTACAAAAGAGCGTTTTTTTAAAAGAAACGCTCATTTGAAATCGTTCGATCGATCGCGTTGGGGTGCTCGGTTTCGTCGGCGAGGCGGCACACGACGACGCCGATCGACGCCGATCGCGCACGCGCGGACGCGAGGACGCGCGAAACGCGAGAGGAAAATACGTCGCATCGATCCGTCGCGTCGTCGGGAGGATGGTCAAGTCGAAGGCGACGCTCGCGGTGCGTGGAGGTGTCGAGAGGAGGACGGGCGGCTCGGAACGCGAGGCCGTGGACGACGCGCGACAGGGACCGCGGCGAGACTCGAGGGGCGATCGTGCGGCGCGCGAGTGAGGGAGAAAAATTATCTCTGACGTTGACGCGCGTTTTGAACGCAGGGAGCGGTGGAGACGCACGCGAAGAGTAAGGATGGCGCGAACGCGGCAGTGTTGTTGAAGACGTTGCGCGCGGCGAGCGAAAAGGCGAAGCGGGAGTATGTGGGGAGCGATCGAGGGATCTCGGCGGTGTGTGAGTGTTTATTGAAGGTGCGCGCGTTCGCGCGAGCGCGGAGACCGAGTTTGTTTCTCGCCCTATGCGTCGAATCTCGACGTCGCGTTTGCGTTTGATTCGCGTCGATGGCATCGATGACGACGCATAGACTGACCGATCGCAGGAGTTGGAGCGTCCGCGGGACGCGTGGGATTTGAACGTCATCGGCGCGGTGACGAGTTTGATTGTAGATTGCGCAGATTTTGACCAGATCGATGCGGATGAGTGTCGAGAACAATTGATGACGGTGTTCGAACGGTTGGCTGATCGATGCGCGTCGATGGATGATGATTTTTCGTCGATGCCCAAGGCTGAGCGCGATATTTTCGTAGATGTGGTGTGGATCATGGATCAGTTGGTAAATTCAGCGGATGCCAGGGATAAGGCGAAGTGGGAACGTTTGGTCAACACGGCTGTCAACGTTGCGCTGATTGAAAAACTTCCACCGTTGATGCGACGCGAATTACTTCTTTGCTTGAAATCAGTGACGCAAGGTTGCGTCGATACCTCGGCCGCGCTCCACGACGCTCTGTACCCAGAGTCGCACGTCAAACGCAGTCGACGCGGTGACTCCACCACGAAGCTTCACGCGCTCAAAGGTGTCTTCTTGAAGTGCGGTGATTTCAACGCGCAAAAGCACATCACGGAAATCTTGTATCGTCTCGTCAAGGCGAATCTTCTGAATCAAGACGCCGCTTCGACCGTCTTCACCCACGTTTCGTCGCAGTTCAAAGATTTGTTTAGTATTCAAAACACGGCTCAAATGTTCAAGTCTCTCAAAACGTTGGTGCGACACTTCAATGCGGCGCAGGGCAGCGCCGCTACGGTGAAATCTTTTGAAGCGAAAAGTCTGACCTTGGAGGGATTGCGCGTGCACGACAACTGGATAAATTTCGGAGAAGAAATGTTCACAGTGCACGTGTGTTTGGAAGATCCTTGCGTGGAACCGGTGGATATCTTATACTCGAACATTCGATCATTCAACCTTTCAGAGAATCACGTCGCGCACATCGGCATTCGCGAGAAGCCCCTTGGTCTGGCTGCGGATGATCCATTCGACGTGAAAAATGATGAGTGGATTCAAATTGAGTTTCACGCGAACAACATTCCGGGCGTTCATGAGCAGTTATTTCGAATTTCCAAGCACAGCGAAGTCGTTCAGGTCTTTATGGCGAACGCGAAATTGCCGACGAAGAAGATGTCCGTGGGATTGCTCGACGTCGACTTGTTGTCTGAGTCTGAATCTGCTGAACCTGAATTGTCACCGGTGAAGCCGACGCCTGTGGTGGAGAAACTGAAAGCAGCCGCCAAGCCGAAGCCGAAGCGAGCTCCACGCAAAACTGGTGGTAAAGCCGCGGCGATACGCGCGGAGTCGGACGACGACACCGAGTCTGAAGAACCCAAGCCGGTCGCACGAACGTCAAAGGCGCAAGCGTCTCGACAGATGCCCAGGCGTAAAGCGAAGCAAGACGGTATGCAGAAACTGAATGAACAAATGAACGCTGTGTACGAAATGTCTGAACTCGCTGAAGAGCCCGAATCTTCGCCGTCGTCTTCGCCGTTGCGATTCGCACCGCCGCCGTCGTCGACGAAGTTGCAGGAAGCCGCGCGCAAACTTAGATATTCTCCGAAGCCCATGGATGAAAACGACGACGAGAGCGATGAAGAGAACGAAAACGCGGATGGAACCGATGAAGGTTGGACGACGGAAGATATCCCGGCTCTGATGAAGATGATCAAGGCGAAGGGTACGACGAAGAAGCAGCGCACCGAATTGCAACGGGTCGTCGACGACTTGCGTCGCACTCGTCCACCAGCTGGAAAGTCGGTATTCAAGACACCAGCGGCTTCGATTCAGGTTCCCAAGACGGGAAATAAGGCTGGAATTCTCAAGTCGTTTGATAAGAATCGCGAGAAGAAGAACGTTTACGACAGCGTGGTCGATTGGAAGAAGCGAGCAGAAGTGCTGCAAGAAACGAAGACGAAGACACTCACAACGACAATCACGACGGATACTTTGAACTTTGATGATGACGACGATGCAAACACGACGACTAGGACCACCGAGACTCCACTCTCGGTCCTCCTCAATGGATCAGACGATGTTTCTCCGCTCCTCAGCGGCGACAAGCCTCGCAAAAAGGCGCGAGTTTCACACGAGCCGATGAAAAGTCTCGCCGGCATGGGTGACGACGACATGGCTGGTTTCCAAGACATGATGCAGTCCATCGTCGAAAGAAATCGTCGAATCGCGCAAGAACGCATCGATTCTCTCGTGAATGAATTCAGATTGGAAGCGGACGCCGTCAGTCGCAAACTCTCTGCGAAAATCGAAAAGGACTACGATGGCTACTCGCGCTCCGTACACCAACGCGCCACCGCTCGCGCCCAAGAGTCCAAAACGATCGCTTCAAAAATCGACATCTTGACCGCCGACTACAAGTCCGCCCTCCGCGTCGCGTACGACGAATTCAACTCAAACAAGCGCGCCGCCGTCGCCGACGCCGCGCGCTTCGACGAGGAGCTCGCCACCCTCGACGCCGCTCTCGCCTCGGACGTCAAGAAGACCCTCGCCAAATTCGATGCCAAAAAACGTCGCGTCGAGGCCGACGTCGCCGCCGCGCGCCGCGCCGTCCACGAGCGCGGCGGGGTCAAATCCATGCTCCTCGAGCTTGCTCGAAACATGTAGCCTCGCGTCCCTCGCCGCGTCCTCGCGACGCCTCGTCCAGACGCCCACGACACGTCCACGCACACGACGCATGCACACAACGCATTCATCGCACTTCACGCCCCTCTCACCCTCGCCGTTCGCTCGCTCTCGTCGCCTTCGCGCGTCCGCCCGTCCTCGGCTTTCGAGGCGCCGCGACCGCGACGGCGAAAGATAGATAAGACGGCCGAGGACGTCATCGATCGAGTCCCTCACCTTGAGTCACAAACCACCAAAAATCCAGGTTGGAAAAGAAGTCCCCGCCGCCGACGATTACGGGCGCGTCCGTCGTCGCCTCGTCCGCACACACGGTCGACTCCACGCCCGCTCGAGCACATGAGCGCGATGGCGACGCGCGCGCACGTCTTCGCGCCGCGGTCGACGCGACCGACGACGGCGACGACGACGCGAGCGGCGGCGACGACGGGACGCCGAGGCGAAAGAATTATCCGAAATGTCCGAACGGATGGACGCGACGGCGCGCGGTTGACGATGCGCGTGCGACCGTGCGACCGACGCGTGGGATCTCTGTGCTTGTCGCACGTTCCCGTCTGTGGACGCGGGCAGGCGAGAAGGAAGCGGAACGCGGCGACGAGCACGACGAGCGCGAGCAAGGGCGAGGGGGAATCGGCCAGCGCGGATGAGATTGAAAAGTGTCTCGAGGATGAGGAGTGCAAGAGCGAAACGTTGTTGACGTTGGAGAAGACGTTAGCGAGCGTCGATGAGGACGGGAACGTGGACGGTGCAGTCGTCATGGAGACGAAGAAGGCAAAGAAGGCGTTCGAGGGCACGAAGACGGTGGATGAGGGCGATTACGAGGGAGTCGTCGTGTCCGAACCGCCGCTGAACATCGAGCGATTGAAGTCTGTGGGCACGATCGCGCGCTCGTTTGAGATTTGGAGCTTTGTGATCGCTTTTGTGTTCAGACGGGTGTTCATCGGCGTGAAGTGGTCGTACAAGGGCGGGTACACTGAAGAGAAGCGCGTGGCGAGACTCGAGCGTTTGGCGAACTGGTTGCGACTCGGTCTGCTCAGACTCGGACCGACGTTCATCAAGGTTGGTCAGCAGTTCTCCACTCGTGTCGACGTGTTGAGCCCGCAGTTCATCCGCGAGCTCGAAAAGCTCCAAGATCGCGTGCCGCCGTTCCCGACGGCGCTCGCCAAGGAAATTCTCCAGGAAGAGCTCGGCGGTCCGGTCGAGTCCTTCTTCGACAACTTCCAAGACAGCCCGCTCGCGGCGGCCTCTTTGGGTCAAGTTCACCGCGCACAGATGAAGGCGACCGGTGAACAAGTGATTATCAAGGTTCAGCGCCCGGGACTCAAGGAAATTTTCGACATCGACCTCAAGAACTTGCGCGTCATCGCCAAGTGGTTGCAAAAGGTGGACCCAAAGAACGATGGCGCCAAGCGTGACTGGGTGGCCATTTTCGATGAAACCGCTCGTGTTTTGTACGATGAAGTCGATTACACGAACGAGGCGAAGAATGCGGAAGAATTCAGAAACCAATTCGCCGGTTCCGACTGGATCAAGGTTCCCAGAATTTTCTGGGACTTCACGAAGAGACGCACGTTGTGCATGGAGTACGCGCCGGCGACGAAGATTAACGACGTCGAAGCCATTAAAGCGATGGGTATCGACCCGGATCGCATGGCCCGTCTCGCCGTCGAGGCCTACTTGCAACAAGTGTTGCGATTCGGCTTCTTCCACGCCGATCCGCACCCGGGTAATGTCGCCGTAGACAAGGGCGATCCGGAAGGGAAGGGACGATTAGTTGTGTATGATTACGGTATGATGGGTCGCATCCCTAGCCAGACTCGCGACGGTTTGTTAGATTTGTTCTACGCCACCTACGAGGGTCAAAGCGACAGCGCCGTGAAGGCTTTGATGAAGATGGGCGTGCTCGTGGACACGGGGGCTGACCTCACCGCCGTGAAGCGCACGGCTGACTTCTTCTTGACGCAATTCGATCAACGAATTAACCAACAAGCGAAGGCTCGCGAAGAAAACAAGGAAGATTATGAGTCCGACTTCAAGGCGCCGCGCACTAAGGAGGAGAAGAAGCAAGTGCGCAAGCGCATTTTGTCAAACATTGGCGAAGATTTGTTGGTGGTGAGCAAGGACCAACCGTTCCGTTTCCCGGCTGAGTTTACGTTCGTGGTGGTAAGTATTCGTTCGCGCCCGCTCGAATTCTCGATGTCAACGTGTTTGCGATGATGAGAAAACGCTATCTAGATAACTTTACTCGATGAATGTTTTCTGGGTTTCGGCTCGGTAGTGTTGATTACTTACAGCAATGTGGTTTCTCTGAGCATACACATTTTCAGAGCGCAAAGATGAAGTCTGTCGAAGAAGAAGTAGAAACTGACCAAAATGCGAAAATGCGCTATTTTATCCACTCGCAGCGAGCGTTCTCCGTCTTGGATGGCATCGGAAAGACGCTCAACAAGAAGTTCGACATTTCCGAAATTGCGGCGCCGTATGCGCGCAACTTGCTCATCGAGGCCAACCCGAACTCGTTGCCGCCGCAAGTCGTGACGGCGCAGCGCGACTGGTTGCGTCGCGCTGATCGTCAAACGAAGGCACTCGTCAACCTCTTCAAGGGTCCGGATGCCATTTACGATATCGCGGATATCATTCGTCGCATCGAAACCGGCAAGCTCAAGATTCGCGTTCGCGCTCTCGAAGCTGAGCGTGCGCTCGATCGTATGGCTATCATGCAAGGTGTCACGATCAACGCTATCCTTGCGGCCTGCTGCACGAACGTCGGTGTTGTGTTGTACGTGAGCAGCCTCACGCTTTATGCGCAGTGCGCGTTCGGCGCGGCGGGCTTGCTCGCGTTCAAGGCGCTCACCGGTCAAATGAAGGTGTCCAAGCTCTTGAAGAAGGAGAACTCCATCCTCGGAGCTTAGACGCCAGAACCCGATACCCGACGATATTAGCCACCGTTACCTATGATTTAATGCAAAGCCGATTGAGATTTGAAAAAAATGATGGTCGTATCATAAACAAGTCGCTAGTAAAACTTAAAAATCGCAATCCGTGCGAAAGGCGTGGTTATCCTCGGCGGCGTGCATGACGCCTGCCTTTTGATACTGATCAACGCGATGTTCGAAAAAGTTAGCCTTACCCTGGAGAGATATAAGTTCCATCCAGTCGAACGGGTTCACCGCGTTGTAAAGCTTGGACGCTCCGAGCTGCACGAGGAGTCGGTCTGCGACAAATTCAATGTACGTGCTCATCAAGTTGGCGTTCATGCCGACGAGGGCGCAACTCAGCGCATCGCACACGAACTCCTTCTCAATATTCACCGCATCACCGACAATCTCATGCAGTAGTTCCTCGGGAAGCGGGTTCTCTAGCATGCCGTACAGCAAACACGCAAAGTCGCAGTGTAATCCTTCGTCACGGCTGATAAGCTCGTTGGAAAACGTCAAACCGCGCATCAAGCCTCGCTTTTTCAGCCAGAAGATGGCGCAGAATGAACCGCTAAAGAAAATTCCCTCCACGCACGCGAACCCAACGAGACGTTCAGCGAAGCTCGCGTCGCTACCGATCCATCGAATAGCCCAATCAGCCTTCTTCGCCACGGTGGGCACCGTATGAATCGCGCGAAACAAATCCCTCTTCTTCGCCGAGTCCTTGATGTACGTGTCGAGAAGCAACGAGTACATTTCGCTGTGAATGTTCTCGATCGCCAACTGAAACCCATAGAAAGACCTCGCCTCGGGCAATTGCACATCCGTCATGAAACGAGAGCACAAATTCTCCAACACGATGCCGTCGCTCGCCGCGAAAAACGCCAACACGTGCGAGATGAAGTGTTGTTCGTTATCGTTGAGCGTGATCCAATCCCTATAATCGTACGTCAGATCCACCTCCTCCGCCGTCCAAAAGCTCGCCTCAGCCTTCTTATACATCTCCCACACCTTCCGATGCTTGATCGGAAACAAACAAAACCTATCCGGATTCTCTCGCAAGAGCGGCTCGCCCGCGTCCCGCTCCCTCGCGCTCGTCGCTCTCGCGCTGGCCGCCTCCTCATCCGCCTTCACCGCCCACGGACTCAGCGCCGCGAACCGTTCCGCAACTTCCTCCAACTCCAAATGCGTGCTCGACGCGCTCAGAGACGCGCTCGAACTCACACGACGAGGCTTCGCGTCCACGTCGCGTCGCTGTCCCTTGGCCGCCGCGCCGTAATCCTCCTCCTCCTCCCTCTCCTCTCCTCCGCCACCCTTCCCGGCGTCCCCCTTCCCGAACGACCACCCGACGCGCGCGGCGATCGGGTGTAAATCCTCCACGGAATCGCTCACGCCGCCGCTCATCGCGCGCGCGACCGAACGCGCGCGTCCTCGCGTCGCGAATGAATGAAAATTCTCGTCGACACCAGGCGATGAGTGAATGGATCCGACGACGTCGATTCACCGACGCGGGTCGTCCGTGACGCGTCGATCGAGCGCGCGGGAACGCACCGCACCGCCGACGCCGCCGACGCCGCCGACGACGACCGACGGGGTCTCTCGCGCGACGACGGGTGCCGACGACGACGCGAGTTGTGACGGAATGCCGTCACCTCGGCTCCGTGTGTCCGAATGTATGGTCGCATCTCATACAATGTTTGGGTTTTGTCTATAGAGCACTCATCTCCTTGTGTCTCTCGCCGATCGACCTGTGTATTATCATAGTCTTCACACGGCTTTCAGTACGAGTGTGCGTTCCACACACAAAAAAGAGTCTCTTATTGGTCTTACACACCTCTCGT
>Ga0255762_10004970_pt1 | contig 10050 bp, 9 predicted proteins | sample 101ome_16_FD_179962 | JGI IMG/M metagenome (GOLD analysis project Ga0255762, IMG submission 179962) | Coastal salt marsh microbial communities from the Groves Creek Marsh, Skidaway Island, Georgia - 101401AT metaG (version 2) | ecosystem: Environmental > Aquatic > Marine > Intertidal zone > Salt... | reverse complement strand
GACAGAGGCGCAGCGCTGGTCGCTGATCAAGTTCCCTTCTTCAGACCTTTGCCCCCTTATGACCTTTGCCCCCTTATGACCTTTGCCCCCTTATGACCGTTGCCCCCTTCAGGGCCTTGTCTACCGGCAAGACGCACAGCGCCTGTGAGTTCTCCGCCAAAGCCCTCTTTGACTCATCGGGACCCATCAGCCGTCCAGTGAAAGCCGATGGAATGACCCTCCCAATGTGCGCTGCAGTCCCTGTGCACCCCCACCGAAAAGTCGTACACTCGAACGTACTTTCCCTCATACAGCGATCCAAACAACACGATGAAAGCCTCCATATTTTTGCTCGTCGGCCTCGCATTCAGTGCATTCCTCAACCCAGCCCAAGCCGAGCCTGAGGGAACCGCTCAAGGGGAATGGCGTTATTGGGGAGGCGATGAGCGGAGCTCACGTTATTCGCCGCTGACCGAAATCAATCGCGAGAACTTCAACGAGCTTGAGATCGCGTGGCGTTGGAAGAGTGACAATTTTGGTCCTAGCCCAGACTACATTTATCGAGCAACGCCACTTTATGTCAAAGGCCGCCTCTACACGGTTGCCGGACAGCGCCGGACGGTGGTGGCCATCGATCCAGGCACAGGGGAGACCTTGTGGATGTGGCGCATGCCAGAAAACCCACGATGGCAGGCCTCAACCAGAAAAAACTACGGCAAGGGCTTGGCCTACGCTGAAGTGAATGGCCGGGATGTGCTCTACCTGATCACGCCCGGTTATTACCTTGTCGCCCTTGATCCAGCCACAGGGCTGCCCATCGCTGATTTTGGGATCAACGGCGTGGTCGATTTGCATCTCGGACTGGGGGACTATCCTGTTGAAGCGGATACCGGGGTCCTGGGATCGGGCGATATCACCAGTTCATCTCCACCCATCGTCGTTAATGGCGTGATCGTGGTTGGGAATTCTCATGATCGAGGATACTACCCCAATAAGAAGGAGAACATTCCAGGCCATATCCGAGGCTACGATGCGAAGACGGGCCGCATGCTGTGGCGCTTCAACGTCGTGCCGCAAGCAGGCGAATTTGGTAACGAGACGTGGGAATCTGACGCTTATCGATTCACCGGGAACATTTCCGCTTGGGCGCCTCTATCCGCAGATTCAGCGCTAGGGCTGGTCTACATTCCCACCGACACGCCCACGAATGACTACTACGGCGGCGACCGTCCGGGCGGCAACCTCTTCGGCACCAGTATCATCGCGTTGAATGCTAAGACCGGCGAACGGGTCTGGCATTTCCAGATGGTTCATCACGACGTGTGGAACTTTGACAATCCTAATGCGCCCAAGCTTTTGGATTTAACGATTAACGGCCAAACCGTACCCGCCGTGATCGAGTCCACCAAGCAAGGCTGGCTGTATGCGTTTAATCGAGCAACAGGGGAACCCATCTGGCCGATCGAAGAGCGACCTGTGGCCAAAAGTGATGTTCCGGGGGAGATCCTGAGTGCAACACAGCCGTTTGTAACCCATTTGCCCCCTTTTGAGTTGCAGGGCACCACCGAGGATGACCTGATCGATTTCACGCCGGCACTTCGAGCTGAGGCAAAGCAACTCGCCAGCGAATATCGGATGGGTCCGATGTTTACCCCACCCTCACTGGCGCAGGATCCAGACGGCACCAAGGGTGCCTTTGTGATGCCTGGCGCGAATGGGGGCGCGAACATCCCGGGCGGTTCAGCGACTGATCCTGAACTCGGTCTGTTTTTTGTTGCGACAGAACGAGGCCACAGCGTCATCTCGCTGGTCCCTGGGGAAGAAAAAGATAGCAACGCGGGCTATGTCTCCCTCGGCCCAGGCGGTATTCGTGGCCCTCAGGGGTTAGAACTGTTCAAACCCCCTTATGGCAGCATTGTGGCCTACGACATGAACAAGGGTGAAATCCTCTGGCACATCCCGAATGGCGACACGCCCGATCAGGTCAAAAACCATCCCGCGCTCCAAGGCATTGACTTACCACGAACGGGTAAGCGCTCTCATGCCACCATTTTGGTCACCAAATCGTTGCTGCTCTATGGCGAGGGTCGGCGAGGCGATGCGTTCTTACATGCCGTTGACAAACAAACCGGCGAGGAGGTGGGAATCGTTGCGCTCCCTGCGACCACCAACACCGCACCCATGACGTATCAGCACCAAGGCAAGCAGTACATCGTGGCTGCGGTAGCCGGTCCTGGCGCGATCGGCGAGTTGGTCGCCTTGCGATTACCCGAGGACGATTTATGAGGTCACCGCGTCGACCTGCGTTGAGTCAGCGAGCGCGTTTTTTACTTCTAGCCGCGCTCTTTTCTCAGGGCACTTTCGCCGACACAGAAGCTGCGAGATTCAGTCAAGCACAAGCAGAGCTTGGGGCACGGGTCGCAGAGCGCTATTGCGCTAAATGCCATGACGCGACTTACTTTGCGGGCGCACTCTACACGGCCGTTCAAGGGCAGCCAGTCGCCTATTTGCTCGACCCCATTCGAGCCACCATGCCGCAGGATCGTCCAGGCACACTCAAACCCAGGCACACGGCGGCACTGATTGCATGGATCATGTCATTGAACGGCATTACGCCCAGCGATGTGGAGTTACCAGAGGATTATGGGCGGCTATCGAGCATGATCCTGCCAAAGACCTAACAAGGAGATCATCCATGAAGACCGGCTTACTGACTGTGATCTGTCTCATCATCACCCTGACCGCAGTGGCTGCGCAGGCCGCGCGTTTCGTTCGATACGAAGCGCAAGGTCAGGTGAACTATGGCGAGGTCGTAGGTGACACCGTCTACGAATTGTCAGGCAGCTATTTGGCAGGTGCCGAGCGCACGGGCACTCAACATGAGCTGGCATCGGTCACCCTTCAATTACCCGTTGACCCGGGTGAGGTATCCAAGATTCTTGGCACGGCGGTCAACACCAAACGACCGACTTTGTCGTTACCTGAAAACCCCCACCCTCGTTGGTTTGCCAAATTCCCATCCTCACTGAATCCGGATGGTGGTGGCGTCATGCTGCCGCCAGAAGCAGAAAATCTGAACTACGAGGGCGAGTTGGTGGTTGTCATCGGTAAAACGGCACGCCACGTCACTGAGGATCGAGCCCTCGATTATGTCTTCGGTTATACAGTGGGTAACGACTTTTCAGAAAACACTTGGTACGGCGAACGAAAGGGCCGAGAGGAGCCGGCACGCCTCATCTCCAAGGGTTCAGATACCTGGGCCTGCCTGGGGAGTGAGGTCGTTACCGATATCGATTATCGAAACCGACGGTTGGTTACCCGTCTCAACAATGAGATTGTCCAGGACGGTAACACCAATGATCTCATTCAGGACGTTCCTGAACTCATTGCCTATGTGAGTCGGTACATAACCCTGGAGCCAGGCGATTTGATTTACACCGGCACCGTATTGTTTAAAGAGGACGCCAGACGAAAGATGCAGATCGGTGACGAATTAGAAGTTGCGATTGAAGGCATCGGTCGCGTTCGCAGCACCATTGTACCCATGTTCGCTTCAGGTCAATAATTTCACACGGTTAGACCCGAACACTCATTCACGTCAAAGGAGTTGCAAATGAACTTCAAGCCCAGTGCTCGCCCTCTCCTGATTCTGGTCCTCGCGCTATGCTCGACGCAGGCCAATGCCGAACGACTCAATCAAACAATCCAAACATTATCCTCCGGGCAAGCAGCCTTTGGCATTTTCTCCGGCGATCGATCCATGGCCAATGCCCGGGCACTGGCACGAGCGCCTATTGATTTCGTCCTTATCGACATGGAACACGGCCCTTATGATGCCGAGTCTTTGCAGAGCTTTCTCTTGGGGATGACGGATAAGTCGTCGATTGCGAACAGTGGCAGTCTTGCTATGAACACGACCCCCATTGTTCGACTGCCCACCAACGGTCGCGAAATGAACCAATACCTGGTGAAACAAGTCCTCGACCTGGGCGTGTTCGGCGTGATGTTCCCCATGATCAATTCAAGACAGGAGGCGCTCAACGCAATCGCGAGCATGCGCTACCCAAAGGCCGAGGGCGAAGTTGATGATGGGCCTCAAGGTCTTCGTGGTCGTGCTCCAGGAAATGCCGTTTGGTATTGGGGGACGGGCTATAACGACTACTTAGCCAAAGCCGATGTCTGGCCCTTGGACCCAAACGGCGAACTCCTCGCCGTGATTCAAATTGAAACCCAGGAAGCGATCAGTCAGCTTGAGGAGATCATCACCACCCCTGGGGTCGGTGCGATATTCATTGGCCCGAGCGACTTATCTGCGGATATCGGCTTGCCGAGATCGCATCCCAAAGTGGAGGCTGCCATCCAGACTGTGTTGGCGAGTTGCATCAAGCACAATATTGCCTGCGGGATCACCACATCACCTGAGGATATTGAAGCTCGCACTCAGCAAGGCTTCCGCTTTGCGACGGTGGGTGGCGATGCCGGCATCTCACCCAGGACCGAGCGTGCGCTGTCAATCGGTCGTGAAACAGCCGGCCGCGAGTAAGGCATTCATCTCTTGAGTGCGGAGGCTGGAGCAACCGTGATCGCCAAGGTGGCTCTCTCCACACCGCGATCCGCCGAGGCTGTATTCGATGCCTGGACCAACGAGGCCGCTATCAGGCTATGGATGCCGCTCGCGCTTCAAGCCATGGGTTTGAGTGGTCAACTCACCGCCATCAGAACCCATCCAGTGCCGGGTGGGGATTTCTTGTTCGCAGATTCAAGGGCAGAGGGTGAGGCGAGACACTTCGGGCGCTACATGGAAATTGACCGCGCCAGAAGGCTGAGCTTCACCTGGTACACCGACGAGGGGGATGTTGAGAGCACCTCACTGGTGTGTTTGGACCTCAAGACCACCCACGAAACCCGTGGCGAATCGGTGACATGGCTTAGCCTCGAACATATGATGGACGCCGAATGGAAAGACTATGTCGAGCAAACCGAGTTAGGGTGGCGGCGTCTTCTTGAGGCCAGTTGTGTTGATACCACCGCGCTGCGCGTTTGATTTCAGCGCCATGCGTGGGTTGAGAAGTATTGTTCTAGGAGAACCTTGCACCTCGGCCTGGTTCTCCAAACCCACACAGCCCAAATGCAAAAGGCGTGCAAAAGGCGTGCAAAAGGCGCGGGAAAGAGCCTGGTAGTGTGATGTCTGGGTCAGCGCGATCGGAATAGACAGGCCATAGCAGAGCGAGCCGAGATGCGCTGCACGACCCGGATACAGGCCACTTCGATACCCACCATCAAATTACCAGCCACCCAAACCCTGGCCACGGCTTTCCGGACCAAACAGTGTTACGAAAGAGAGGAATTCATCATCAATGAAGAGCAGTGCGGAAGAAATCAAGATCATTGAGCAGGTCCTCAACCATCTCGATGATGATTCCACAGATCAACAAGCAGACTTGATTCAAATACCAACCACCGAATACACCAGTCCCGACCGGCTCGAAGAAGAAATCGCTATTTTATTCAGGCGCTTCCCGCTCATCGTAGGTCACGTCTCCTCACTGCCCAGTCCTGGGGACTTTCTGACCCACAATGATACGGGCGTACCCATCTTAGTGACACGAGACAAAGAGGGAGCGATTCAAGCCTTCCTCAACGTCTGCCGGCATCGCGGCGCCAGGCTGGAAGGACGGGCCTGCGGAAAAGCGAATACGTTTTCATGCCCGTATCACGGTTGGACCTATGATCTTACGGGTCGCCTGCGCGGTCTTAGAAAGGCTGAGCATTTCGGTGATTTTGACAAGGGCGATTACGGCTTGGTCAAGCTGCCCGCATTTGAACGATTTGGCCTCATCTGGGTCAGACCATCACCCATTGAACCTCACGAATCCACCGACGACCCTTTGGACATCGATGCCTGGCTCGCCCCCATGGCTGAGCAACTGGCGTCTCTGTCTTTGGACTCTCATGTCGTTTACAAAACATGGACACTCGAGCGCAACATGAATTGGCACATCGCGCTCGAGGGTTTTCAAGAACAGTATCATTTTTGTACCGCGCACAAACACACAGCCTGCTCAGCGTACTTAGATACGCAGGGCGTTTATCTTGATCAGTATCCTCACGTTCGCCATGCCGTGCCGATCGCATCCATCGGAAAGCTCAGAGATCAGCCTGTTGATGAGTGGTCCTACCGGCGGCAGTTCATGACCCAAAATTATTTATTTCCCTGCAATTTCCTGCAGGTGATGACCGACCACGTCTACGTCCACACCATCACGCCGATAGCCGCCGATCGCTGCATCTTTAGTTGTTTGATGCTGATTCCCGAAACACCAACGAACCCCAAGGCCGAACAGCACTGGCAAGCAAACTACGACGTCGTTCGTCGCGTCTTCGAAGAAGATTTTCAAATTGGCGAAGGTATTCAGGCGGGTCTAGCAAGCGGCGCCAACGACTTCTTCACCATTGGACGAACCGAGAATGGCATCCAACTGGCAAGAAAAGCGCTCATCGACGCGTTAGAGGGTCGGCTCACGGCTTCATGACCCTCTGCCGATGAAGGGCCTCCCTCGGTCGCTGGTAGCCATCTGTAACCTAGGGAACCTCATCGACGAAAAAGCAGGTGTCTATGCTGCGTCGGGTGGGCGTCCCATACCGACCTTTCGGCCAGCCAATGGGAATAAGTGCAATACTGGGGGTTTTCTCCGGATCGAGTCCCAATAATCGGTCGATTTCTTCTCCATGACCTCGGTGCGCGGTGGTGAGCGATGCACCAAGCCCCACGGCCCGACAGGCCAAAAGCACATTCTGGATCGCTGGAAAAAGGGCCTGACTCTGTGGTGCGCCTCGGCGTGTCCAGCCCGCAACAAAGAGGTGAATAGGCGCTTCATGCAAATGCTCAGCCAAATACATCGCTGCGCGCATGTTCTTCCGTTTGACCTCGGGATAGTTCGGATCTTTTGCAGCCTCCACGGCAGGCGCTATGTAGGCATCAAAGACGTCACGGTACAGATCAGCGATTTTCGCTCGCTTGCTCTCATCCGAAACCGCGACGAACAACCAAGGTTGACGATTACCACCACTGGGCGCGTAGGTCCCGGCTTCACAGACTTTTCGAATGAGTGATAGGGGCACCGGGTCAGGCTTCAGACGCCTGATCGCTCGTGTCGTTCGAAGCCCCTCAAGCAGCCCCAAGGACTCACCCGCAAGGGCCACGTCAGCCTCATTCCACTGGGTAATCACTGACTCATTCATACCTGACACGCCCCACGGGTCCGGGAAACACGACGGGCGATGACATTCCCGTATCGGTCTCGCTCGAAACACCAAACAGATAATTATCGATCACGACATTCTTCAGCGTATGCTCACTCACATCACCCACCGGCACGGACCAGCGCCACTTGGCCTCCGAGGTCAGCCGCCAATGGATTCGATAGCCCGATGCCCCTGGCACTCGCTCCCATTTCAAAGTCGTATCGGGTGAGACTTGCCCCGTCAACGTCACCTGCCTCGGGGGCTCGGGCGCCGAAGCCAGCCCTGCTAGCGCGATCACATTCAATCCCGTGACGGATCGAGCGTATTCAAAGTCCACGCCATCTAAGGTATCCCCGTATCGAATGCCATCCTCGATCCGAAGGTCCTGATGCTGGCGATGATAGTGCTCGTTCGTCTCCATCAGCCGGACGGCTGGGTAACCCACTTCGTTAAACGGGCGATGGTGACCACCACGACCAAATCGATCGAGCCGATACACCATCATGACCTCCAAATGAGGCAGATGAGCGTCTGCAAGTGATTCAATATAGCGGGCAAGATTTCGAGATGGACCGTCATTCTCGCCACCGAAAAAGCGCCGCCAGCGACGCTCTTCCTCCGTCTCCATGGGACGTGTCGCCTCCGAAAACACGCGAACGGTTCGGTTATCGATCACCCCATTCTGCCCATGAATATTGCCTATCATGTCGTTGTTCAGCACGGCCTGGATAAACCAGCCTTGGGCTCGAGCGGATTCCGCTAAGATTTTTCCACCGAATAGCCCCTGCTCTTCGCCGGAGAGACCAGCAAAGACGAGATGCGCATTGAACCGATGCTGACTCAGCACACGCGCCGCTTCGATAACACCCGCCATCCCGGAGGCGTTGTCATTCGCACCGGGCGAATCACTGAGACCATCCAGGGGATCAGATACTCGCGAATCAATATCGCCTGACATCACGATGTATCGATCTGTAGGGGTCGCAGATGGAAGGATCGCGAGGACATTAACCACTTCCGTGGCATCGGGAATCCGCGCTTCACCGCTGAAAATCCTCGATTGCGTCGTGACCTCAAGGCATCCACCACAAGTGCCCGAAATCTCTTCGAAGGTCCGCTTGATCCAGCGCCTCGCGGCACCAATGCCTCGGCTTTCGGATTGAGTGTCTGAGAGGGTATGGCGCGTACCAAAACCCACCAACGTTCGAACATCCGACTCGATTCGAGATGCTGAAACTTCGGCTGCAAGCGTTGATAGCGCCTCAGGCTTGAGCGGCGTCTCGCCAGAGGCCAAAGCGTTGGCACACGAGAGCCCCAGACCGAACGCTAAAATGCCACGAACGATCACAAGGGCAATCCGCCAACAGCCTGGCCAATGCTGCCATCCTCATTATAAGCGCGCATCAATAACTCAGCGATTCGCATCTGGTGGACTTCATCCGCCCCGTCGGCGAGCCTGGCCCAACGCGCCTGCTGCATCATGCCCGCAAGTGGGGTATCCGTCGAATAACCGAGCGCGCCATGGACCTGCATTGCTCGGTCCACCACTCGCCAGAGCGTATTCGCCACATGATGCTTCGCCATGGAAACTTCCTGTTTGAATTCCATCTTGTTTTCGATTTTGTAAGCCGCATGCAACACCATCAGCTTTGCAGCATAGAGTTCCATTGCCGAATCCGACATCATCCATTGAATACTCTGCTTCTCCGAGAGGTAACTGCCGTGTGAGAAGCGATTTTGAGCGCGCTCAATCAGCATTTCTAACGCCATCTCAATCTGACCAATCCACCGCATGCAATGGGCCAATCGTGCTGGACCCAAGCGGACTTGACCGAGCTTGTGACCACCGCCCCGTTCACCCAAAAGATGTGTTTTGGGAACACGAACACCGTTGTAGCGAACCTCCGGATGATTGTGACGCCCACCCATCGTTTCCACATCCCGCACGATCTCAAACCCCGGCGAGTTGGTGGGCACGATAAAGGCACTGTTTCGCGCCTGTGGGATGTCTGCGTCCGGATCAGTCTTGGCAATCACGATGGCAAAGTCAGCGCCCTGAGCCCCAGACGTAAACCACTTGTGCCCATTGATCACCCAATCATCACCATCTTCCACCGCGGTCGTTTGTATTAACGTCGGATCAGAGCCCGCGACCTCTGGTTCGGTCATGGAAAAACAGGATCGAGCTGTGCCCTCAAGCAGCGGCTTTAGGAAGTGCTCGCGTTGATAGTCTGTCGCGAAGTGATAAAGCGTATGCATGTTGCCTTCGTCGGGCGCCTGCGCGTTGATGATATAAGGGCCCATCGGCACCTTGGCCGCTTCTGCCGACACGGCGGCGAGCGCGGTGACACCAAGCCCCATGCCGCCCACATCTTGCGGCATATGGGGCAGCCAGAACCCTGCGTCCCTCGCCTTGCCTCGAAGCGATTTCACCAATTGCGACCAATCCTCGCGCGTGGCATCCTTGTTTGCGCGCAATCCCGCGAACGCGGGCTTCACGGTTTCATGCAGAAACTGACGCATCATCTGACGCGCATCTTCGACTTCCTGACTAAAAGTAAAATCAATGGCCATGGTTAGACTCCCTGTGGTTTTGGCCGCTCCGCTTTGGAAGTGGCGCAGCCAAAGAATTTAATCGGCCTTCTTGGCCTTGTCCCGGGTCTCGAGGCTTGCCTGCGCCCGTCCAAACTTGCGCAACCGGCGGTGCCTTCACTCTGCCCACACGCCATTACTTAACGCCAAGGACTTTTGAATAGCAAGCGTTTGCAGGCCTCTGCATCGGGGACTGGTTTGATGCAAACGTCTCAAGTGACTGTCCGGACGGCG
>Ga0255762_10004967_pt1 | contig 10054 bp, 7 predicted proteins | sample 101ome_16_FD_179962 | JGI IMG/M metagenome (GOLD analysis project Ga0255762, IMG submission 179962) | Coastal salt marsh microbial communities from the Groves Creek Marsh, Skidaway Island, Georgia - 101401AT metaG (version 2) | ecosystem: Environmental > Aquatic > Marine > Intertidal zone > Salt... | reverse complement strand
AGCGTCGAGTTATCGCTGGGAGCTCTATTTGGTGATACCGAAGAAGGCGCACTGACCCTGGTAGCGGCAGGGCTACCTGAAGGGTTGTTACTGGATCCTGCGACAGGTGTGATTTCAGGCAGCCTTGGATCCTCAGTGAGCAGTGGAGGGGCTGCGAATGATGGGGTTTATGAAGTCACCCTAAGCGTCACTGACAGTGAAGGAGCCACAACGACCATCACGCTTCAAATTGTGGTCAGCAATCAAGCCCCGATAGCCGAGGATGACCTGATTGAGGTCGTTGGCAATCGCACGACAGTCATGACGACGGATTCGTGGTTGCTGAATGATCGAGATCCCGATGGCGACTCCTTTGTTTGGGATAGTATTGAAGTGTTACCAGAGCATGGACGCCTCGAATATTTATCTGGAGGTCTTGTTGCCTACACGCCCACGGCAGGCTTTGTTGGGGCCGACTCGCTGCTTTATCGTATTGTGGATCAGGATGGTTCGTATGCTATCGCCAAGGTACAAATTAATGTCCTGGCAGAGTCTGGGGCCCCCATTGGCAAGCCTGACCATTACGTCCTGACAGAAGATAGTGATGAAGTGGAGTTGGATTTAACTGCGAACGACGACCTTCGTGTGGGCCTTAACTTCCAACTGGAGATCGTTGAACAACCAGCATTTGGGTTTCTGAGTGTTCTGGATTCAAATCAGGTTAGTTACAAGCCATTTGATGATCTGTCTGGCCAGGATCAATTTGTGTATCGCTTGATTGATTCCGAGGGTTTTGTTTCCAACGATGTCTCAGTCTCTATTACAATTCTTGCTGGCCCTAAGAATCATATCCAAAATCAGGGCACACCCCAGATTGTCTATCAAAACCTTGAAGGTGAGCCTGCCATTCTTTCGTTTTTGCCGACTAATCCAACACCAAATGGAATTTCTGTCAGTGACGCTGATAGTGAGATACTGAGTATTCGTCTATCGGTTGAGCATGGGATACTTTCCATGCCAAATATCGATGGACTGATATTTGAAGGAGGCATTCACTCCAATGCGGTCAGTCTGGCGCTTGAGGGGCCTATAACTGCATTGAATCTCGCATTAGCTGGCCTGACTTACTCGCCCGATCTCTATTACCTAGGGCCAGACCACCTTTCTATCCTGACTCAAGATGAAGGTGGGCCTGATGACTTGCCTGCTCGCTACGATGAAGACAGCGATGGCTTAGCTATTTTGGTCGAGCTCAGCGCATTAGGAGGGCGACGAAACACCAATTTGAGGGGACTTATTGGTCAATTGGGAGTTGAGGTCGCTTCCATTGATTTGATCGGTTATGACGAGGCCATCATCGATGCTGTTCAGGTTGGCAACAGTCAGGGCGATCCTTTGTCGATCACTTTCCAACCCAAGCCAGGCCAAGATGGAGGCATCAAGCCCACGAGCATCGAACTCAAGGTGAACTACCTGAATGGCAACAGCCAGATCATTCAAGTTCCGGTTTCTGTTTTTCAACCCCATCTTATTTTGATTCAGGATATTGAACAGACTGCGTTCAAGTCCCCAAATCTCAACCCCCAGACTGGCTTTTTTGAGCAATCCTTCGAGATCCTCAATGAGACACCTTTTGATTTTGCAACAGTTCGCATTTACCTCATCGGGTTGGATGAAGGTGTGAAACTGAAATATCAAGTTTTCGAGGATTTGATTGGTTCCTACATCGACATCCCAACCTACCTCCAGCCGAGAGAGAGGGTGTCTGTCATGCTTGAGTATTTCAGTTCAACGGGAAGGGCCTTTTCACCTCCGCAATTGAAGTTGCTTGTGACCGAGGAAACGATCGAAGATGTGCTGCCCACATCGCCTGCAGTTCAGGTGGAAAAGATGAATTGTTTTGCCAGCATCGGCTCCAATGGCAGGCTGGACAGCTGTTATGTCACATTTGCTACCGAGCTTGGAGCGGAATACCTTATCCAATACTCAGATGACCTTTCGATATGGCACACCGCTATGGGTTCGGTTTTCGGAACTGGCGGAATGATGATTTGGCAAGATCGTGGGCTACCTTTAACCGACCCTTTACCGCAGGATTCCAACGCCGGACGGTACTATCGACTGTTGAAATTCAATTCAGGACAAAGAGAGTGATGATTTCACGCCTAACACACACCCTAAGAGCCAATCTTCCACTCTTGTTATGCAGCATACTGCTACCCTGCTATGCCGCAGACACACAAAAAGAGAAAGACGAGGATACCTTCGCTGCGGCAGAGTTGACGTTAAAGGACGAATCAGACTCCCCTTATCACATAGGGCTGCGTTACTTCAATATTTGGGGTGTGGACGCATCAATGACCATCAAATCGGACTTCATAGACCAAGTTGGGCCGGCCCAAGGCGGAGGCATCGACCGTTCTTACATGGATGGATTTGTTTTCAGGGATTCATCCGACAACCTTGGTGACATCCTGCTGCCCTCAAGGACGCATTTTTTTGGTTTTGATGATGCTTCTCAGTTTATTCAGGATGGCAATGGAGGGGCGCTGCAGTTCCACTCTTTACGGCGCCTTGAGAACGCGCAGAATCGATCTTCTTCGAGATCAGTTTCCAATGGGGTCGAGTTTAACGTGGGACGCATGATCAGGAGAGGCAACAACTGGGTTTTGAATTTAGATGGTTCCCTTTCGTTCAATAGAGCAAACTCCAGCTCAGGATTTTCCTCGACCCAATTTGAGTTGCTAACAGATACGTATCCTCTGGGGTTTGTTGACCCAACCGTTCTAGGTGTTCCTTATGCCGGGCGGTATCATCCACAATGGGGTGGCTCTCCTAAAATTGGGGACCAACCGGTAAGATCTTTGAGTACTCTTAATGGCTCAGTCCATGGGGGTTCGACCGTGGAAACTGACTCCATGCTGTTACGGCTTGGACCGAGTTGGCTCTATCACCCTAAGCCTAGGTTTTCTGTTGGCTTTGGTGCAGGGTTGACCTTGGCTCAGTTACAATCGGAAATGACTTATCAAGAACTCGAGGAAGTTCAGTGGAACGGCAAGACCTATCAGCAGCGTTATGAGGGTTCCATGAAAAGTTCAGATGCCCTCTTGGGCGTTTATGCTGGTTTTCAAACTAATCTAAAGTTGAGGGAGCGCTGGTTACTGACGGCTGAGGTAGATGCCGCTCACCTGGGACAGATGATCTGGGGAGATCATTCAAGGACCATGCGGCTGGACCTTGGCTCAGTCATCATGACTGCCATCGGGCTCCGCTACCAATTCTAAAGTCCCCCATCCCAAGCCAGCACTTCATGGCTCCAAGCTCAGGGGGTATTGCTGACATTTCGATCCGGCCAATGCCGATCAAAAATTTTGCAAGGATTCAAGAGGGAAAAATGGTCGGAGCGACAGGATTCGAACCTGCGACATCCAGCTCCCAAAGCTGGCGCTCTAGCCAAGCTGAGCTACGCTCCGACCCGAGGCAGGGGCTAATAAGAGAATAAAAACGGACAAAAGCAAAGGTTTTTTTCTGGAATGTTTATCAAGGGTTTTTAGCGTGGGGAACTTGGACTTGGACTCAGGGTGACTTGAGTTAAAATAAATCAGGTTCATGATGCGTTCTGCCCTTGTTTTTATTGGAGTTTTTTTGGTGCTTGGTGTTGGAGCACTATGGGTCCGTCTGCGGGTTCCCATGATTGATATGGGGCACTATGATGACTTATTTAGCGAAGCGGCAGCGAGTTCAGTGCTTCATCCGGCTCTGATCAAAGCCGTGGCTTGGCAAGAAAGTCGCTTTGATGCCCAAGCCAAGGGAGGTGTTGGGGAGCTTGGGCTGATGCAACTGACAGACATGGCAGCCTTTGAATGGGCCGATCATTATGGCTACTCAGATTTTAGGCCCGCTCACTTGCTGGATGCTCGCACCAATGTGCTCGCTGGAACTTTCTACCTTTCCAAGCTGGTGCAAAGGTATTTAACCCAGGACCGTCCCCTTGTGTATGCCCTGGCCGATTACAACGCTGGACGCAAGCAGGTCCTTGTCTGGATGGCCGAATCCGGTGCTACCAACAGTCAGGTTTTTCTTCAGCAGATGGATTATCCGGCGACTAGGGAGTATATCCAGCATGTGCTGGAGTATGCTGAATCATTTCGCCATGATTTTGATCCTGGACCGCCTGCCTCTTCATTTGACCCAGAGGCCGATGACGCCGCCCTTGATTCCTCCCAACTGAGTGAGGGCCTCACTCAGCCATGAACCTAGCTCAAGCCTGCTTCCTGATACGTTGGTAGGCAGCCAGTGCCCGTTCTCTGGCAATCGTGTGGTTGACCACAGGCTGAGGATAAGTCTTGCCTAGGGTAATACCTGCTGAAGCTAATGCCATGGGTGGGGCTTCCCATGGTGCATGCAGATCCTGGTCGTTCAGCTCCTTAATTTCTGGAACCCAACGGCGGATGTATTCGCCCCGACCATCAAATTTGGCACTTTGGGTCATGGGGTTGAAAATCCTGAAGTAAGGCGCGGCATCGGCCCCACAGCCGGCAATCCATTGCCACCCCAGTGTGTTGTTGGCCAGGTCGGCGTCAACCAGGGTATCCCAGAACCATTCGGCCCCTTCTTGCCAGCGAATCAAAAGATGTTTCACCAAGAAGGAGCCTACGATCATGCGCACTCGATTGTGCATCCATCCAGTAGCCCAAAGTTCACGCATACCCGCATCAACGATGGGGTAACCTGTTTGGCCTTTTTGCCAAGCACGTAGCAGCCTGGCATCCTTCATCCAAGGGAAGGATTCGAACTCGGGGCGAAGGGGGCGCTGGACGGTGGCAGGGAAATGATGGAGCAGATGATGGGCAAACTCTCGCCAGCCAATCTCGCGCATGTAACACGAACCCATCAGGGTTGCAGGGGATATCCCAACTTTCTTGAGCTGATCCAGCAAGGTATGAAAAATCTGGGCTGGGGTGATTTCTCCAAAGTGCAAATGAGGTGAAATCCTGGAAGTACCTTCCACCCCTGGTAGGTCTCGACTTACTTCGTAGGTTTCATAGGCCTTGCTTGCAAAGGTTTTTATCGCCTTAGTAGCTCCTGGTTCCCCGGGGCACCAAATGTGGTTCCATCCCGCATCCCAGGCAATGGTAGGCAACAATCCAAGTTGTTCCAGCGGGGTCGAGCTAGGCCATGCTTCGGGAGAGGGCCAATGTTTAGGAGCCTTGAGGGGCTCTGGTGGGAGCCAACATTGGCTCTGGGCTCGCCAGAAAGGAGTGAACACCTGAAATGGCTTGCCGCTCTTGTTTCGGACTTGGCTTGGCTCCCAAAGTAGATGCCCACCAAAGGTCCTCCAGAGGATGCCCTCATGGGCTAAGCTGCGCTCGAGGGCTGCATCCAGGAGGTCAGTCGCAGAGTCATAGGCACGACTGACATAGACACTGCGAGCTCGGGTTTGTTTAATGAGTTCGCCGAGAACTTGGGCTGGCTTGCCCTGGCGAATGATAAGCTTGGCGCCCAATTTTGCGAGCTGATCAGCATGAGTGGCCAGCGCTTGGTGCAGCCACCACTTGGAAGCCCCCCCCATTGCTGGCTCCGATGTTGTGTCGTGTATGTATAAAGGGATGATGGGTGCCCCATCATTCAAGGCCTGGGTCAGTGCTGCATGGTCAGCTAATCGAAGATCCCTTCGAAACCAGAGGATGATGGGGGGCAATGAACTCATTGATGCCCCAAAGTCTGCCATGAATTATACGGAGTGCAACCGAGGAAGACTCAATCCTGAGTCGCTTATCTATCGGGTCATTTCCTCGGCATGCAGGTATTCTCGGTGGCTGAAGAGCAAGCAACTGGCCCCAAGGCTCAAGAGGGTTGCCACCATTAGCAGAGATAAGGACAACCAGGGCTGCTCGGGGTCTCTGGCAAGGTGCTCGCCGATTTCTGGGTAGAGGGCTAGGAGGTCCTTGAGATGATTGGTCATCGAAAGGCTGTTGAGATTCGTGGGGATCTGCCCAACCCCGAATTCGATGACGAATCCGTAGATCAAGCCCAATACCAGATATTTTCGAGTCAAAAGTCCCAGCAGTGCGCTGATGGCACCATAAACCAGTACCGTCGGTATGGCCACAATCATGAGTGCAAGCATGGCTGGTAGCCAGTTGGCCATCCCCAAGATCCACCAGGTGCACCCAAAAGCTCCATAGGTCAGGGTGGCAATCAGCCAGGTCCAGAGGGCCTGACTACCATAGCGTCCAATAAGAAATTGCCATCGACGGATGGGGCGCGTGAGGATGTAGCAGGCTGTGTCTTCCTGTAGATCATCCCTCACCAGCCCACCAAAACCATTCAGACAAAAAAGGGGGAGAGCCAAATAAGTATATAAGTCGATGGTAAAAAGCATCGCTCCGCCTAGGGAAAGGAGGGAAGAGGCACGCAGGTAGCCGAGCAAAGGGAGTCCCAGAATGTGCAGAACAAGGACTGGGGATTGACGCCAACTCAGTTGGTTACGCCAGGTCAAGTGCCAGAGTGCCCATCCTATTTGTAACGGACCTGGGCAGGTTGTGGTAGGCTGCGACTCAGTCGCTCTAACTGATTGCGTTGGGGGTTTCACGACTTAGTGACCTTCTCAAAAAGTGTTTGAAGCGATCGATTACCACTGCGGATTTCGTGGACCACGACCCCGCTTTGCTTCAGCAGAGATGCCCACTGTGGAAAGAAGTCATTTGGATCCTTGATACGGATGCTCAATCTGCCTGACTCCTGCTGGGCATCGAATCCAGTTAAATGCCCGCGTTCAAAAAGCAGCGAGGCCAATGCCTGAGGGTTGTCGCACAGGATCGCAAGCTGTTCCGGCCAGTCGGCGAGTTCAGATCGAATACTCTGATGGGCTCCTGTGGCCATGACTCGTCCCCAATTTAAGATCATAATCTGGCGACATAGCGGTTCGAGCTCAGCCAGGATATGGCTTGAGATCAGGATGTTGACGCCTTCGGAAGCAAGCTCCTTGAGGATGGAGGCGACTCCCTGGCGTCCCATGGGGTCCAGGCCGTTCATCGGTTCATCCAGCACGAGTAGTTCGGGGCCATGCATGATAGCCTGTGCCAGTTTGACGCGTTGGCGCATTCCTTTGGAATATTGCCCAAGTCGCCTAGCCCAGTCTGGTTCCCGAAGCCTGACACGGTTCAGGGCTTTCGAGGCAAGGTTACGGACCTGAGTTTTAGGCAGGCCTGAGAGCATGCCCAGGCTCATGAGCCAATCCAGCGGGCGGAGGTGCTCAGGCAGTGCTTCCTTCTCAGGACAGTAGCCGATGCGAGCCAGGGTGGGGGGGTGATCCCAGGGTGTGTGTCCCAGGACTTTTAAACAACCCGAGCTGGGCCTGAGTTGCCCCGTGATGATCTGAATCAGCGTACTCTTGCCTGCGCCGTTGGGCCCCACCAGTCCAGTGATCCCTGGAAGGACTTCAAAGGAGATGTGGTTGAGCCCCATCACCATCCCATACCAGCGGCTCAACTTGTCAGCTTTGATGATAGGAGGCATCACTCGGGTCTGACCTTTCCCTTGAGGGTGATAAGGCTCAAGCCAGCCATGAAACCTGCGGCGATCAGCGAAGCCATGCCGTTAGCTGAAGGTAAGCGCAACCAACGTTCGGTCAGTGAGCTAAAACTCTCAAGCAAGGGAAGGTTTTCCATGAGTTGAGACACATGGGTCGCTGGGTTGAACAGGCATATCGCCCATTGGTCCAGGATGTGGGTCAGACTCAGGTAAGCCATCCATGGATATTGTTCGCCCTGTGATTTGGCCAAAAAATGCCCCACCAGCCATAGGACCAGCCAGATGATGGTGGTTGCCTTCTCGCGTTTGGAAAGGGCTGACACACCCAGGGCAAGCAGACTGAGAAAAGCCATGGAAGCCACGACAAATCCGACGCTCTGCATCAGGGCTTGCCTGGCGTGCCACAGGAAAGACCACGATGGAGACAGCAGGCACCCCAGCAACCAGGCATGGATAGCGGGAAGCAGCCAGACAAAACTCAGCAGGCCAAAAATGGCCATAAATTTACCAATAAGGTAGTCCGTGGGGCCCAGAGCTTTGGATCGATAGATGATGATGGCCCGACTGGATAGGTCCTGTGAAATGAGTGTTGGGATGGTTAAGGTGACTATCACCAGCGCCAGAGGTTGAAACCATCTGGTAAAGTAATAGAAACTCAGGCCATAAGTGCTGCTCACAGAAAGGTCAGGCCGTTCCAGGATCCAGCTGACCAGGCCACTCACGATGGCTCTAGGCTGGTTGTCCAGCTGGTTGACCAAGCTGTAGATCGCGCTCTCTTTGACCAAGAGCTGTCCCACGCCGAAGAGTAAGGCGCTTTGGGCCAAGCAAAGGATCCAGGCCCCCAAACACAGGTGCCTGATCCATTTGTTTGACCAGATGCCCTTCAAGGTCTGGTTTGCAACGACCAGTCGGCGATGCCAGATACCCCTGGCCTGCCCGGTCCAGTGTTGATAAAGGCTAGAGGGAATGCCCATGACTTGTCTCCAGTGCCTGAACAAACAGGGTTTCCAGTTGATTAGGGCTTTGCAGCATTTCCAGTGGGGTGATCCCATCGGCATCCAATGCTGCGATCAAGGGACCAAGATGACTGCAGTCATGCTCTACCTGAACGTGGCCGTTTGGCAGCTGAGTCGCCTTCCATCCTGCTCGCTGCATGCAGGCGATGGTTTTTTCGGAGGCTGATTCGGTGATGATTTCGGTGCATGGTTGTCGCTGCGCCTTCAATCGATCAATCCGATCCTGCATCAACACGCTTCCCAGGGCGATGATGACGATCTGGTCACAGATTCTTTCCACATCACTCAGGAGGTGAGAAGAAAGGACCACGCTGATGCCATGCTCGACCCACAAGGAACGGATGAGTTCTAAAATCTGTTCTCTTCCGGCTGGATCCAAACCGTTGGTGGGTTCATCAAGGAAAACGATTTCGGGGTCATGCACGATGGCCTGGGCGAGTTTCACTCGCTGCTTCATCCCGGTCGAATAGGTGTCAACCATGCGATAGCGTTCCTGTCCCATGCCGACAAAATCCAACATTTCATGAGCGCGTTGGCGTGCTTCTTGGAAAGGCATGCCCGAAAGCTGAGCGCAATAGGTCACATACTCACACCCTACCATACCTGGAATATGGCAGTCCTGCTCCGGGGCATAACCCACCCGAGTGCGGATTTCGCGGCCTGCTTTGGCGATATCCTTGCCAAGTAACCAAGCTTTTCCTGAAGTGGGTTTGATGAGCTGAAGCAGGCATTTCATGAAAGTGCTCTTGCCTGCGCCGTTGGGTCCAAGAAGGCCGATGGCGCCGGGAGGGATGGCAACTGAAACCTCATGGAGAGCGATCTGCTTGCCAAAGCGTTGGCTCAATCCTTCGGTTTGAATCACGGAATCATGCATCTGGTCCTCTCACCCTGATACCCACAAATTCATGCGGTAGGATGATATTAGGTGTGGTTGCTGAACTCGACAAGCCCTGGGATTTGGACTCTGCAGCGAGGAAGCAGGGTTTGTTTTCTGGTAAAAGACATTGCTACTGATGTGGGCTTACATGACACTCAAACTTGTGGATAAACCCTTTCCTACATACGACGCCTCGCGCGACTATGAATGGAATTATTCCCACCCGCCCCGGCTGGATCACTCCGTTGCCACCTTAAATAGTGACTGCCCAGGGAGGTGGACCTACGCGGGGCTTGAGGCAGCCTCTCCTCTTGCTATCGCCGCCGGTCCTCTTTTGAACAGTCAGTGGTTGCTTTATTACGCAAGTCTCGGATTTGATATCCTGACCTACAAGACAGTGCGTCGACGAGCCTGGGGCTGTTATCCCATGCCTAATTTGGTCCCGGTGGCCTCGCAAAGTCTTTTCTCATCGGTCAGTGAAGTGCGAGCCCAAACTGTGATGAGGGATTCTTGGGCTGTTTCTTTTGGTATGCCATCGAGGTCCCCTGATGTGTGGCGCCCTGATCTGTCGCGCTGTCGTCAGCAGTTAGCCCCGCATCAAATCCTAGCGGCATCAGTGGTCGCCACGCCAGAATCATCGACTACG
>Ga0255762_10004944_pt1 | contig 10083 bp, 2 predicted proteins | sample 101ome_16_FD_179962 | JGI IMG/M metagenome (GOLD analysis project Ga0255762, IMG submission 179962) | Coastal salt marsh microbial communities from the Groves Creek Marsh, Skidaway Island, Georgia - 101401AT metaG (version 2) | ecosystem: Environmental > Aquatic > Marine > Intertidal zone > Salt... | reverse complement strand
AACTGGATTCGCTTTTCAATTTCGTCCATGTCTGGAATTTCTCTCACTTTCTCGTTTCTCCAATAATCTTGTTTGCCCCATCCGAAACCTTTCTGCATGAGCTTGTCCGCCTCGTCGTCGTCGAAGCCAAGCTCCATGACTAAAGCTTTAGCGGATGCCCATTTGATGGACTCGTCGTCAGTTAACAAATCACACATCATCGATTTTGTAGTTGTAGAAGAAGACGCCGTGGATGAAACGTATCTTCGTTCGAACGCCGACGCTGAAGTCTGTTGGAGTTGATGATTATTCTCGCGTCGCGGATGACGTTTGCTGTTTTGGGAAAACGATAAAAGTGCGCTTTTGTTTTGTGGCCTTCTCGTCGTTGAAGAGGAAAGCGAAAGATGCTTTCTCCTCGCAGAATGGTGAATCGGTGACAGCGAAGCTGTTATTGTTGGTGATGATGATGTTGATGTTGTCGTCATCGCGCACAGTTCTTTTGCTTTTGACCGGAGAGAATATAAAAGTGTAATAATGACGCCACGCGACGTTCTTCTTTCGCGAGAAAAGTTCACCTGAGTGAAAAGTGAAAAACACAAAAAACATCAGCACTCAAAAACTATGATAACGAACTCGTCCATAACGACGTCGTCTTCGTCTTCATCGTCTCGGCAAAGAGATGACATCACGCAACGAAGACGACGAAAGTTACCACCAGGAAAAGAGACGACGAAAAAGAAACGGCAGTCAGCGAACATTTTTCGCGCTACCGCAGAGCAGCAAGCTTTGAAAGATGACGAACAAACAAAAGCGGTGTTAGGTGTCGGAAGCTGTGGGTTGGACATCCTCGCTCGACTTGAAAAGTTTCCTCAACCGGATGAAAAGACACGAAGCGAAACGCTCATTCATGAAGTTGGTGGTAACTGTGCAAACGCACTGACGGCGGTATCCCGGCTTTCGGAAGCATCGTCGTCGTCAATATTGTTCACGAAAATAGGTGATGACGCCACTGGGAACGACATCATCTCTATCTTGTCGAAAGAAGGATGCACGTTCGATACGAGTAAAGTCTTGCGAGGCGGAACATCGCCATCGACGTATATCATTTGCGTCAAAGATGAAACGAACGACGATCCGACGCGCACGTGCATACACACACCAAGCAATCAACCTTTGATAAGTAGTGAAGTAAGTGATGCAGATATCGACGCTTTATTCGCGTCGTCTTCACGACAGATTGGTCTCGCGTACTTCGATGGAAGGTTAACTGATGTCGCGCTCCGAATCGCGAAAAAAGCACACGCTTTGGGAATTAAAATACTCGTTGAAGCTGAGAGGCTTCGTGGCGACGATTTAGACGCGTTGTTGAAGCTTGCTGACTTTTGTGTGTGTTCGAAAAGTTATCCACAAGCTAAACACCCAAACGCTTCGTTTGGAACGGCGTTAACGGAGATGGCAAACTCTACACTTTCAGAACGGTGTCAACTTTTAATTGCGACGCTTGGTTCCAGAGGCAGCGTTGCTTTGCTCTTTGACAACAACGATGACATTCAAAACGCTACTGCCCTTGTCCGTGATGTGGACGAAATCATCGAAGAGATGGAAAGCACGTTCCAATCGGGTAAGCAGAGCGACGAATCTCGTACACCACATTCCTCTTCCTCGCCATCATCCAAATATATTCCTGAGCACGCGCTCGTGAGTGACAAAATATACAACTTGAACGGCTCCGGTAAATGCGCTAGAGTTGTCTTTCAGCCAGCTTCACGTATTAGTAGCGCGGACATGGTAGATACGACTGGCGCGGGAGATGCGTTCATCGGCACCGTGGCGAAAGGTTTATCGTGCGGTGCGGACATTTTGAAAACGCTACGCTTGGCGACTTTCGTTGCCGCGCAAAAATGCTTGCAGGTTGGTGCCCGTGCGGGTTTACCGTTTCGAGACGAAGTTCCGGAAGATTTGATGCATCCATTCGTGGCGTCATCGAGCGAGTTTCCCACGACGACGTCGCCACAAGGCAGAAGACGCGCGATGACGATGGGAGCAATATCTGCGTTCCTTCTCGCGTTCTCCTTCTCTAAACCAAACGAGGCGTTCGCTGCAAGCACCGGAAGCTCTGTGGATATGAATAAACTTTCCCAATTGTTCAACCAAGCGATGAATGCGAAGTCATACGAAGACGCAGAAAATGCGTGGACGAAAGCAATCGAGTTAGCGCCAAGCAACTCGGCCGCGTTTTCCAATCGAGGAACTCTCCGTTTGCAAGCGGGACAATGGCAAGCCGCGATTGAAGATTTACAGCGATCGATTGAAATAGACGCTAATGAAGGCAGAAGTGCCGATGCTTCGGTGTTGAATAACCTTGGAAACGCCAAAGGGGCGATCGGGGAATGGGAATCAGCGATGGACGATTTCCTCAAAGCGTCGAAGGACGATTCCATGAGAGAAATAGCTCTAGCCAACTATGCGCTGGCTGCGTTTGAAACGGGAAAAGAGGAGTTAGCCGTGAAGACCGCTCAAACGATACTTCGAAAGGATCCAGAGTTTTGGGATATGCGCGCAGCTCTCACCGCTTTCCATTGGGGAGCCGGAGACTTGGATAAAGCAGAATACGAGTGGCAGACTTTGTGCACCTCAGGAAGAGGTTTCGGACAAAACGAATCGGCTGAATCCGTACGAAGTTTCGGCGATGTCGCGTACGCGAGTAAACTTTTGGAGCAGCAACTGAAGCAACAATTAGACATCGCTGCGGGAAAAACGGAAGACGAACTCGGCAATGATACGCCGTGTCAGCTCTACAAAACTACGGATACGGTTGCAGGGAGATGGCCACCGAGACCTACAGCTGCCCTCGACGCATATTTAAGAGTAAGAAGCGTCGGACAGGCGCTAGATTACGATGGTATCGTCAAAGAGTACAAATTCAAATAGTGATTAAATAGTGATTGCGCGTTCTTAGTACCCTGTAGTTAAAAAGAAGCCGTAAATACCTTCTTATTTGGGTTAGCTGGTTAGACCAGCCTAAGTATAGTCGTATTTTGTAATTTTGATTTTTTTTCTTGAAATGTTGAAAAACGCAAAAACGAAAAACCCGGCGGGGGAGACGCACTATTGCTACAAAACGAACAACCTACACAACAATTTACTCACAACACACAAAGCACCCGTGGTGATATATATATATATATACAAGCACGAAAGAAGAACAATCATGAAGACGCTTTCGACGATCGCCGTCAGCATCTTCATCGTCTTCTTTTCGTTCATCTTCTTCTTTTGTGCAACGCAACAACAAAATTTTGTCGCGGGTGATCTTGTTTTTTCCGACCGGGACGAGTACGGGTTGCCCGTTTGCCACGATGAAACCTTGCGAAGATCTCCGCTGAAGAGACACACCGGTGGTGAAATCGGCGCGAAGATGTCGCAAGCCAGTCGATACGTGGACGGGCACGTGCGCGTGAGCCGAGACGGGAAAGAAATGCACGTGGATGCGAAAGCTATTCGAATAAACGGCAACTTGAACGTGGGAAGGAATCTGTACTTTGAAGGCGACTTGAAAATTGAAGGGTCGATGATTATGGGTAACAAGAAGGACGCATTTGAAGAAATCATGCGATTGGAGGATGAAATCGAAGAAATGACGGCGATTGTGGAAGAGTTAGAAGGTCATCACACGTTGACCGACGCAAACTTTCACGCTGCCGTTGAGAAATGTTTGACGATGAACAACGGTCGGTACAAAGAAGACGGCGCGTGCGAAGCTTTGTATTACGGCGGACGCATCGGTGATTGGGACGTTAGCAGAGTTTCAAATTTTACGCGAGCGTTCATGGATCGTGCAGAATTTAACGCGGACTTGTCGAGATGGAACACGTCGAGCGCCACGAGTTTCGACGAAATGTTTAAAAACGCGGCGGCGTTCAACGGAGACGTTTCAAAGTGGAAAACAAAGTCGGCGACAGCGACGAAAGATGACATGTTTACAAACGCGATTGCGTTCAAAAGGAAATATTTGTGCGCAAAGTATACCGACTCGCCTGAAGAGTTATCGTCGTGCGCGGAAGTGTCCACGGACTGGGTCGCGCCTTCGCCACCGCCGAGTCCTCCGCCGCCTCCACTGTCGTCTCCTCCATCGCCTCCACCGAATCCTCCCCCATCGCCTCCACCGTTGCCTTCGCCTCCTCCTTTGCCGCCGCCGTCTCTTTCGCCGCTGCCTTCGCAAGCTGATTTTCCCCCGAGTCGCGCGGCTGGGCTGACACCAAAAAACATGCCCAAAGCGAACGGGTGGTACGAGTTGCAACCGGAAGGGTATTCCGGGGCGGCGCAAATTGCGTACGTCGACTTTGACGGATCGGTGTCTGGAATCGAAAAGGAGGGACCGTGGATTCAAGTCAAATACGCGAAGAATAAATTTTCGCGATCGCACCCGTGGAGCGCTTTAGGGAAAGGCGATCCCTCTAGAGAAGACGGAATGGCTTACACGGGGAACTTTGAGTTTGCGCAGGACGAAATCTGGATCGATAAGTTATTGGACCAAGCCGTGGACGTGCGTCAGAGATTTGTGACTTGGGGGAAACGCTCGATTGGATGGAATTATAATCACAACTACCAAGCGGCGCGCGGATTTAACGACGTCAACTACACGAGTTGGGGTAATGGCATCGCGTTAGTCAGCGGCGGCGTGTCCTCGCCCCCGACTGGATTTTCCTTTGGGACGTCCGGACTAAACGAATTCCTCAATCCCGCCTCTCTTGATATTGATCCAACGAATTTAAACGACGACGTGTGGAGAAAAAGCGTTTTGTATTTTCGGAACACCGGGGACGAGAAAATACTTCCCCTGAGAGGAATTTGGCACGCTGACGTGAATGATCCCGGCGAGGGCAGATATTTTCCCCTCGCGTATCCGGATGTCGGCGACGAAGTCGACGAGAATGGCGCGTATACGGAGTCGAGCGATACGTGGGTGAAAGTTGTGCAAGATCTTTGGCCCTTGACGGATTCTGAATTCAACGATGCTCTTCTTGCTTGCCTCGACACAGATCCCGTATACGGGAACTGTCCCGATTCAAAATACGGCGCGATTCCGGAATGGATCGTCCAAGACGTGACGAATTTTGATTCCGCATTCAGCGGTGCGACTCAGTTCAACGGCGATATTTCGACGTGGAACACCATTTCGGCAACCTCTATGCAATATATGTTTTCTGGTGCTTCTGCGTTCAACCAAGATATTGGTGGTTGGGATACGTCGTCGGTGACTGATATGCAATATATGTTTTCTGGTGCTTCGGCGTTCAACCAAGACATTTCAATGTGGACGGGAACGGCGGCGACGACGGCGCAGACGAATATGTTTTCAGATGCGACTCAATTTCAAGCCAAATGGAATTGCAATGTGGATGGTCCGGCGAGTTCGTGCAACACTGTGAAAACTTCTTGGGTAGCACCTTTCCCTCCTCCTCCTCCTTCTCCCCCTCCTTCTCCTCCTCCTTCAGCGCCAATCCCAGATGCGAGTTGGCGTACATTTGTGGACGAGTGTTTAGCCGAAGCTCCGGTCACGGGGGAGTGTACCGATTGGGCGTCTGCGAACGATCACAATACGATGCCGCATTGGGATACGAGTTCGGTGACAAACATGACCGGTACGTTCGAAGGTTACAGTCAATTCGACGGCGACATATCAAAATGGGACACTTCCTCGGTGGTTACTATGGCTTCCATGTTTGAAGGCGCATCTTCGTTTAATCAAGACATTGGGAGTTGGGATACAGCGCAAGTGATTAATATGGAGCGTATGTTTCATTCTGCTTCTTCCTTTAATCAAGACATCGGGAGTTGGGACACGTCGCAAGTGATTGATATGGAGCGTATGTTTCATTCTGCTTCTTCCTTTAATCAAGACATTGGAACGAAATCTGATGGGAGTTGGGATACATCTTTTGTGACTGATATGTCATACATGTTTCATTCTGCATCTGCGTTCAACCAAGACATTGGGGGTTGGAATACATCGAAAGTGACTAGTATGGAATATATGTTTCATTACGCTTCTGCGTTCAACCAAGACATTGGGAGTTGGAACACAGCGCAAGTGACTTCTATGGAAGCTATGTTTTCTTCCGCTTCTGCGTTCAACCAAGACATTTCTTCGTGGACTGGAACGGCAGCAACGACGGCGCAAACGGACATGTTTTTGGATGCCACCATGTTCCAAGCCAAATTCGATTGCGCGGACGCCGATAACGGTTCGGCGACCTCGTGTGCGATTTCAAACTACGTTAACTTTCAGATTGTTGATTCAGGCACTTGCGAATCGTTAGGTCTCGTGACTATCCTGAATCTGAAGCAGTGCCGCATCGCTGGACGCGCATTATCCGGCGACGATTCAAAAGGGTTCGCGTCAGATCAGCCTGCGGACGGTTACTCCAGTGCGGGCTCGGGACGCACTCGTGGCTGCACTTTTCACAGCGGTGCGGTGAGCAACCCCCTTCAATTCTTTCCGTATGCTTCCGGGTCATGTGGGACAGCGAACTTTCAGTGCGTGTGTGGAGTGGTTGCGCCAATCTCAGATGCAAGTTGGCATTTGTTTGCGGACGAATGTTTGTCCGAAGCTCCAGACACTGGGGAGTGTACCGATTGGGCGTCTGGAAATACCTACGGCACGATACCAAACTGGGATACGAGTTTGGTGACGGATATGAGCGGTACGTTTGAAGGTTATGCTCAGTTTGACGGCGACATATCGAAATGGGACACGTCCTTGGTGGTTACTATGGCTTCCATGTTTAAAGGCGCATCTTCGTTTACTCAAGACATCGGTGGTTGGGATACTTCAAAAGTGACCAATATGGAATCCATGTTTTCCTTTACGACCAGCTTCAATCAGAATTTGAACGATTGGAACACGTCTTCCGTCACCAACATGAGCAAAATGTTTCACAACGCGGACGCTTACAACTCGCCCTTGGATAAATGGGACACTTCAAAAGTCCAAACGATGGTGAGCATGTTTCACAACGCGCGCTCTTGGGCGCAACCCACCGCATGTTGGGACACGAGCGCGTTGCTCCAAGACGGAGCGACGAGCTTTCTGTGCGGTTTAGGTACCCAGTATACGTCGTCAAACGCGTACATGAACGCCGGTTTATCGTGCACATCGACGGCTAATACCGCTTGGTGCGGGAATGCTGGCGCAAGTATCGATCCGAGCACGTGCGGTACGTGTCCTTTGACACCAATCCCAGATGAGAGTTGGCATGCGTTCGTGGATGAATGTTTAGCCGAAGCTCCGGTTACGGGGGAGTGTACCGATTGGGCGTCTGCGAATAATTACGGCACGATATCAAACTGGGATACGAGTTCGGTGACAAACATGACCGGTACGTTCGAAGGTTACAGTCAATTCGACGGCGACATATCAAAATGGGACACTTCCGCTGTGGCTATTATGGCTTCCATGTTTGAAGGCGCTTCGTCGTTTAATCAAGATATCGGGAGTTGGGACACGTCTGGAGTGACGGATATGTCGAATATGTTTCATTCTGCTTCTTCCTTTAATCAAGACATTGGGAGTTGGGATACATCGCAAGTGACGACGATGGCGTATATGTTTACTTCGGCTTCCGCGTTCAGCCACATCATCTCCTCGTGGACTGGAACGGCTGCGGCGACGGACCAAGATGGCTTATTTGATGGGTCCACTGCATTTCTAGCTAAATTTACGTGTACCGATGCAATCACGGGTCCAGTGAGTTCGTGCATCCCTCTGCCAACAATGTGTGTGAATAGATATTACGTGTGTTATTATTATTCCAGTGCTTTCCACTGCGCGCGTTGGGACAGTGGTCTCACGGAACTCAAAACGGTAGAGTTATCGGGTTTTGATGAAATTCCAACCGGTGACTTTGTGAAACAATGCAAATTTATGGGTGGTCTCGCTAGAATGTGCGTTTTATTTACGGGGGGATCCATTCGATGCGTTGATTTCTCAACCTCGTTTCAAGTCACGCAGACGTATAATGTTTCAAACGGCGGTGTCGTATCTGCAATTAGTTCGGGTTCATCTAAAGCTCCGGCCGCCTTTATCATTGCGGTTTTAGAATCCGGTACGCTTGAAATGATAACGATCCCCAACGTCGCACCCGTTTCAGGTTTGCCTACGACTTCACCTATAGTGAAGGTAGCTTTTCAATTACCCGCGCTCTTTTATGCTGTCACAGCGGACGGGAAAGCATATCACTGCTCACTCGACACGTCAACTGCCGTGTGTGCGAGCGCAACTGAAATTAGCCCGACGAATGTGGATACTTTTAATAAAGCTTATCCAGATTTGTCAGGGAAAGCAATCGATGTTTTCGCAGATACGCATGAATATACGGCTTATACGTTTGGCGGAGCACTACTGAACGACGGGACGATACGCGCTTGGGGGAGAACTAATTTTGGATGCGATGGTGACAATAACGGGAACATCTGCGCCATTGGCTATACCGATTGCACAGCAAATCCTATTCAAAACGTATTGTTCGCGACAGGCTCTCAGGACAGCATGTGGCTTCTGCTCGGTCCCGAAGGCACCGTCACGAAATACGGAAGGTACACCGCGAATGGCGGTCACCCAAAAGAACTCCATAAGGACGTCTCCAATAACATTCTCACAGGAATCATCGAAATAGCAGGAGCAGTTCACGGCGCTTGCGCGATAAATAGAGTAGGCAAGCTCTACTGCGCTTTAGTTGGTACTGCTACTTTTTACCGCATACCACGAACTCCTGATCCAATTCCAGATGCGAGTTGGCATGCGTTTGTGGACGAATGTTTGGCCGAAGCTCCGGTTACGGGGGAGTGTATCGATTGGGCGTCTACGAATAATTATGGGATGATGCCAGAGTGGGATACGAGTTCGGTGACGAACATGACCGGTACGTTCGAAGGTTACAGTCAATTCGACGGCGACATATCAAAATGGGACACGTCCTCGGTGGCTACTATGGCTTCCATGTTTGAAGGCGCTTCTTCGTTTAATCAAGATATTGGGAGTTGGGACACGTCGCAAGTGACTGATACGCAGCACATGTTTCATTCTGCTTCTTCCTTTAATCAAGACATTGGAACGAAATCTGATGGGAGTTGGGATACATCTTCTGTGACTGATATGACATACATGTTTCATTCTGCATCTTCGTTTAATCAAGACATTGGGAGTTGGGATACATCGCAAGTGACGGATATGACACACATGTTTTATGCCGCTTCTGCGTTCAACCAAGACATTTCTTCGTGGACTGGAACGGCGGCGACGACGGCGCAAACGGACATGTTTTTGGATGCCACCGCGTTCCAAGCCAAATTCTTGTGCACCCATGTCGTCACGGGTCCGGCAAATTCATGCGTTTTGAAGCAAAGTTTCTGGTCCCCGTCTTCTTGTCCACTAGGTTCATGGGTGTATAATAACGACTACACGACGCACGAAACGAATCCCGGTTCCGTGAGCACTCCAGAGGCGTGCATCGAGCTTGTTCGCACGGAGTGTCCGAATGCCAAAATCGCCAATATGGGTTCGGGAGGTGAGTGTTGGTGTCAATATCACGACGGTTCAGTCACGGAAATCGTTGCCGACACCAGTGAAACCGAGTGGATGTCGTGTCTTTTGACTTCTTCTCCTGATCCAATTCCAAGTGCGAGTTGGCATGCGTTTGTGGACGAGTGTTTGGCTGAAGCAAGCTCCACGGGAGCCTGTACATCGTGGGCATCTGGAAATAATTACGGCACGATGCCGCATTGGAATACGAGTTTGGTGACGGATATGAGCGGTACGTTTGAAGGTTACAGTCAATTCGACGGCGACGTATCAAAATGGGACACGTCCTCGGTGGCTACTATGGCTTCCATGTTTGAAGGCGCATCTTCGTTTAATCAAGACATTGGGAGTTGGGACACGTCGCAAGTGATTGATATGGAGCGTATGTTTTCTTCCGCTTCTGCGTTCAACCAAGACATTTCTTCGTGGACTGGAACGGCGGCGACGACGGCGCAAACGGACATGTTTTTGGATGCCACCGCGTTCCAAGCCAAATTCTTGTGCACCCATGTCGTCACGGG
>Ga0255762_10004943_pt1 | contig 10085 bp, 10 predicted proteins | sample 101ome_16_FD_179962 | JGI IMG/M metagenome (GOLD analysis project Ga0255762, IMG submission 179962) | Coastal salt marsh microbial communities from the Groves Creek Marsh, Skidaway Island, Georgia - 101401AT metaG (version 2) | ecosystem: Environmental > Aquatic > Marine > Intertidal zone >... | reverse complement strand
CCTTTACCCCATCGGGTACATGATCTCTGATTGGATTGATTTGATTTGAGACATAACATCGTCACTCAAGACTAAATCAATTGCATCAAATGATGCATCTAACTGTGAAGCGTACCTAGCTCCAATAATTGTTGAAGCAACAAACTCAAACTGTTTTGAATACGCAACTGCTAATGTAACTGGTGAAATGTTAAGTTTTTGAGCAATTGAAAGATACTTTTGTGTTGCAGCGAGAGATTTTTCGTTTACAAAACGATCAAGTTGTGCTTTTTTCCTTGGATCAGTACTTACAAAGTACTCTTCAAAACGCGAATCTTCAGGAAAAACCCATCCATTATATTTTCCACTTAATACTCCTCCAGCCAAAGGTGAATAAGGTAATAGTGAAATATCTTCTTTTCTACAAACCTCAGCAAGTTCATCCAAAAAACGTGGATTATTTAAAGAGAAATTATTTTGAATAGATTCAAATCTTGCTAAGCCTAATCTTTTCGATGTTTCATTTGCTTTGGTTAAACCATACGCTGTGTCATTAGATGTACCAATGTATCTAACTTTTCCTTCTTGAATCAACTCATCAAACGCCTTTAAAGATTCTTCAATAGGAACAACAGTATCAGGCCAATGCATCTGATACAAGTCAATATAATCAGTTTGCAATCTTTGTAAACTCTCTTCAATCGCTTTTTTGATATGAAACTTATCAATAGCAGTAAACCCATGACGTATGGGTGGGACAAACCAACCATTTGCAGCACCTGCAACTTTTGAAGCCAAGATAATGCTCTCCCGAGGTTTCCCCTTCAGCCATTTACCAATTATCTTTTCAGTTTCACCATACCAAGAAGCTTTTGGGGGAACAGGATACAACTCAGCTGTATCAAAAAAATTGATCCCAAAATCATAGGCTTTGTCCATAATAGCAAATGATTCTTTTTCATCGCTCCATGAACCAAACGTCATAGTACCTAAACAAATTGGAGTAACACGTAAACCAGTTTTACCAATATATCTGTATTGCATTATTTATTTATCTTTCCAATTGCGCAAGAAACATAACTTTTGGCATTTGTACTAAAAGCGTCTAAACCACTTAACTCTTCATCACTCATTGGATAACCCATTTTTTTCAAAGCTTGACGTAACTGAGGTATCTTCTCCTCACTCACTTCCAATGAAATAACTCTAGGCTCTAGATCCAAATTGACCTCAACATCCCCAAACTCCTCTTGTAAGTTTGTCTTGAGGGTGTTTGCGCAACCACCACATTTTACATTTAAGACTTCAAAACTTTGCTTCACCACAACTCCTTTAACTAAACAGATCATTTCACAAAACAATCTCTATAGCTTATTCAAGTTCAGATTATGAGTAGATAAAAAAAGTATTCTATAAAGAATAAATTATTTTCACAACATTTTTTTAAGAAGCTTGCGGAGAACTTGGAACAATCGTGGTGTAAAACATAAAACGATCACTAAGTTCACTTATAAAAACTAAAACAAGTGCAATCACTATAAAACTTGCAGACTCAAAAAGTAATTCTGATGTTTTCATATACAAAATATACAAAGGTCCAGTAATTCCCCCTAAAAAAAGTGTAATAAAACGGAAAATTTTTACAAGACGAAATTTCTTTTGGTATATCTGTAATGTTTCTTTGAGATACATTGATCCTTTTTGTGCAGTTTGTAATTCATGATAATCCTCAAGGGAGAAAAACATTTGTGCCAATGCACCCACCATTGTTGAAAAAACTAAGACAACAAAAACATAATCCATACTAAAAATCAAAACAAATAATGAAAATAAAAAAAATCCAATATACGAACTTGCAAAAAACTTTTCATTAGTCACTCTTCTATCCCATGCTGGACAATGTTTCATTCTGTAAAGTTTCACTTGAGAATAAACTGCGACAAAGCCAACTCCAAGAGAGAGAACTTCCGTCCAAATTCTCAAAACTATATGTACATCTTTAAGATAGAAGAAAAAAACCACTCCCATCAAAAAAACAAAAAGAGCCATTGAAACTGCAGATTGCGCTTTTGGTGAAGTTTTTATATCATAAAATGTATCTAAAGGTATCGACTCTTTCAAGATAAAAATGATGCAAAACAAAAGTGCACAAAGTGCTGGCATAAGCGTTAAAAGAGCAAATACCCAATTGGAAAATTCTAATCCAAAAAGATTAAAAAAATCTCCAATAACAAGCATAAAAAATGAACCTAACGAGACTTGCATCAGGAGAGTTATAAGACTTAAAAGAACTCTTGAACTGATACTATTTGCTTCGCAACAAGCTGTATCATCAAATCTTTTTTTCATAAGCTCTCCTTTATAATTTCTTATAATGCCTGAAGATATTATACATATTTTTTTGCTTGAGAATTGTTAAGCTTCTATAAGCATCGATTCAATATAATCTCAAGAATTAAAAATAAAGAAAATAGATGAACTGGTTTAATTTTTTCGATACAAAATCACAAGCCCTTAGACACTCTTTTGGAAGAGGAATCAACGCTAAACTATCCAAAGATGAAGAAGTACTTTTCGATCAAGCTTCTGAAGCATTTGAAAAGAAAGATATTTTAAGTGGCTATGAATATTTTTTAAAATCACTAAAGAACTTTACAGATGATATCTCAAATGAAAATGTATCACTTTCAAGAGATGGGGATACGCTTCATTTTGAGATCTTTCAAGGAACAGCAAGAATTGAAGGAAATGTAACTGAGAAATCTCTTTACGCAGAGCTTATAATTGCGAAACACAACTCAGCAAATGTTGGATTGAAACGGTATATTTTAGATAGAAACTACCAACTTACCTATGCTTACTATTTTAGTGATTCAGATCATATAAAACTCAAAATCTATCATGATAACACTACTATGAATCCACAAAAGATTTTTTTCCCTCTACGAGAGATTGCACTTAATGGAGATTTTGACAAAGAATATATCAGAAACGAGTTCCCAGATGTTGCCTTAGAAGATTTATCTCATTTACAAGAGATAAGCACCAAAGAACTCGAGATAAAGTACAACTTTATGCAAAAAACAATCCAAGAACTCCATACAAAGATCGAAACACTCCCATCCAACGATAATGCTGGGATGCAAGCTTTCTTGCTTTTAAAAACTCTTTACATGTTTGACTATCTACTTGTACCGAAATACAACATTTACCAAAAATCAAGTAAAAAAATTCAAGAGTATTTTGCTGAAGAGAGTGAAAGTATCGAATCTAAAAACAACGAGCTTTATCTATACATTTCACAACTTCAGGAGATGAGTTTTGAAGAGTTTTGCTCCAATTTTTACAATGCAAAATACACTTTTAATCCATCTGACAATAGTTCTAAAGAAGAAATTGACAACTTCATTAGTGAATCATTACTCAAAGTTCGCTGGTACAAAAACAATCGTTACAAACAAATCATCCCTACTATTTACAAATATATAGTGTTTCATATCTTCTACAACTATGGATTAAATCCAGTCACAAAAAATCTTTTACACATTCTTATAGAGATACAAAATCCAAACTTTTTCAAATCTCTTGAGTACACACCACTCTATGATCCAGAAAAAAACAGTTTTGCTAAAAAGAGTATTATTTCAAAAATTGAAGAGATTATAGAGCCTCATCAATATAGATACAAACATCTAGAAAGTTTTGGTGAAGAACTAAATTTTGATTCACTCAATGAGTTTAGCAATAGTTTTTATCAACAAATCCAAAACCTTAATTTTGAGGAGGTGTAGATGAATACGCAGATTATTTTAGACACCTATATTGAAAATATTATCCAAATTATGACTCCATATGGTACTGGAACTGGGTTCATAATAGATGATCTTATCATCACAAACTCACATGTGGTAAGTGGACTTAAAGAAGTAGTTATTAGTGCAAAAAAAATCAAACGTATGATTGCACCAGTAGTGTATGATGATCCATACTATGACCTAGCATTTGTTCTTGTTAAGAATCTTCCAAAACCAAAAAATAATCTTGAACTCTCAAAAAATGTGGTCGCTGATGGAGATACAACTGTTGCAATTGGGCACCCTTATGGACTCAACTACTCTGCTACTGAAGGGATCGTTTCACGTGCATCTCGCCTGCAATCTGATATAGAGTATATTCAAATGGATGCGGCAATAAACCCTGGAAATAGTGGAGGACCATTACTCAACACCGAAGGAAAAGTTATCGGTGTCAACACGTTTATCATTCAAAATGCGAACAACCTTGGCTTTGCACTCCCCTACTTTTATGTTCAAGAAGCTCTCGATGCTTTTAAAGCTCAAAAGAAAATAAATCTCATTAAATGTACCTCTTGTAAAAATATTATAGATGAAGTATCTATTCAAAACGATTATTGTTCTGAATGTGGCGTTAAAATGCAAACAGCAAGACTTCGCAGAAAAGGATATAATCCAAATGGACCAACAAAGTTGATGGAAGAGATTCTCTCATCTTTAGATGTGGATGTGGATTTAGCAAGAAGAAGCCAATCTACATGGAGAATAGATCATGGAAGTGCAAGAATAGAACTCAATTACTATGAAAATGGAATTATTATTGGGGATTCAAAACTTTGTGGCATTCCATCTGAAAATATTGAAGCTGTTTATGACTATCTACTTCAAGAGAATGAGAAACTTTCATACCTTCAATTTTCTATCAATGAAAATAGTATCTATCTCTCTTATCTTATTGTTGACTCATCCCTCACACTAGAGGAGGGAAAAGTTGCTCTTAAAAGACTCATGGAGTACTCAGATAACTATGATGATATACTTATAAACAAATATAACGCAATCCAATTAAAACGTGACGAGGAAGATTAAAGAATGGATCAATTTTTACAATTTGAAATAAACTTAGACAACTTCATTGAGGAGCTACAAAAAAGGCTCGCTGCAAATGAAGAAAAAGTTGAAGAACTTTTACAACAAAATGAAAAATCATTTGAAAACTTTGTAAAACCTTTGCAAATGATGGATGAATACTTGGGGCATTTTTTTACTCCTCTATCTCATATCAACTCAGTCAGCAATACAGAGCAAACACAAAAAGTTTATACTGATGCACTCCCAATAATTACAGAATACTCTACAAAAATCTCTCAGAACTTGGATATTTACAAAGCGTATAAAGAGATATTTTCAACACAAAAAGAGAACTTAAACTTTGCACAAAAAAGAGTTCTGGAACTAAATATTGAACATTTTGAACATAGTGGAGCACATTTAGATGATCTGACGAAAGCAAGACTCCAAGAGATCAATATTCAAAAAAGTGAACTTTCCAATCAATTTTCACAAAACTTACTAGATGCAACAAATGAGTATGAGTACATCATTACAGATCCTAAAGATATCGAGGGGTTACCACAAAGTGATATTGAAAATGCAAAATTTGAAGATGATGGAGTAACAAAATACAAATTTACACTTCAAATGCCATCATATATTGCCTACATGACATATGGATCAAATAGAGAGATTCGTGAAACACTCTATAAAGCTTATGTAACAAGAGCTCCACAAAATGGTGAAATCATCGACAAACTTTTAGAATTAAAAAATGAGATGAGTCAGCTTCTTGGATTTGAAAACTATGCTAGTTATTCGCTTGCTTCAAAAATGGCAAAAGATTCAGATGAAGTTTTAGGGTTTTTAAACAAACTTATTGCAGATTCACATGATCAAGCAAAACTTGAATTAAAAGAGCTTCAAGAGATTGCTCCGATCAGTTTGGAAAGTTTTGATAGTGCATATTATTCGGAGATTCTCAAAAAAAAGAAATATGATATTGACGAAGAAGAGTATAGACCATATTTTGAACAAAACTCCGTTGTTGATGGAACATTCTCATTTTTAGAATCACTTTTTGGTATCCGTTTTGAAGAGAAATCAGAAGAGCTTTGGGATCCAAAAGCAAAATCATTTCACCTCTATGTAAACGAAAAACTAAGCGCTAAACTTTATCTAGATTTAGAGGCAAGAAAAGGTAAACGCGGTGGAGCTTGGATGCACAACTGGCAAGCACACTGTAGAGATGAAAAAGGGGATGAACAACTTGCATCTGCTTTTATAGTATGTAACTTTCCACCTTCAAGTGAAGAGACAGCATCACTTTTAAGACATGATGATGTTGTAACATTTTTTCATGAGATGGGTCATGCAATTCACCATCTTTTAAGCGATGTGGATGAAAATGAAGTGAGTGGAGTCAATGGTGTTGAGTGGGATGCAGTTGAGTTTCCATCGCAACTTTTGGAAAATTTTGCATATGAACCAAAAGTTTTACAACTCTTTGCAAAACATTACCAAAACGGTGAAGTGATCAATGATGAAATGATTCAAAAGCTAGTAAAAAGTAAAAATTTCCTCTCAGCATCTTCAATGTTACGTCAACTTGAGTTTTCACTTTTTGATTTTACTCTTCATATGAAAGTCTATCAGGGTCAAGAGGTGCAGGATCTTTTAGATAGCATTAGAGAAAAAACTGCTCTTATTCAAACCCCTTCATACAATAAGTTCCAAAATGGATTTTCACATATATTTGCTGGAGGATATGCTGCTGGATACTACTCATACAAGTGGGCTGAAGTTCTGAGCGCTGATACTTTTTATACTATCATCGATGAAGGTATTTTCAACTCTCACACAGCGAAAAAATATCGTGAGATTGTACTAAGAGGTGGCGGTTCAAAAAGTATGTCTATTCTTTTCAATGAACTTATGGATCGAGATCCTGATCCATCTAAACTTTTAAGGCTTAATGGAATAAATGCTTGAAAATACTAAGTGTTTTTCTTTTTTTGCTGACACTGAGTTTTGGAGATACAGTTGTGAAAATTGCAAGTTATAACGTTGAAAATCTTTTTGACTTAGAAAAAAGTGACTACAGATATAAAGAGTATCAACCATACAGTGAATCTCTTTGGAACAAGAAACATTATAAAATCAAACTGCAAAATATTGCCAAAGTGATCAAAGATCTTAATGCTGACATTATTGCACTTCAAGAGATCGGTTCACTCAAAGCGCTTAAAGATCTTCGCAAAGAGATAAAAAAACTTGGTCTTTACTACAAACACTTCTCTATCGCAAACAAAAAAAGAACAGTTATAAAAGTTGCACTGCTATCAAAAATTCCATTTGTCTATACCAAAGAGCTTCCAGTTAGTAGTGGATATAAATTTAGAAATATTCTTGAAGCAAAGTTTAGAATAGAATCTCATGAACTCTATCTTTTAGTGAATCATTGGAAAGCTAAATCTGGTCCGGAAAGTATGCGTATAGTATCTGCAAAAAAACTACGAAAAAGAGTTGTAGAAATTGGTGAAGAGAAAAATATTATACTCTTAGGTGATTTCAACTCTGATTATGAAGAGCATCTTAAATTTAAAAGAAGTCGAAGACACAATGATACAGAGGGTAAAACAGGAATAAATCACGTCTTAAAAACATTAGAAGGTGCATCAAATCAATTTTACAACTTATGGTATGACACAACCAAAGAGCTCCGATATTCTTACATTTACAAACGTAAAAAAGAAACGCTTGATCATATAATCATATCTCCATCTTTACGGGAAGAGAAAGATGCGTATTATGTAGACAACAGTTTTGGAAGCTTTAAAAAACCGTACCTTTTTAAAGGGAAAAAAATTAATCGTTGGGAAATATCTAGAGGGAGAGTTCAGAAGCACAAAGGGAAAGGGTATTCAGACCATTTACCTGTTAGTGCTAAATTTTTATTTAGATCCTGAACAACTTTGACAAACACCTGAAAAAATCATACTGCTACTGTTTAAAGTAAATCCACTTTTCTCTTGCACTTGAGAGATAACATCATCTGCTTGTAAATCTATATCCATTATAGCATCACAACTTGTACATGTCACATGTGCATGCTCATCTTTTCTAATCTCATAAACATTTTTTTTGCTAGGAATTTGTACCTCACTTAGAAGTAGCTTTTCTAACATAATATTAATGTTTTTATAAACAGTAGCAAGTGATATTGATGGAAAGCTTATATGTACAAGCTTATAAAGTTCGTCAATGTTTATATGCCCTCGAGAAGAAAGAATATTCATTATTTCAACTCTTTGAGGTGTAACAGTCAAATTTTTTTCTTTTAAAAGAGTTACTACATCCATCATTTTTCTATCCTATTTTTCATTGTATAATTGTATACTCGTGCAACTTTATCCCCATTGATAAATTTAGGATAAAAATTATCTTTTAGTAAATTTAAGCTTAGTATTGATTAATTATCCGTAATTCGGATAAAATATATGACTTTTTTTGATGGGAGTCCTTACTATGACAATGAAAGAGATTAAACTATACCTAGATATTCCTACAAGCACTATGAGTGACTGGGACAGAAATCCAAAAAGAAAAAAGCTCGCAACACTTTTAAAAAACATGAATGTTGAGATGATGCAAGAACTCTTAGCCATTGAAGATACTTCACCAAAATACAGTACTAAAACACAAAAAGTAAAACTCAATAAGTCTCTTTTCACAAAAGATATTTTATGGGCACAGGAGGATGGTTCAGAAGTTCTCATTAAAGATCTCATAGATGCTTTTTTAAATATCCCAAATCAAGAAGACACCATCACACTTATCAAACTTTTTGGTGAAAAAAGAGTTCGAAATACTTTAAACAGAAAGAGAGTTTTCCTAAGTTTTTCGGAATTTGCTGAGATTGATGAACAGATCCAATATGCAATTTCACCAGAAGACTACTACAATTCACACGAACTTCCGGCAATTGACGAAATACTTCATAATCCAAAACAAAGACATATTGAAAAGCTAATGCAAAAATACTCTGAAGAAGAGTTACTTAACATAGCTAAAGATAATAACGTAAATCTAAGTAATCAACTTCAAATAAAAAAGTACTTTACGAAGCCAGAGTAAATCTATAAACACCATGTTTCATCTCCTCTTCAATCACTTTTTTTGCAGCTAAAATCTCTTCTTGTCTAGCTTTTATTTGATAATCTTTTAAAAAGTTAATCTGCGATCTATCTTCCCTTTCTAACTTTCGCATACCTTCGATAAAGTACAAAAGTTCCTCTCGTCTTTTTTTCATACTATCAGTCTCAAAGCACTGTCTTTGAAAACTATAGACTCTACGTGCTTTTTCTTGAGTTCTCTCTTTATGTTTAGGAAAAACTACTTTTTTGTTGTGAGTATCCTCTTCCCATTTTCCAAAATGATCAACCATTTTATTGAGAATGATTTGCGAATTTCTATTCATTCAAACTTCCACATTTTTTTATAAGAAATCATAAGCATATTTAGTACCAAAACTTTCTAATTTCTAGTTATTATTTCATCATTCAGTGACATTTTTTTGACAGATTTTATGCTATAATCGAAAGTAAAATGAAATGATATATTTACAAAAGGATTTTTAATGCTTTTTTACGATAAAACACCATCCCCTGCACGTCCAATTATGGAGAAATTATCTTTTTTCCAAAAATTCTTTCTTATATGGGTACTTATCCTTTTTTCAATCGGATTTTTGCTTTTTGAACTTCTTACAACACTCAACAAAGATATAGAGTTTTCGCAAAAAGAGATTTACGGTAAACATGTTATTAAGTCCTCTAAAGAAGCGATCACAACACTTCAAAAAGTACGTGGATTAACAAATGCATACCTTAATGGAAACACTGCCGTAGAGGATAAGATAAGTGCCTTGAAGGCAAAACTCAATGAGCAAATTCAAACTGCATCAAAAGATAGTGAAACCTATGGTGTTTTGCTTGGTACTGATAAAGAGTGGAAAAAACTTGTCAATAGCATCAACTCTCATAATCAAAAGGCTTTTTCACTACCACCTAAAGAAGCGTTTGGAACATACTCTAAAATTGTTGAAAATCTTCTAGCCTACATCATCAAAGTTGGAGATAAATCCAACCTTATTTTTGATCCAAATTATGATACACATTACCTCATGAACCTCTCGGTAAACCTCATACCTAGAGTTATTGAAGAGACTGGTAAAGCAAGAGGCATGGGTGCAGGTCT
>Ga0255762_10004934_pt1 | contig 10092 bp, 9 predicted proteins | sample 101ome_16_FD_179962 | JGI IMG/M metagenome (GOLD analysis project Ga0255762, IMG submission 179962) | Coastal salt marsh microbial communities from the Groves Creek Marsh, Skidaway Island, Georgia - 101401AT metaG (version 2) | ecosystem: Environmental > Aquatic > Marine > Intertidal zone > Salt... | reverse complement strand
ACATGTAAATAAATTGCATCATTTTTTGCTAATTCAAAAAGTTTATCGTTAACTTGAAAATTTTTTAAATCATTTTTTTTCTTTTTTGTATCTACTTGATCGCCCATAGAAACCCACTTATCAGACATAATACAATCAACATCTTTGACACCTTCCTTTGCATCGTGAAAAATTGAAATTTTACCATTTTGTTTTTCAGCCCAATCTAAAACTTTTTTTGACGGCATATAATTCTTTGGAACACAAAGATTTAACTGAAAATCAAATTGCACAGCAGCTTCTATTGCAGAGTTAGTTACATTATTTCCATCACCGACCCATGCGATCTTTGCTCCTTTAATTGATCCTTTATTTTCTTCAAAAGTTAAAACATCACTTAACAACTGACATGGATGACTGGAATTTGTTAAACCATTAATCAATGGAACCGTTAATAATTTCGATAAATCTAATAATGTTTGATGTTCAAAAGTTCTAAACATAACAATATCAGAGAAACTAGATATAACCTTAGCAGTATCTTCTACTGTTTCTTCACCTTTACCAAGGTGCATATCGTTAGAATTCATAACAATTGTTTGACCACCTAATTGTCTCATTGCTAAATCAAAAGATAATCTTGTTCTTGTCGAAGGTTTTTCAAAAACCATCAATAATAATTTATCTTTTGCAGATGATTCTTCGGGAACTATAACTTTGCCGACTTTACTTTGATTGGCTTTTCTTCTTTTGGCCTCGGATAAGATATTTTGTAAATCTGACTTTGGTATTAATGATAAATCTAAAAAATGTTTCATTTAAAACTCTGACATACTTTTTCAATAATTGAAATAGCTTCATCAACCTCTTGTTTGCTAATTATTAAAGGAGGTAACAATCTAATTACGTTTTCAGATGCTTTTACAGCTAACATTTTATTTTCAAATAATTTATTTAAAAACTCAACATTATCTACTTTTAATTTTATTCCTCTCAACAATCCTTTGCCTCTAACTTCTTCTAAAATATTTGGAAACCTTTCTTTAATTTTTATAAGTTCACTCTGCAGATAATTACCTTGTTTTACAACATTATCTAAAAAGCCTTTTTCAAAAATAATATCTAATACAGAGTTACCAATACTCATTGCTAGTGGGTTACCTCCAAAAGTAGAGCCGTGTGTTCCTGGTTTCATTCCGCTAGCAGCTTTTTGATTCACTAAACAAGCTCCGATTGGAAAACCACCTCCAATTCCTTTGGCAATTGGCACAATGTCTGGCTTTATTCCAGACCACTCAAATGCAAAAAATTTTCCGGACCTTCCGATACCACACTGCACCTCGTCTAAAATTAATAATAAATCATTTTCATCGCATAATTTTCTTAAACCAACTAAACACTGTTCTGGTATAACTTTAATCCCTCCCTCACCCAGAATAGATTCAACCATTACTGCAGCTGTATTTTTATTAATTGCTTTTTTTAATGCATCATGATCTCCAAAATCTACTTGGTCAAAACCATCAACCGTTGGTCCAAAACCTTTAATATGTTCAGGATTATTTGCTGCAAACAATGAAGCTAAAGTTCTTCCATGGAACGCTCCTTTGAAAGTTATAATTCTATTTTTTTCAGGTTTTCCTTTTTCAAAAAAATACTTTCTTGCTATTTTTATACTAGCTTCAGTAGCTTCAGCACCTGAATTCATAAAGATAACATGATCAGCAAAAGTATTTTCTACTAATCTTTGAGCAAGTTTTTCCTGCTCGGGAATTTCAAATGCATTAGAAACATGCCATAATTTTTCAGCCTGATTTTTAATTGTTTGAACAAGGTGATCATGACAATGGCCTAATGAATTTACAGCAATCCCAGATACAAAATCTAAATATTTTTCATCATTCGTTGAATATAAATAACAACCTTTGCCGTGAGAAAAAGAAATAGATCTTCTCGCATATGTTCCAAGAATAGCACTCATAATATTAAAATTTTATTTTATAACCTTTTTTAAAAAGAAGGTAACATAATGCAATTAATATTGCGTTACAAATCAACAATATCATTAATCCATAATAAACACTTGAGTCGGACTGTCCTAAAAAACCATATCTAAAGCCATCAATAATATAAAAAAAAGGATTAAATTGACTAATAGTATGTATCGGACCTTCTAATTTGTTAATTGAGAAAAATGTACCTGATAGAAAAGATAATGGAACAACTATAAAATTAGTTACTGCAGCCATGTTATCAAATTTTTCTGCCCATAAACCAGCTATAAAACCAAGCGAAGCAAGTAAGCATGATCCTAATGCAGCAAAAGTTATTACATAAAATAAATGGTTAAACGGAACTTTGATAAAAAACAATGATACCAATATTGAGAAAAATCCTACAACCAAACCTCTGGTAACTCCTCCCAATATTAGTGCAAAAGTTACTTCGCTCGGAGATAATGGAGGATACAATATATCTACTATATTTCCTTGTACTTTAGATATCATCAATGAAGATGAGGTGTTTGCAAATGCATTTTGCATAATTTGCATTGCGATTAAACCTGGAACTAAAAAAGTTGTAAATTTGTGACCAAGAACATCAGCTCTATCTGTTCCAATTGCCAAACTAAATACTGTTAAAAATAATAATAATGTAACAATGGGTGATACAATAGTTTGTACCCATACTTTAAAAAATCTCTGTACTTCTTTTAAGTATAAGGTGAAAAAACCGATCCAGTTTACTGCTCCAAATCTTCTAACACCTATTTTATATTTATATTGTATTGTGCTCATTTCTTTCTCATTACCAGTTAATTTAAAAATTACTTAAAAAATGTGGATATATAAGGTTTTTACTAAAAACTGCCACTTTTCCTACATTTTTTCATCAACATCTTGTGCTTAATTAAATTGAGTATGCAAGATATGGTTACTATAACCCAGGACATGGCTTGGACAGAAGAAAAAACTGAACAGTTAAAAAAACTATGGGCTGAAGGACATACCGCTAGTCAGATAGCTAGAATGTTAGGTGAAGATATTTCAAGAAACGCAGTGATTGGTAAGGCTCATAGATTAAATCTTGCTGGCAGAACACAATCCAGAATGATTTCATCTCCAAGAATTAACAATAATCAATATCAACCAAAAAAAGGTGCTATTCAAAGGAAAATTAGAAGGCCAAGAGGATTAAGAGCAATCGTAATTGAAAAAGATTTTGAACCAGAAAACCCTACAACACTAGAAAATTTAACAGACAAAACATGTAGATGGCCTATTGGACACCCCGATGAGAAAGACTTTTATTTCTGCGGAAGGTCACCCATGGATGAAAGAATTTACTGCAAGCTTCACGTTCTTCATGCTTATCAACCTCGTGGTCAAAAAGGTGAGGAAACTCAAAAAAGTGCCGAGGAAGTTCCAAGCTTTATACAAAAAAAAGTTAAGCGCGCCTAATTTTAGCTTTTTTAGTTTTTGCGAATTTTCGGTTTATTCTCCATCGCTGATCATCTCTAACAATATAACCGCAACAGTTTTTTGAACCACACTTACAAGGAAATTGTTTAAAATCTTTATCAAAACTAAAAGCATAATCATAAGAAAGCTCCTCGCCCTTTTTAATATCGCGAGCTGCTAAAATCCAGATCTTCCCCTTAATAATATCGACTTCACAATTTGGATTACAAGAATGATTAATAAATTTTGCAATATTGGACTTAATATCTCCGTCAAGGACTGTTTTTTTATTTAAGGTAAATAAATAAATTGCTTTTGAATTATCAAATCGCTCATCTTCTTCGACTTGCTTATGAGTATATTTTTTGCCTTTATACTCAATAATTCTATCACCTTTGCCATATGATTTTCCTGAGAATAAACCCCAATTATTAATTCCAGACTTTTTTCTGTAAAAATTTATCATTATTCAATTCAATACAAATTAGTTTTAAAAAAACTTAATAACAATACAACCAAATAAAATCAAGAGGGCGGAAATAAAAGCTAAAAATCCTCCCTTTTCTTTTAAGATGACCAAACCATATAATGATGCAAATAATATACTTACTTCTCTTAAAGCAGCTACAACTGCAACTTTGCCAACAGTAAAACCATAAACTGCAGGTAAGTAAGAATAAATACTACAGGATGCTGCAATAGCAATATTTTTAAAATTATTTTTAAAATAAATAAAATTAAGTTTATTTTTTTTAAAAATAAATAATGAAATTATATTAAATATAAATCCATCTAGTGCAAAATAGTAAAGTAGATAAATAAATGCATTGGATAATCTTGCGCCTTTGGCGTCGATAATTGAATAAGCGACAATAATTGATGCAACAATTAAACTATACAATAACCCTTTTAGATTTATTTTTTTAAATTTTCCTTCTGCAAATACCAAAAGTAATATTCCTAGAGATATAAATATGACTGAAATTTGATTTAAAAAACTTAAACTATCATTAAAAAATAACGGCGTTAAAAGTAGGATTATTAACGAAGGTAATCCTCTTGCAATCGGGTAGCCATAAGAAATTCCAGAATAATCATAAACTTTACATAAAAATATTTTATAAAAGACATGAATGATCATAGTAGAAATAAAAAAAGGCCATGCCTCACTTGGCAAGGGGTCCATAAAAAATAAAAGAGGGAATAAGATAATACTTCCAAAAAGCGTAAATGCCCTGGTAAACTCAATTTTATTTTCAGATTGTTTTAATAAAACATTCCAAACAACATGTCCTATTGCGCCAGATAAAATGAATAAAAACAGTAAGTTATCCAAACTAATAACCTAGAGAATCTTGGGCTTGAAGTACTTTTTGATAATTACCAATAAAATTTTTTCCTCTTTCTCCTGCAAATGCATCTTTTACGATCATCTGCCAATCATTAGCATTTCCAATATAGTCTTTGAAATTAGTTGATACATTAATTTTAGAAAAAAATTCTATTAGTTTTTCAGGTGCACCGTTAAAATCAGAAAATAATAATTTAAAATTTTTATCACAAACTTCATCTAAACCTTGAACTGATTTTAGGATGATTGGTAAAGTAAATGAACAAGCAATACCATGAGGAACTTTATACTTAAGTGTGATTGGATAAGAAATAGAATGAGAAATTGCCGTTTTAGTATTTGAAAAAGCTAATCCAGCGTACATTGAAGCCTTCATTATTTCTTCTCTTAATTTAACATTCTCTAGATCTTCAAGTAAATTTGGTAAACTGCTCATTATAATTTTAATAGCACTTATTGCATGAATATTTGATATAGGATTAGAATTGATATTCCAAATACTTTCAAACGCGTGGGACATTGCATCTAAGGAAGTTTCAATCGTAATTTTTTTTGGGAGAGATAGTGTTAAATTACTATCAAATAAAGATAGTTTAGAAAATAAAGTTGGATGTATTAAGGAATGTTTTCTTTGATTCTTTTCATCCCAAATTGTTGCCCAGCATGTAAGTTCACTTCCTGTGCCAGCAGTTGTTGGAATAGAAATTAAATCAATATCTGTTGGATCAATAAAATCATTTTTTTTTTCTAAATATTGTACAGTTTTATCAAAATCTCCTTTTCCCAAAACTATAAATTTTGCAGTATCAATAACTGAACCTCCTCCTAGAGCGATAACTTTTTTTATTGATTTACATTCTTTACTAAAATCTTTGGAAATACTTTTAAGATTTGCATAATCTGGGTTTGGTAAAATATTATCTATTATTAACTTTGGTTCACCAATAGCTTTGGTTATCTTATTACAATATTCTTTAAAAATATCATCTCCATAAGTAAAAATACAATACTCATCACCTTTGCCAATTAGATCACTTAATCTTTTAGAATTGTCTAATAACCCTGTTTCAAAAATAATATTAGATGGATTATAATATTTAAACATTAGTTCCATTTCATATTTATATTTTTTAATCTTGCATAACTTTTCATTTCATCAAAACATTCTTCAACTCCGATACCACTTAGTTTCCATCCGCCATAAGGCGCTCCTGAATATCTTCCTGATGTATTTATCCAAACATATCCCACTTCTACTTCTTCAGAAGTTTTCATTGCATTTGAAAGAGATTCGGTAACTATCATTGTTGTTAATCCATATTGAGTTGAGTTTGCTATTTTAATCATTTCATCATGATTATCCCAGTCCACCACAGAAATTACTGGTCCAAAAATTTCTTCTTTAGCAATTTTCATATTTGGTTTTACATCACAAAAAATAGTTGGATTTACAAAAAATCCATCTTTAAGATCCTTAGAAAGATTTTGATCACCGCCCAAGAGTAATTTTGCCCCTTCATCTTTACCTGATTGAATATAACCCATCACGTTATCAAATTGTTTTTTAGATACGATTGGGCCAATTTCATTTTTTTCATGATATGGCAATCCTATTGGAATACTTTTTGCTTTCTCCACTAAAGATTTTAAAAATTTATCTTTAACTTTTTTATGTACTAAAACTCTTGAAGTAGAACTACAAGACTGACCTTGCCGACTTAAATTCATGCCTTTAATGGCTAAATTAGCTGCAAAATCAGGATCTGCATCATCAAATACTATAATTGGATTTTTTCCTCCAAGTTCTAATGTAACATTTTTAAGTTGTGGAGCAGCTGCCTTTGCAATAGCAATTCCTGTGTTAACCGATCCAATTACTGCAATCCTTTTAATATCTTGGTGCTCTACTAAAAACTTTCCATTTTCAGGTCCTCCAGTTACTACATTGATTAGACCTTTCGGGAATAAGTCTTCTAATAACTCACAAAATCTTAATGAAGAAATTGGTGCCTGTTCAGAATTTTTTATAATTAACGCATTACCCATTAATAATGGTGCAGCAATTTTTTCTACGCAAAATCTAAACGGGTGGTTGAATGGATTTATTTTTAAAACCACTCCATAAGGTTGATAACGAGTAAAATTAAGATGATTTTTTTCCATTGAAAATGTTTCACCCTTGACTTCTCTCACTAAGCCGCAAAAATAACGAATATTGTTTACTGTTTCCTTAACATCTTTTCTCATCCCTGTAAGAGCATTCCCAGAATCATATGAGTCGATTAAAGCAAAATCTTCTTCTCTTTCTTCTATTCTTTTTGCTAATTTTTCTAATGTATTCGCTCTTTCAATTAATGAAGTTTTTTGCCAGACTTTTTGCGCTTGTTTTGCACTATCTACTGCCTTTTGGAGTTCGCCGATATCAGATATTGGCACATCACTTAATTTTTTATTGTTTGATGGATTAATTATATCATATCGATTTTTATTATTATGCCATTCCCCGCCAACATAAGTGCCTTTAACTTTGAAAAGTTTATCATCCATAATTTAATGCTAAATCAAATATATCGTAATTTCTGAGAGTGCCTTTACTTTTATAGCTTTGATCAATTTTTTTAGATAGAAAAATTGGTATATCGCTTTCTCCCATTCCTCCGTGAGTACGAAGAGGCTCTTTTAATTTTGTTAAATCATGATCAGTTTCTTTTTTTCCAATCGCAAATTTTTCATTCGATGTAGCTACTATATCACCAATTCGGTCTTTTGGTTGTTTCAGTTTGTTAACACTTTCATCATTAGAAAGAACTAAATCAATACCTTTAATTGTTTTGATGAAATTTATTACATCAGAAATTTGTTTTTTATCTTTTAAATAAATGGTGACAAAAGATCCAAATGAACCATGATGTACAACATAAGGGTCTGTAATTGTGCAAATTACATTACATGTATCTTTGCCAAACTTTTTATCTAATTCATCTTGCAAATAAATTAAATTGAGCGATCCATCCTCGTTGGTCTTTCCTTTCATCCCATGATCTGCTGTAAAACATATTTCGCATCCAAGCTCATACAATTTTTGCAAATATCCATCGATCATATGATAAAAATTATTCGCCATTTCACTTCCTGGCGCACATTTATGCTGAATGAAATCTGTTGTAGATAAATAAATTAAATCTAACTTTTGTTTTTTTACGATTTCAACTGCTGCAGCAAAAATAAACTCTGAAAGATCAGAGCTATAAACTTCTGGTAATGGTTTTTTCACTAATTCAAGCACATTTTCAATTCTATTATCTTTTAAATTTGCTTGATCAGCTTTTTCAGATGAAAAACAAATGGCTTGTTTTAAATTTTTACCTAATAATTTTCTTAATTTGTCTTTAGCAGTTATTACTGCAATTTTAGCACCTGCTTTTTCGAAGGCTTCAAAAATTGTAGGCGCTCTTAAAAAAGTATCATCATTCATTAATGTTTCCTTGCCTAAATCGGGATCAAAGAAAAAATTTCCACAAATGCCGTGTACATCAGGTGTTGCCCCAGTAACAATGGACATGTTGTTTACATTCGTAAAACTTGGCATCGCACATTTTCCAACTTCATAGGTTGATTTTGAAATCATCGATTTCATAAAAGGCATTAAGCCCATGCTTATAGCAGTATCGACATATCCTTTAGGTCCAGGCTCGCTCCCATCCAAACAAAGAACTATTGTTGTTTTTGTTGGCCAGTTATAAGTTTTTCCATTAACTGTGATTGTTTTGTTATTTTGCATATAATTTTTAATATACTTTATATAATTATTATCACCCATTATATTTTATCTATATCTAGTATATAAATTTCTTATGAATTTTACTCAAATAAGAAGCTTTAATGCAGTTGCTGAGTTAGGAAGTTTTACTGCAGCAGCAAAAAAGCTCAATGTATCCCAGTCAGCTATATCTGAACAAATACGAGAGGCTGAAGCCAAGTTTAAAATAAAATTATTTTTAAGAAAAGGAAATGGAATAAGTTTAACTGAATATGGGAAAAAGCTTTTTGATATTACTAATGGAATTAATGATATTCATGAACAGGCAATCAATTTATTAGGTTCAGCAAAAAATTTGACATCTGGCACATTAAGAATCGGGACCGTTGCTCCAGTTCATTTAATGAGTTTGGTAAAAAAATTTTCATCAAAATACCCTAAGGTCAATTTATCAATTATATTTGGGAATTCCGAGGTAACTTTAAACAGACTGAAAAAAAAAGAAATTGATATTGGAATTTTAGCTGATTTATCTGATGAAGACGATATTTATTCCAAACCTTTAGTAAGAGACAAATTAATAGCTTTCGTTTCAAAAAAAAATAAATGTGCAAAAAAAAATAGCCTTAACTTTTCAGAAATACTCGATGAAACATTTATTGTTCGTGAAAAAGGATCTAAAACCAGAGCACTTGTCGAAAAAGAATTATTTCATATAGGGGCAAAAAAAAAATTATTTGAAATTGGAAGTCGTGAAGGAATTTATGAAGCTGTAAAAGAAAATTTAGGTATTGGATTTGTTTATAGTAGCGAAAAAGTAGATATACCTAATATAAAATTTATAAATATCAAAAACACAAAATTTTATGCTACGGAATATGTATGTTGTCTCAAGAAAAGATATGACTTTAATGTTATAAAAGCATTTTACGATATAATCCCCAATTTTAAAGATTTATCAAAAATTTAAACAAACCAAGTAGCTTAATAAAAATACTGAAAAAGGAATTAAAAACCACGATATGATTATTTTAATCGTGTTTAGTGGTTTCACTTCTCTAAATCTATTGAAAGATGCAACGCCTATAATTCCAGCGAATGTGATATGAGACGCTGATAATGGCATTGCAAAAATTTCAAAAGGTAAAACGTGATTTATTTTACTAATTAAAATATCTGAAGAAAAACTGAGTAATATGAAAATTTGTGTTAATAAAATTGCCAATGCTGAAATTGGTTTTATTGTTGATATTTGAGATCCTACACTCTGAACAATTTTTTGGGAAAAAATTAAAGCACCTAAACCAATAAGGAAAGAACCAAAGAAGTATAATTTGTTTTCATCAATACTTAATTTAAAATTAAATACATTTAAATCTAAATCTAAAAAAGGTGAATAAATTCCAACTATCGAAGCTGTAAGATTTGAACCTAATGCAAAAGCAGCTATGCACCCGAAAATAATAAGACATAATCTAATTTGGTAATCTATTTGAAAAACATTTAATTTTAAAAATCTGATAATTGATTGAATAATATAA
>Ga0255762_10004929_pt1 | contig 10094 bp, 8 predicted proteins | sample 101ome_16_FD_179962 | JGI IMG/M metagenome (GOLD analysis project Ga0255762, IMG submission 179962) | Coastal salt marsh microbial communities from the Groves Creek Marsh, Skidaway Island, Georgia - 101401AT metaG (version 2) | ecosystem: Environmental > Aquatic > Marine > Intertidal zone > Salt... | reverse complement strand
CGTGGGCCTGAAATTGTGAAGTCTTGGTGAAAGGCATTGGACCGAATGAGGCATCCACGCCATGAATAAAGCGTTTCGCATCTCCTCGCTGGTGCGGTATAACGATCACGTCAAAGGCATTTTTAAGCCTTCCGGCCTTCAAATCGTCTTTGTCTATGCTCGTGTAAGGGATTCCTTTTTGTTCTAGCGTGAAGCGTACCCATCCTTCAGCCTGGGTATCGGTCCAGCTGTGGAATACGGCTACCCTAGGCAGCGTCAACGCCCGAAGTGAAGCCTCTACAGTATTTGTAGCCTTCAGGTCTAAAGAATAGTGTTTGGCAAGTTCATTCGCCTGAGAAGTACTTAGGCCTTTGAATACGAGGGCTCCTGCCGACAGTGTATCTGAGGCCACTGCTAGTGGTTGGTCAGAAACGTACGCCTTTGCTCCACGAGACAGCTCTTTTAATCCGAAAAGGGCCGTTAGGGCCGTTGAATGTCCCTTATAGTCAAGTACGTAGTCGCTTCCACTTCCTTCAATAATTCCTTCATAGCTTACGTCTGCGGTGAGTAAAGAAAGCTGATCCTGGACTTCAAACTCCAATTCGTTTTCTTCTACATCAACACCGTACAGCATGCTTAGTGTCCAGGCTATAGCATCATAGGGCGGAAACTTAGCCTCTTTAGGATACTGCTGAGGCGTGAGTAAATCGTAGGCGAGTTTGCTGTAAGGTTGATCAAGTTTTATAATGTAATCTCCTTCTTGATCTCCGCCGATTACTTGATGAATCTCTATGCCCTGCGCTCTTAATTGATTTACGAGGTAGGCTGCCATTGCAGGATCACGCTGCTCTCTTGGAATAGTGAATTGCTTGGTTTTGTTTTTAGTGGCAAAACGGGTGTTATTGATACTTTTCTGGTAGAAGTTTTTAAGCAGGTTTTCACGGTTTTCTGCAGCATAACTCAACGAGGCAAGTACTCCTGCCTGCATGTAGTTCGTGTTGTTTCTCGCCGACCAGTTGACCATTCCTGAAGCCGGATCAGGGCGGTACCATTCTCTTGAAGTTACCGGATCTCCCGCGTATTTACTTTTGGTAAGGTCACGCAGATAAGTGTTCGCTCCGGCGTTTCCGAATGTCTCGTAAAAACGTCCAACCGAGTTGTGGGTATTGGCTACCCAGACACCATACCCAGGCCACCATCCGTCGTAAAATGCCCAATTGAACACTCCCGGAAGACCCTGAGAAGCCAGACTCGTCATCTCGTAGTTGGCGATGGTTTGCCATTCTCCGATGGTAATCGGATCTACGTTTTCGTTGTAAGGCCCTGTACCTGTTGAGATGTAAAGTAATGGCACCGATTCATGAAGGTCGAGCATCACATTCGGATGCCAATCGTAGTATATTTTAAAAATGTTTTTGGTGATTTCTTGGGTAATTTGAAGACCGTCTCTATTGTTGTCGTGAAAGACATAGCGCCCCCAGTATGGAGTTGATCTCGGAAAGCCATCGTCCCATTGCTCGCGAAATTTGGAGTAGCGATGATACCAGTCTACCTGTTTGTCACGTCCGTCGGGCTCTGAGACCGGGTTGATCATTACCACCACATTGGATCTTATTTTTTGAATTTCTTCTGAGTCGTCAGTGATTAAACGGTAGGCAAGCTCCATGAGCATCTCAGGAGACCCCATTTCTGTAGAGTGCATTCCTCCATTCAGGTAATAGACACTTTTACCTTCTGCAATCAGTTGTTCTGCACGTTGTGCGTCGGTCACTCTTGGGTCTGACAATTCGCTCATGATGCGTTTGTAGAGATCAGAATGTGCCACGGTCTCTTCGCTTGAGATCATGACAAGATGGATAGGGCGCCCTTCTTCACTTGTGCCTACTTGGTCGATCTTGATTCGATTTGAGGCTGTAGCAAGCGTCTTGTAGTAGCCATAGATTTCTGAAGTAGAGTGCATCACCCCGGGAGCTCCAATAATGGTTCCGAAATGCTTTAGCGGAGAGGGTATAGTCGGATGATCTATAATCCTTGCAACAGATTCGGGATAAAACCGCTCATCAGTAGTAAATTTTTTGATTTGCTCCTCGTAGCTGAGATCACGCTGTTGCGCTTTTAGAGTCAGTGCACTTCCTAAAACAAAAAGGAAGAACGAATAAAACAGGGTCGATTTTGACTTCATAATGGTGGTAAATAAGAAGAGTTAAGATAACGAGTTATCGCTCAAGTTGGATGTAATTAGTTAGAAATAGGGGGTTACTTTCGAAGACTCCAGACTTCGTATATCGGGTCACCACGACTGCTAAGTCCTGAATGGTGCCAGTCGTTATTGATACGTTCGAACTTGAAGGCCAAGGCAGCCCCCACGCGACTGTTGTCTCTAGAAAAGAATTCAATATGCTCAGTATAGGTGCCGTTTTCAGTGGTGTAATGACCTCCGCCTGTCCCCATAAACTGCTTGGTTTCTGTATTGTAAGCGATCCATTGAAAGCGGGTACCCGATAAAATTTTCATCGTCTTTCTAGGCTGATCTGTGGATCGAGGTTCAAGCGTTTCGCCCCTTTTGCGTGCTGACATGAGCCATGCTCCGGCAAGTGCTCCAGGGGTATTGGTGTCTATTTGTCTGAATTCTAAGTTCATGCCCGAAACGCTATACCCCTTTGTATTTTGAGCGATCGTAAAATGCAGCGTCTCGCCTACCTGTTCGGGTTGTTCAGAGTCGAATTCTACTTCCAAACTCCACTCAGTACCATCAAGACTCCAAGCGCCACCTAAAGTTCTAATAAATGCCCCAGTAGAGGTGTTATACCAGCTGATAGCTTGATAACCCTCTGAAACGATTGAAATTACGGTGACCTCTTCGAGAGTAGCATCCTGAGTATCTGCTTGCCATGCTCCTAGTGGAGATTGTGCTTTGAGGATTAGGACCGAAAAAAACAAGAATGTTGTAATGAGTTTTCTCATAAGCTTAAATTGGTTTAGAGAATGTACAAAATACTTAGCTTTAAAGAACCCTCATAGCGATAACCTAACCTTTCAATTATGAAACGGATTTTAAACTCATTTTCAGCTTTAGTAGGCCTTACTATAGCAGTATGGTTTTTTTCAGCAATAGCAATCATGTATTTTATTGACGATTGGGGGGCACGGGGAACATTTGGGGACTTGTTTGGTGCTGTTAATGCCTTATTTTCTGGTTTAGCCTTTGCTGGATTGCTCTATTCGTTATTAGAAAATAAACGTCAAATAATGGCACAGCAGGAGGAGCTGATGTTGAATCGTCAAGAGCTACTTAAAGCGAGAAAAATTCAAGAAAAAACTGAGAAGGCGATTGAGGCCCAAGTGTCACAAATGAAAAATACCGCTCGATTAAGTGGATTAAATACTCTTGTAAATTATTTCACCGCTAAAATAAATGACTCGAACAGCACCGACGACGAGATTCAATTGGCTAAAGAAAAACGTCGAGAAGCCATTCGTGAGATAGATCGCCTGATTAAATGGGCGAACGCCGACGATTTTTGAGTATCTTTTTGAAATTGAAATCTTAATTTTATGGAAAATAGAAGATCCTTTCTGAAAAAATCATTGGCAACCGGACTAGCGGGAGCCTTGCCTGTATCTGCATTGACCTCTTGTGCATCTGAGACCTCAGATAATTCCAATGAGGGACAGGCCACAGATTCCAAAAACGGTAAGATTACTTTTTTACAAACCACCGACGTTCACTGTCAATTGCATCAGCATGATGAGCTATTCTGGGAGAATGAAGATATAGTCTTCAGAAAAACGGGCGGGTACGTTCATTTGTCTACCGCGCTGAAGCAACTCAAAGCCAAAAATCCAGAAAACACCATTGTGATGGATACCGGTGATATGTTTCAAGGATCGATGCTTTCGGTTCGAACAGAAGGAGATGCCTTTATCCCCATATTGAACGCGATGAACTACGACCTGTACCACCCTGGAAACTGGGAGGTTGTTTATTATAAAGATCGGATGCAGCACCTCTTAGGAGGGCTTAATGCGCCTAAGGTATGTACCAATATGTATCACGATCTGGGCGATGGAAAGAGAGGGGAACTCATCTTTCAGCCCTATCAGATATACAACAAATTAGGGGTCAAAATAGGATTTCTAGGATATACCGATCACCTTGTTCCGAAGCGTCAATCACCACTCTATTCTAAGGGAATCGTTTACACAGAAGCCAAAGAAAATTTAAAGCATTATGTCGATGTGTTGCGTAATCAAGAGAAATGCGACTTGGTTATCATTTTGTCGCACATGGGACTATCTCAGCAGATCGCCCTAGGGAATCATCCTGATTGCGAGGGAGTCGATTACATCTTTGGTGCAGACACGCATGAACGAGTGAGAAAGCCTATTCAGGCCAAATACACGAAAATTGTTGAGCCAGGGGCCTTCGGCTCTTTTATCGGAAAGTTAGAGATCGAGGTGAAAGACGGAAAAATGGGCGAGCACCACTACGAATTGGTTGAGGTTGACCCAAATCGCTTTGAGGCCGATCCTGAAATGGTGCAAATTGTAGAAGCATTAGAGGCGCCGCACAAAGAGGCTATTGAGACGGTTATTGGGTATTCTAAACAACCCTTGTACCGTTATTTCGTAGTGGAGAATACGATAGACACTATGATTGTAGATGCCCTGAAATGGAAGATTAATGTCGATGTAGTTTTATCAAACGGATTCCGCTTTTGTCCGCCACGTGTGCCTGATGAATCGGGCTTGGTGCCTATAACCGAGGGCTATCTTTACGATATGCTCCCGGTTGAAGCTACCGTTCGAACCGGAAAAGTTAAGGGGAAACAATTACTAGCCTGGTTAGAGAAAGAATTGCAAAATGTCTTTGCTGAAGATGCTTCAAAACGTTTCGGCGGATGGGTGGTTCGCTTTAAGGGAATGAAGGTTGAATTCAAGGCCTTTGCGGAATATGGAGAGCGTATTCAAAAGGTAGTGATTGCAGATGAACCTCTAGATCTAGAGCGCGAGTATAGCATCTGTGCGTGTGAGCGTGAGGGAGATCCAGACGATGTGTTGTGTCGGATGACAGGAGTTTCAGAGACTAAGAATACTGAATATACCTTACATGGGGTGGTGAAAGACTATTTGAAAGAATTTTCACCTGTAGACCCTGTGCTTCGTCACGATTCTAAAGTCTTAGATGCGCCATTAACGCTATTGTCACAAGTTTCTGGGGTAGATTACAAGTTTGTATAAAGCGTAATTCCTTTGTTTCTTTGGCCTGCCGAAATTCTTTCGGTGACGGGTTAACGACACACGGGATTATGAAATATGCGCTTTTAGGTGCTCTATGTACGCTTTTAGTTTCTTCGATTCAAGCGCAAACGCTTGATAGCCTTCAGGTAAATAAAACAGCTAATTGGGGTCTAAACTTCGCGAATGTGGGACTTTCGAATTGGACTGCCGGAGGGGAGAGCTCTATTGCTTTAGGGACAGTTTTGAATGCTAAAATTGTTCGAAAAGAGAATTTTGGTACCTGGACCAGTCAGTTCGATTTTGCACTTGGTGGTGCCCGTGTTGGGGATAAAAATTTTAGAAAAACGGATGACAATATAATCCTGCAATCGAAGTTCACTAAAAAGTTCAGTGAGAAATTCAGGTCCTCAGCTATTGCGGTATTTAGGACACAATTATTGAATGGATTGGTTTACAAGACCGATCCTGAGAATCCTGATGAATTCTTAAAAGAAAAGATCTCTGGCCTATTATCCCCCGGATACCTTTCACTCAACTTGGGATTCGACTACGAGCCCGGTGATTATTTAAGCGTTTCTTTTGCACCCACTTCTGGAAAGTTTACCATCGTTACAGACCGCGAATTGTCTGAGGCAGGTGCATTTGGTGTAGAGAAGGGTAAGAATACGCGTTCAGAGTTTGGGGTGAACCTATTGGTTGCCGTGGATCTCGATATCATGGAAAACATGAATTTGAAAAGCAGTCTTAACCTGTTCACGAATTACGGCACTTTTGGCACCATTGATACGAACTGGGAAAACCTTATCGTGATGAAGGTGAACAAGTACTTCAATGCCAGTTTAGGAACGCAGTTGATTTATGATAAAGATATACTCATTGCCAAAGACGATGGAAGTCTAGGCAACGCGGTACAGTTCAAGCATATCTTAAATTTTGGCTTCAATTACGCTTTATTTTAAAACACGCTAGTGTTTACGACTTGAGGTTATGTGATTTAATAGATACCTTGTGTCTATGAATGTAAAGGCTCCTCTCTTAGTTATACTCATGCTTCTGTCAGCATGTAATATTCGGAGCGTTGAATCACCTACTTTATGGTCAAAGAATGATCGGCCTAATATTATCTATATACTGGCAGATGACCTTGGATATGGTGAGCTAGGAGTTTATGGTCAGGATAAAATTGAAACCCCCAACCTTGATGCCCTAGCAAATGCAGGTATGCGTTTCACTCAACACTATTCAGGAGCTCCTGTATGTGCCCCGGCACGATACATGCTGCTCACTGGCACACATGCCGGACATGCATTCATAAGAGGTAATGATGAATGGAATGATAGAGGCGAAGTCTGGAATTATAGAGCCGTACTTGAGGACTCAACCTTAGAAGGTCAAAGGCCTATTCCAAGTAATACAGTTTTGTTACCTAAAAAACTTAAAGAAGTGGGTTATCGAACAGGTATGGTTGGGAAATGGGGATTAGGCGCTCCACACACAGAGTCTATTCCAACTAAGATGGGGTTTGACTTTTTCTTCGGCTATAACTGTCAACGTCAGGCGCATACCTACTATCCGGTGCATTTATACCATAATGAACAAAGGGTTTTTATCGGTAATGACACCATTGCTCCTTCTAAAAAACTTGCGAAAGGCGACTCTGAATTTGATCCAGAGAGTTATAAAAATTATACGTTAGATGCCTATGCCCCTGACTTGATGTTTGACCAACTTCTTTATTTCATTGGAGATCGAAGTAATCAAGACGAGGCTCCGTTCTTTGCCTATTGGGCTACGCCATTACCGCATAATCCGATTCAGGCCCCAAAGCGATGGGTTGATTATTATATCAAAAAGTTTGGTGAAGAAGATCCTTATGTAGGGCAGCGCGGATATTTTCCACATCAAAATCCAAGGGCTGGTTATGCTGCTATGATATCGTATTTAGATGAAAATGTGGGCAAGTTGATTGCGTTCCTTAAAGAAAACGACCTTTATGAGAACACGTTAATTCTATTCAGCTCTGACAATGGAGTTACTTATTCTGGAGGAACTGACGGTGCTTATTTTAACAGCTCTGGCATGTTCGACGAAGGCTATGGACGTGCAAAGGGATTTGTATATGAGGGAGGTATACGTGTGCCACTAATAGCTCAATGGCCAGGTAGAATTAAAGCACAGAGTCAAACGGATCTTATATCCTCTCAATACGATGTAATGGCCACTCTCAGTGAAATCAGTGGGTTTGAGCTGGATGCTACTACTGATGGAATCAGCTTTGCTCCAACATTGCTAGGAACGGCACAACACAAGACTCATGACTTCTTATATTGGGAATATCCTGAATATGGGGGGCAGGTTGCAATAAGAACGGGTAAGTGGAAGTTGATACGTCAACACCTTAAAGATGATCTTGCCCCGACTTTAGAGTTGTATAATCTTGAAATAGATCCGCAAGAACAAATTAACGTTGCTCATCAATTTCCAGAAATTGTTGCGAAAGCCGCAAGCATATTTAAAGAGCAACATAAAAATGCAGAGATAGAAGGATTTAGGATGCCGCTCATAGAGAACAGTCTTTTTTAAGCAAGTAAAGGTCAATCTTTAAGATCGAATTCTGTTCCAAATGAAGCGAAGTGATATCCTTCGGCCTCTAATTTTATTCTGTCTTTATTGGATTTGAAGCGCACTGGGTTTGTATGGTTAAAATGAGTAAACCACACTTTATTCTTTTCCTTAGTCTGCAGAGAATCAAGCAGAAAAGTGGTCTCTACAATGAAAGGATGTGGTATCTCAGACATAGGTCGATTTATCTCACCATCTTTCAGAAATGTTCCATCAATTAAGGCAAAGTCAACCTCTTGTAGCATTTGCTCAAGAGATTGATTCCAAACGTTCCATTTATCAATATCAGGTATATACAGAAGCTTTCTGCGAAGTCCTGAAATGATAAACCCCACTGTTTCTGAGAATTCATCTCTGTGTGGCACAAGCAAGGGGGTTATATTGATGCCACCGTCAACCCGTATACTTTTTTCTGTAGAGAGCGGGTTTAGCCTTATATTCTCAAGCACAACAAGCTGATTCCATGGACCATTGTTTTTTAAGAATTCACTCATTCTTGGCATGGCAAATACTTCTGTATTTTTTGTGTTAGCTGCTTCCCTCCCCAGGTGTACAAGGCCTGTGTAATGTCCCATATGTGCGTGGGTAAGAAATATACCCTTAAGGGGTAAACGTGATATATGTTCTAGGTGCTTTGCTTGGATTACAAAGTCAGGGGTTGCATCAATTAAAATTGCAGAAGTATCGCTGTATACACCTAGGCTGCTAACATATTCATTGGGCTGTGGATTTGAGCAGCATCCTAGTTCACAATCGTGTTGTGGAGCACCTCCATCCTGAAGGTTTCCTAAAACGATCACTTTCTGACCCCTGATTATAGGCATTGATAGAACAATAAATAATAAATAAAACAGGTACGATAGTGGGCGAATCATAAAATCATAGGTGCTAAAAAGTGCTTACAACAAGGGTATTAAATAATCAAAAAGAGTCAGCGTTACGAGCCCCCAAAAAGTTCCAGTGACCATGCTGATTATCGCTAAAACTATTGCGTGTGGCATTAATCTTTTCTCCGGATGGATGAACATCTACAGACATCCAGGTTCCAGAGGTGGTAGAAAGCTCGAAAAATCGCTCTGCTTTAAGGGGTAATCCCTTTTTCTCCTTTTGTGAAAAAGCTATAAATGGGACAAGAAGTACAAATGCAATCAGTTTAGTTCTCATAGTACAAAATTGGTCTTTGAAGATAGTTATTTTCATAGTTAGGTAGATTTACACTTATCCAAAACAAGTCAAGCTTTTATTACTTTGGGGCTTCATAACTAGTTTCATCATATTGCAATGAACTACAATTTTCTATACAAGCAATTTTTTCTTTTACTATTAGTGATTTTTAATGGTACACTTCTGAATGCTCAATCTTCTGCAAATGATGCGGCAGCCATTCGTGCAACCATAGCGCTTTTTTTTGAGGGCTTTCATGAGCGAAATGAAGCTAAGATGAAATCTGTACTAGACGATCAGACTGTTTTTCACAGTACGGATGAGCGCGGAGAGGTTACACAATTGCGCGCTATTTCGATAGAACAATTTCTAAAGGCAGTAGTTTCTCGACCCGATAACCCCAGGTGGGAAGAGCGTTTGCATGAGTTTACTATCGAAGTTGACGGATCTATCGCTCAAGCCTGGGTCTCTTATAGTTTTTGGTTGGGAGGTAGCTTTTCGCATTGCGGAATTGACGCGTTTACCCTCTATAAAAAAGATCAAACTTGGGTTATTTCTTATCTCATTGATTCAAGAAAAACAGAAGATTGTGACTACTAAGTCACTACAGGTTTCTTTCCGTCGTGTCTGAGGTATTCTTCGGTTGATACAATCTCTTTCAAGCGTTCGACAGTTTTCCATAAGTCCTCAAATCGCGTGTAAAGAGGTGTGATTCCAATTCGGATAAATCGATCGGGTCTAAAATCTACAATAATCGTAGGTCGATTTGCGATTGGATGTTGCAGACATTGACATATCCGCCATGATTCTTGATGCGAGAGTGTAATGTGAGACCCTCTTTTTTCAACCTCTAAAGGACTCTCAATAGTGAATCCTAATGGGACGAGTTCAGATTGCACAAGATCTAATAGATAACTGCTTGTCGCTATGCTTTTTGCACGTATTTTTTTTGTGCTGGCCTCTAGCGTAAGAGACAACCCTGCCTTTAAAGGGGCGAGGGATAAGATTTGTGGGGTTCCTGCTTTGAATTTATCTATTCCGGCAGCAGGTTTAAATTCCGAAGCAAAATCAAAGGGGTTTGAATGACC
>Ga0255762_10004901_pt1 | contig 10133 bp, 9 predicted proteins | sample 101ome_16_FD_179962 | JGI IMG/M metagenome (GOLD analysis project Ga0255762, IMG submission 179962) | Coastal salt marsh microbial communities from the Groves Creek Marsh, Skidaway Island, Georgia - 101401AT metaG (version 2) | ecosystem: Environmental > Aquatic > Marine > Intertidal zone > Salt... | reverse complement strand
ATTGATCTTACTAACAATAATGAAATGGATAAAGTTGATAGCTGGATTAGCAAAATTATCTAATTACTCCATGTATCCCTAAGTGATACAGTTTTATTCATAACCAACATACCATCACTATCCTCATCTCTACAGAAATAACCATTTCTCTCGAATTGGTAAGATTTATATAGTTCGGCGCCAATCATATTTCTTTCGCAGAAGCCATAAGTTGAGACAAGAGAATTAGGGTTGATTAATTCCTCAAAGTTATCATGCTTGCCTGGGTTTTCTGTTATGAATAATCTATCATAAATTCTAAATTCAGTTGGCACTGCTTGGGTAGCCTCAACAAAATGAATGACACCCTTAACCTTTCTTCCATCAGAAGGATTTTTCCCCAGAGTATTTTTGTCATATTCTGCATAGACTGTTGTAATATTTCCATCAAAATCAGTATCAAATGTTAGGGCTTTTATAATGTAGGCATTTCTGAGTCTGACTTCTTTACCGATTGATAACCTTTTGTATTTTTTGTTTGGTGCAATTTCGCAAAAATCATCTCTCTCAATAAAAATCTCTCTCGAAAAGAAAATCTCTCTGATACCCATAGTTTCATTTTGTGGATGATTGGGGGCATTTATAGTTTCAATTGAATCTTCGGGATAGTTTTCGATAATAACTCTAATTGGATCAATAACCCCCATTGTTCTGGGAGCATTATCATTTAAAGTATCACGAATAGCATCTTCAAGAATTTTGATATCTGTCATTGAGTCAACCTTTGAAATCCCAACTCGATCAGAGAAAAGCTCCAATGCTTCTGGGGGGCAACCTCTCTTCCTTAAACCTGAAATAGTTGGCATTCTTGGATCATCCCATCCCGTTACATGATTATTTTTTACAAGAATACTTAGTTTTCTTTTTGATATTACTGTGTATTCTAGGTTGAGTCTGGAAAATTCATATTGATGAGGCCTATTAGGTTTATTAAAATCATCTAAATTTTCTAAAATCCAATCATATAGTCTTCTATTGTCTTGAAACTCTAATGTGCAAAGTGAATGAGTAATAGACTCAATAGCATCTGATATACAATGAGCAAAATCATACATAGGGTAAATACACCATGATCTGCCTGTTTGATGATGATTTTCAAATCTTATACGATAAATAGTTGGGTCTCTCATACACATGAAAGAGCTAGACATGTCAATTTTTGCGCGAAGAACACAATAATTTTCAGTAAAATCACCATCTCTCATTTGCTTAAATAGTTTGAGATTATCTTCAGAATTTGTATCTCTATAGGGGCTATTCTTTCCAGGGCTTTTTAAGGTGCCTCTATATTCTCTTGCCTCATCTACAGATAGAAAACAAACATAGGCTAAACCTTTATTTATGAGTTCTAATGCGTAGTTATAAAAATCATAGAAATAGTCGGAACTATATTTTTCTTTTCCATTCCACTTGCAACCAAGCCACTCAATATCTTCTTTAATTGAATTTACAAATTCAATTTCCTCTTTTGAGGGGTTTGTATCGTCAAACCTTAAATTACACAAGCCCTCATATTTTTTTGCAATACCAAAGTTAAGAAATATAGATTTAGCATGACCAATATGAAGGTAACCATTGGGCTCTGGAGGAAAACGCGTTAGAATTTTTTCATGCAGACCTAAGGATCTATCTTTATCAATTTGATTAAAAATAAAATTAGTAGCTGTAATTGATGTTTTGTCAGACATATTTTGTGAATTATATCAGTTAAGCTTATTTTAATAATTTGAGATTTGAAGTAGTAAAATCTGATTTTATGAAAATTGCAATTGTTAGATTAAGTGCTTTGGGAGATATTTTCCAGTCTATGATTATCCTCCAGTTTATAAAATCAAAATATCCTACAGCTCAGATTGATTGGGTTGTTGATTCGTTTTATGAAGATGCCCTTAAAGGCAATAGTGATATTAACAATATTATTACAGTTAATTTAAAAAAACTAAAAAAAAGTTTCTCCTTCAGAGAATTGTTTAATATCATCAAGAGACTTAAATCTTTATCTACCTATGATTACATTATTGATCTGCAAGGGTTGTTGAAATCTGCTGTGATAAGCAGTTTTATACCGGGAAAGAGCAGATTTGGCTATGACAAAAGATCCATCCGTGAAAAGTTTGCAGCACTTTTCTATTCGAAAACTTTTTCCATTCCCTATGATGAAAATGTAATTAAAAGATATGTTGGTATATTAAATTATGCACTTGATTTAGAAATAACATCAAAGGAAATTTTCAGTAAAAAACCAATATTTAATTACCCAAAGAATGACAATCCAACAACTAAAAAAGGGCTAATAATTATTGGGGCATCATTTGAATCAAAGATATATCCAGTTGAGTATTTTGCTAGAGTGGTAAACTCTTTAGATCTGGATTTTATAGTTGTTTGGAAAACTGCCAAAGAAAAAAAAATGGCAACTGAACTGGTTAAATTAACAAATAAGTCTAATCTATCTGATGGCCTCGATTTATCAGCTCTAAAGAATCTGGTGGCTAATGCCTCCATTGTTATTGGTGGAGATACTGGCCCTACTCATCTTGCATGGGCCATGAACATCCCATCAATTACTCTCTTTGGTCCAACCCCAATGGAAAGAAATTTTTTTCAAACTTCAATTAATCATGGCATAAAATCTAAAAGCAATGTTAACCCATATAAAATTAACAAGAATGATGACTCTATAAGGAATATAAATCCTGCAGAGATTTCTCATTTAGCTTCAAAAATATTGAAAATATGAATATCACAATTGTCGGCACAGGATACGTTGGACTATCAATTTCAACTCTTTTATCTCAAAAACACAACATAACCACTCTCGATATAGATTCGTCAAAGGTAGAGTTAATTAATAAGAGAAAGTCGCCTATAGAAGATAAGGAAATTGAAGAATATTTTCTAAATAAAAAATTAAATTTATTTGCTACTCTTGATCGAGAATTAGCATATAAAAATCCAGACTACGTTGTAATTTGTACACCCACAGATTACGACACTACGACCAATTATTTCGATACTTCCTCAATAGAAAAGGTGTTGCAGGATATAAAAGAAACTAACCCCACTGTTCCAGTAATAATAAAATCAACTATTCCTGTCGGTTATACAAGAACCTTGAGGCAAAAATTCGATAAGCAAAATATTTATTTTTCTCCGGAGTTTCTCCGAGAGGGTAAAGCCCTTTTTGATAATCTTTTTCCTTCAAGAATAATTGTTGGCGGTAAGGAGTCTGAAGCTAAGTTATTCTCTCAATTGCTTTTAGAAGCTTCGCAAGGGAAGGATACTCAAGTACTCTTAATGGGTTCTACTGAGGCTGAAGCAGTAAAGTTATTTAGTAATACTTATTTAGCTTTAAGGGTAGCATATTTTAATGAATTGGACTCATATGTAGAAAGTCATAATCTTGATGCGCTCGAGATTATTAATGGGGTTAGTCTTGATCCAAGAATAGGACCAGGTTACAACAACCCTTCTTTTGGTTATGGAGGCTATTGTTTGCCTAAAGATACTAAGCAACTGAGAGCTAATTACAAAGATATTCCTAACAACATTATTACCGCCATTGTTGAAGCTAATTCAACTAGAAAAGATTTTATTGCAGATCAGATTCTGAAAAAACAACCGAAAATTGTTGGAATCTATAGACTTGTAATGAAGTCTGGTTCAGATAATTTTAGATCTTCTTCGATACAGGGAATTATGAAAAGAATTAAAGCAAAAGGTATCGAGGTTATCGTTTATGAACCAGTATTGAGCCAGCAAGGAAAAGAAGATTTTTTTAATTCCAGAGTTATTAAAAAACTCGAAGATTTTAAAAATTTATCAGATGTCATTGTAGCAAATAGGCTTTCAACCGAGATCAACGATGTGAGGGCAAAAGTTTACACCAGAGATTTATTCAATAGTGACTAAAATTTTATTCGTTATCACTAAGAGAATTGGTGATGCCTTATCGGTAACTCCCTCAATAAGAGCTGTTTTTTTTCATTATCCAAATTGTGAAATTACTGTTTATTGTAAGAAAAACAATAAAGATTTATTCGTTTCTAATAAGTACATAAAAAAAATAAAAGTTCTTGACAGTCTTAAAGCAAGACTTTTGTCAGTCATACAGTTTAATAAAAAGTTTGATAAATGCTTTTTTTATTCTGAAAATAAATCATTCTTAAATCTTGCAGAAAAAAACTCAAAAAAAATTTATGCTTTTGAGAGTCCTTACTTCAACTTGTCTTATTCCCAAATTTACTACATCAAAAGATTTGAACCAAACTCTAGGCCTCATATCATCTTTGAGAATCTCAGGCTTGTTGAGCATGCAAATATTCAACAACATAAAACGCATATGGACTTATTCCTTTCTAGTCAAGACCTTAGTTATCAAAAGAAAGTTTTTCAAGAAATTAGAAAAAGAAAAGAAAAGATTTTCTGTTTGAAGATTATGAGCGACCCTGGAAAAAAATTTAGAGATTGGTCATTAGAAAGATTTGCTGAATTAATTAATTTGATTTTTAAGTATTTTTCTCATTCTCAGATTTTAATTGTGGGATCTAACTTGGAAGAAGTATATGCTAGAAAGCTTGAATTAATTAATCCAAAACGAATCCATATTTTTTGTAATCAATCACTTTCCAAAACTGCAGCTATTGTCTTTGGTGCGGATATTTATATTGGTGTTGATACTGGCGTTACTCAAATTGCATCTTGCTCTAATAAGCCAGTTATTGGTCTCTATCATTGTCTTATTGGGAAAGATAAATCTGGGCCATTAAATAATGAACTTGATTATAGTATAGAGATGCCAATTCCAAAAGATGGTTGTCAGAGAATAAATGGAAGTTTAGATTTAATTTCAGCTCAGGATGTTTTGAAAAAAATTCAAGAAGCATTTAGACAATAACTTCTTTCTTTTTGATTTTAAAGTTCTTTAAATAGAATTTATAAAATTACTAAAAGTTACTGAATAAAATTTCCAATATCCTTTATTGAATCTATTATATGTTTGGCATTTGATGAATCTTCATTTACAGAATGCCCACTTCTAACCAGAATTGTATTTTCGATTCCTGCTGAAATTGCGGCAGTGATATCATCCTCTTTATCGCCAATCATCCATGAATTTTTAATATCGACATTATATTTAATCATGGCAGAATGAAATAGTCCTGATTTTGGCTTTCTGCAATTACAATTATCTTCAGGACTATGAGGACAAAAAAAAGTATCTAAGATATCAATATTATTTTCTTTAAACTGGCTAATCATCCAATTGTTTAACTTGGTAAAATCATCTAAAGAATATTTGCCTCGAGCAATGCCTGATTGGTTTGTTATGACAATAAAAGAAAAGCCAATTTGTTTAAGATAATGAAAGGAACTAAAATTTTTATCAATGAATTTAAAGTCTTTGATCTTATGTAGGTAGCCAATCTCCTCATTGATTACACCGTCTCTATCTAAAAAAATTACCTTAAGTGACATTTAATAAATACTTTTAAAAATCAAAAACCTTAAAATATTTTAAATGGATAATAAACTTTCAGTAATAATTATTACTTACAATGAAGAGGATAACATTAAGAGTGCGATTAAGTCTGCTAGATTTGCCCAAGAAGTTATTGTTGTTGATTCCGGTTCTAGTGATTTAACCTGTTCTATTGCAGAGAAGAATGGAGCCAAAGTTTATCATCAAAATTGGCTTGGTTATGGCAAACAAAAGAATCACGCAATTAAGTTAACAAAAAACCCCTGGGTTTTTGTTCTTGACGCTGATGAAAGAATCACATCTTTATTGCAAAAAGAAATTCGTTCAATACTAAAAATGCCCATGTTTGATGGATATTATGTTCCCAGATTAAATAGTTTTTTTGGGAAATACATCAGATCTTGCGGCTTATATCCAGATTTTTCTGTAAGGTTATTTAACAAAACAAAAGCCAGATTCTCAGAATCACCTGTGCATGAGAAAGTCAAGTTGAAGAGTAATGCGGGATATTTAAAAAATCATTTGTTACATAATGCTTATCACTCTGTAGATGAGTTTGTAAATAAACAAAAAAAATATGCGCATTTGAGCATTAAAAAAAGGAGTTATTTCAAAGCAATACTCTCACCAATTTGGACTTTTGTAAAGATCTTCATCATAAGATATGGATTTGTAGATGGGTGGAGGGGTTTTGTTATTGCTTTTACATATGCCAGATATACATTTTGGAAATACAAAAAGTGAAAAAAATTCTTCTTACAAAATTTAAAAGTCTTGGTGATGTAATACTAATTACTCCTCTTATAAAAAATCTAAAACTAGCTTTTCCTGAGAGCGATATAGACATTATGTTAAAGTCTGGTACTGAGAAAATCTTATCAAATAATCCTCATATTCACCAAATATTTTGTTTAAAAAAAAATAAAAGAAGTTTTCTAAATTTCCTTGGCAATATTTTTTTGTATTTGAAGATCAGGAGAAACAAATATGATCTTCTAATTACAACAGATGGAGGAGAAAGTAGTTCAATTCTTGCGAGAGTTTCAAAAGCAAAAATTAAAATCGGAAGAAGAAATTATATGTCCCCAAATTTAGACAATTACTTCACACATTTTTTTGGTTTTCATGGGGAGAGGCACGTTATCGATTTAAATCTTGATCCCTTATTAATTTTAGATAAAAAAATTTCATCCATGGGGCTGGAGGTTTTTCCTCTAATGAGTGATTTTGATAAGGTAAGAAATTTTCTTACAAATGAGAAAGTATTTATTCATATTCATCCATGCTCACAATGCGATTACAAATTGATTGATAATCGTTTGATGGCAAAGATTATTGATTTTTGCGAAATTAATTTAGGCATAAAAACTGTTATCACTGGGTTTGGTTCTAATGATGATAAGCTCGTTTCCAAAATTTTAGATTATACAAATTCTCAACCAATTAACTTATGTAGTAAATTGACTTTGATGGAGACTGCAGCATTAAACAAAATGGCACACGCTCTGGTAGTTGTCGATACTGCTATCATGCATATTTCTACAGCGAATGAAACACCTGTTATTGCTTTTTTCGGACCTACAGCTGTCAATAATTGGGGACCATGGGATAAGAACCTAAAGTTGAATACTTACCATAGACTAGGAGGGGTTCAAAAGCATGGAATACATACCGTAATTGCCAGAAATTTTGAATGCATACCATGCTCTAAAAATGGTTGTAATAATTCAGGGTTTAGTGAGTGTCTTTATAAAATTAACTTCAATCAAATTAAATCTGAAATTGAGTCCATATTAAAGGGAAAAAACATTGATTAGAGTTCTTCACACTGAATGGTCTGATGGCTGGGGAGGCCAAGAAATAAGAATAATTGATGAAATGAATTCAATTCGTGCGTCAGGAATTGAGGTCTACTTAGCATGCAAAGATGCAAGTAAGATAAAAGTTAAAGCAATAGAAAATAATATTAATGTTTATACCTTGCCTTTTTCTGGTAATGCAGATTTGAGAACTATATATGGATTAATAAAAATTATTAAGAAATTAAATATAAATATTGTAAACACTCATAGCGGTAAAGATACTTGGGTTGGTGGAATTGCTGCAAAGATTGCAGGAGTGAAATTTATCAGAACAAGGCATTTATCCAATCCTATAAATAAGTCAAAGATAAATTTTATTAATCAGATAGCAGATTATATTATCACTACCGGTGAATCAGTTAGAGAAGCTATGATTAAAGATAATAAAATATTACCCAACAAAATTTCATCTGTCCCTAGCGGGCCAAAGATTGAAGTTTTTGACCCTGATTTGTATGATTATCTTGAATGTAGGAAAAAATTTAGTATTAAGAATGGTGAATATACAATCGGGATGCTTTCTGTTTTAAGAAAATTTAAACGGCACGATAGATTTCTTAAAATGGCTAGAAAAATGTTAACTTTATTTCCTCATAAGAAATTGAAATTTCTAATAGCTGGAGAGGGTCCTCAAAGAGATAATATTGAGATTTTAATAAAAAAATATCATCTTGAATCTAGTGTAACCCTATTAGGGCATATAGAAAATCAGGCCGAGTTTCTTAAATCCATTGATTTATTTATTCTGGCCTCCGATAGTGGTGAGGGCGTACCACAATCTTTAATACAGGCGTTAATGATGAATAAGTTAGCCGTGGCAACAGATGTTGGTAGTGTGCGAGATTTATATCATCATAAAAATTTTAAAATGGTTAATAAGAACAAACAGCAAGAGTTAATTTTTGAAGTCAGAAATATCATTGAAAATATCAAGGACAACAAAGCTAGTGAGCTAGACAATAGAAAATTTATTATTGATAATTTTTCAGAGAATATTATGACAAGTAAGATTTTATCAATTTATGACAAACTGATAAATCAATGAATATTTTAATTACAAATTTTCACCTTAAAGATGGTGGTGGACATAGGACATATATTAAATATATTTTTCAGCACTTGAATAGTGAGAACTTGTCAATATATTTAGCGGCTCCATCTTCAAGCAAACTAAATAAAGATTGTAAAGAAATTTTTAGAAGTAGAGTTTTTGATATTGAATTTCCTGCAAAGCTCTCAGAGTTATTCAGAATGATGAGAAGTATTTTTCAAATCAGAAAGATTTTGTTAAATAAAAATATTAATATTGTTCATGTCAATGGATCGCCTGATCATAAAGTCATAGCATTAATAAGATGGATATATGGATTGAAATTCAAAATTCTCAGGACGAAACATGACTCATCATTAATTAAAACTAGTTTTATCCACAAAAAAATATTCCATGAATACACAGATTATTTAATATTGGTATCAAACTTTCAGCTAGCAAATATTTCTGACAATTTTATTCGTAATAAATCTTTAGTAATCCAAAATGGTATTGATATAAATCACTTTAAATCAATCCCAAGATCGGACAAATTGTCGAAAAAGTATTCTTTGAAAATGGATGATTTAGTCTTTATTTCAACTGCGGGAACTGCCCCCCATAAGGGCTGGAATTTTTTGTTAGATGCTATTGAGAGACTCAATCCAGATGCAGTTAAAAAAATAAAAGTTTTTATTTTAGGAAATAAGCCCGAAGAACAAGTTCTTAAAAAACATGAATCTAAAAATATTTTTTTTCCAGGTTTGATTCAAGATGTGAGAGATTATGTGAGCTTGGCAGATGTCGGCTTCGTTCTATCATATAGAGTTGAAACTATTTCTTATGCTTGTAGAGAAATGATGTCAATGGGGATTCCGGTTATAGTCTCATCATATGCTGGATTGCCTGAAAATATTGATATTGAAAAAAATGGCTGGGTTGTTGATACCGATAATCTTGAAGAAATTACTAAATTAATTAACTCATTAACTAGAAAGAACTTAGAAAAATTTTCAATTAATGCCAGGAAAAAGGCTGTAGATGAATTCGATATTAAAAAAAAGAATGAGCAGTTAAAACAAATTTATTATAGTTTAATGTCAAATTAGTATGCATATCTTATACCCTTTTCCAATGCACTTGTCGAACGGCTATTCTTATATGCTGAGCATTCTGCAATTCCTTAATGCATTGGCAAAATTTCATACTGTAGAAATTCTTTCTCTGGATTCAAGGGAAGAAATAGAGTTTTTTTTTCAAGACACATTAAATATCAAGATGAACAACAGCTTGATAATTACCCAAGTCAGCAATAAATTCATCTTTCTTAAAAGTAATAAATTATTCTTTTTTAAAAATCTCTCAAAGATAATTAAGAGTTTTGATCAAGATAAAGATTTAATAATCTACACTAGAGATTTTAAACAGATGAGGTTGTGCTTAAAGAGCTTTAAAAATAGAAAGAATATGAAATTTGTTTTTGAAGTTCATCAAATCTTGTCAGAGAATTATAGAAAAAGGGGCGATCAAAAAAACTCAAAAAAAATGTATAACCTTGAAAGCTATGTTTTTAAGAATATTGATTTTTTAGTAACTATTACAACTACCTTGAGAGATGAAATTATTCGAAAATTTGATACTAGAATAAATACAGATTTAATACTACCTGTTGGTTTTAATCAAGATTTTATCAAAGAATATAATTTAAAAAAAGATATTG
>Ga0255762_10004898_pt1 | contig 10136 bp, 15 predicted proteins | sample 101ome_16_FD_179962 | JGI IMG/M metagenome (GOLD analysis project Ga0255762, IMG submission 179962) | Coastal salt marsh microbial communities from the Groves Creek Marsh, Skidaway Island, Georgia - 101401AT metaG (version 2) | ecosystem: Environmental > Aquatic > Marine > Intertidal zone >... | reverse complement strand
TTCTTCAAGCTTTGTCATTTCTTCTTTATTGTAGCCTTGCTCAGTCCACTGTGCCTTTAAATCATCAAGAATTGCTTCTAATCTAGTAGCATTTAATTCTTCATTGCGCTTTGTGTTTTCAGCGTGGATCTTTTTACCATACGCAATGTTCTCTTGACGTACTTTAGATCTAACTTCACCAAAATATGGCATTTTACTTAGTGCTTTGAGAATTCCTTGTGCCTTCATCATTGCACGGCGTTGACGACGATTAGGCGTCGATTGTTGTTGCTGTTGTTCCATTATAATAAGATTTAATGTATGACTCGATCTGTTCTTTTAATTGATCTCTTAAATTATCTATCTGACTCTCTACAAGCAGGCCAATCTGCTCATTAAGGTCCTTTTTTGTAATATCCATTTGATCTTTTAGTAGATCATAGACTTGCTTTGATGGAATATTAACTTTAACTGGCATTTCTGCTTGATTTTTAGCGCTCATTTTTCTAAGCATCTCCATCATCACATTAACCTCTTCTTTAACTTCAGGTTTTGGTGCAGTTGGTGCAGTTGTAGCTTTAGTCTCAACATTAGTTGATCGATTGGCATTTACGTTCGCTGTTGGATTAAATGAGATAGCTAGGTTTTTAGCTTCTTGTTCACTTGAAGTCTTTAAAAGGTACTCGTCAACTAATTCTCTATTACACCTAGTACCATCTGTGAAGTTCATCCATTTTGCATCAGGTTTTGTAGTGTCTTCTTGAACTATGTCACCTGCACGTTCTGATTTACCCCAAACATAGAAAACTTCAGCTTGAGTGGTGTCTTGCTGTTGTGTGCTCATATTATTTTTTGTTTTACGCTTTCGTAGAGCCTGAAACGTCCACATTATCAGATCTACTAACATTATATGTCTGATTTATAAATTGTTTAATAAATTCAATTGACTCACTTGGACCAATCACAGCATCTCTACGTTGATAAGTTTCTACCCATCTTTTCAAGAAAGCCTGATTGCCATGTGTCGTTAAATACTCTTTTAGTTCGTTTACCTCTGGAAGGTACATTTTGTTAAATCCCATATATTAATTTTTAGTGTCAAAGAAAAAAGTTTGAAATAGTCTACCGTTATACATATCAGTACCAAAATAATCAAGCGATGTGTGGAAAAGATCACCTTGATAGATGACTAAACGATTATATACGTTACCTATAAAGTCAGTCATTTCCCACTTCGTCATATCTTGTGAATCTTGGTAGATTACGTCGACTAGTTCTTGGTTCACTGAACCGTCATCTAGCCTTGGCATTTTATATGTGCCCGTTGCTTTATGTTTAAAAAGTCCAGTGCCACCACTAAGCGGTGCATCTGGAGTTAGGTACAATACGCCAGCCCATTTATTGTGTTGATCAGCATGGATCCAACTGCGATCGTATTGAGTAGCATATTGAAATGCTCCTGTATATTCAACGTTAAGCCATGTAATTTCACCGTGAAGAGGTACAATATGTTTTTCAATATGTGCCTTAACACTATCATTTAAGAATGGTGCAGTACGAGCACCTGGGAAATTACCTGTCACATTAAAATCTTGCTTCAGTGCAAACTCTCTAACCTCATCGGGATTAGAATAAAAATTGTCGATTACGATTGATGTATATGCCATTATTTTATAGTCTTAAGTCTTTCCATAAATGAAGGTGGAAAGAACCCCTCTTTATTTATCAGGTTCCTAAAGCTAGCATCCAGGACATATGTGATTGCCCAATCATCTTCACTTCTAACAGATCTTCCAACACCTTGCATAATGCTAATGCCCGTTTTCCAATCATACCACTCATTTGATATATTTAATTTTGCCTTGATCAATGGATCACCTAAACTTGGATATGGTACCTTAAAGAAGATTTGAAAACGACTAGTCTCATCCTTTAAGTCAAGGCCTTCTAACAATGAAGGACCCATTAAAACACCATCATTACTCTTCTTAAAAAGCTCAAGCATATCGGCTTTTTCTTTAGAGTTTTCATAGTCTATAAACCTAAACGTGTGTTTGCTATTACTCTTAATAAAATTAGTAAACTCATAAGAGCCAGTATGTACAATACCTCTTTGTCCTTTATGTTTGTCAATAATCTGGTCCAAGATAGCGACAACGTATGGAAGATTCTTTTCTTTTTCACGATAAGTTAGTTTATGTCTATTTATAAAAACCACAGGTGATTTGTCGTAGTTAAACGCATTATCAACTCGGATAAACTTTGCACCTTTAATACCCATAATTCTAGCAAAAGAACGAGGATCTCCAATGGTGGCACTCATAAAGACTTTAAAGCCTGATTTTTCATGTAAGTATTTGTTGACCATAAGTGCTTCTTCAACACACTTAAAGGTCGACTCTTCTGGTCTTTGATCAAGCACCATCTTACTAACGCCAACTTGCTTGATTAGATCTATGTAATCCTCAAATTTACAGTGCACATCCTTAAAGCGATCAAAGTTACCAAATGCTTTTTGCCAATCTCTTGGAATTGTCCGATCTCTGTAACGCTTCTTAGCCTCTTTGTTACCCTCTTTTCTCATTTGTCCAAAAGAGTGTAAAACTCTTTCAAATTCTTGCATCGCAGTAAAGACTTCGTTTTTATCACCGTGCATCATAGAGCGAACCATGCCCTCTAAGCGTCCTCGAGTCCATGATGATTCAGCAAAACCTTGACGTGATGCAAAGCGTCCAACTTCTAACATACGATCCACGATCGCGGGTTCAATTCTAGGACTAAAGTGACTCTGTACTATCTCATCCACCTTGTGAGCCTCGTCAAAAAAGACAAAGTCTCTTTTTTCAAACGGAACTGTTCGCTCCTCTTGAATCATTTTAGCCTCAACATAGTTACGTTGAATCAACCAAAATGAGTAGTTAAGCAGTGCGACAGGTTGCTCAATGGCTCGTCTACGATTCTGTAAGTACTCGCATGAATTATAACATGGAAGCTTTTCAGCTTGATCATAACCCATACCTTTGAGTTTGCAATCACCAAGGGAAAATGGTAGTCCGTTTACAGAGCACTCATAATTATCAACACCTCGAATTGAAGGCCAATTCAACTTGAGCCTCATGAAGTCCGACTCGTATTGATCTTGTAATGAAAGATCGCTGGTGATAAGATAGCCTCGGTTGCCCAACTCTTTGAGCACGTATGAAGCCCACATTGCGATAAGCGATTTGCCTGAGCCCGTTGGTGCATCGATGACGACTGTTGAGTTTGGATCTTCTAGATAAGCTTCGCATATTTTTGTAATAATCTCTCTTTGGTTCTTTCTAAACTGAAAGTCCTGGCCAAATACGCCCTTCTTAAGAGCCTCTTCGATAATTGTGTTTATAGATCGTTCCAACAGATAACTTCATTTACTTCGATTCCAGCCTTTTCTAATAGTTCAACACCGCTCATATCGCGATAGTCTTCAGAGTAATAAACTCGACTAATACCTGCCTGAATAATTAACTTAGCACAATCAAAACACGGCGCAGTCGTTGTATATAGATCTGCGCCATCTGATGTTAAAGTAGACTTGGCTAATTTAGTGATCGCATTTGATTCAGCGTGTAAAACTTCTTGCTTAGTCACTATTTTACTACAACATCCGTCCTCACACTTATAGCCCTTGTCCATTAATGTCATAGCATGGTCAGGATTATCGTAATACCTAATCTGATCCTCTTCGCAATCATTATCAAAACCATGTGGTGTACCATTATAACCAAATGAAACGATTTGTTCATCTTTAACAATAACACAACCAACTCTACGTCTTTTAGCGTAACTAAGTTTAGCCGTTTGATATGCGATTTGCATATAAATAATTTCTACTGGTACTCTTGGCATATATCTCTTTAAATAAAAAAGGTCCATGTATTATACATAGACCTTTTAAAAAGTTTATTATAGACAGATTAACCGTAAGTTGGTGCCTCAATAATATTCATGCTAATTAACTCATCAATAAGTTGAGTCCACGTTAATTTTAATGCATTTGGAATAATAGTTTTACTATCTTCTACTAAATCACCACCGTCAAAGTAGTATGACTTACCATTATCTGCCGCTAAAGTAATCACAGTTCCGGTCATGTATTTACTAGGAATTCTTCTAGCACCTGAAAGCGCTCTAATTGCATCTTTACCCCAACCTGAAAGGTATTCTTGTTGTTCTGGGTTTGAGTCATGTCTTTCTGGATTCAAGCCCATTGATATTAGTTCGTCTGCGTGATCGCTACCTTCTACTGCATATCTGTATGCAATAATAGCTTTTGCGATTGGCTCATCTCTACCTGCTTTTAGGCCTTCATTGATGAACTCTTCATATAGTTTTACGTGTTTCATATCTGTATTATTTTGACCAACCTTCTTTAAGTTCGTCTATTTTTTTTGCGTATGCTTCTTTCATAGAGTTACAGTTAGCTTCGTACATTTCAACAGTCATTTCACCGTCTTTTACTGCTTCGTAAGCCTCTTCCATTGCCTTAGCCGCTAATGATGCTGCCAACGCTGCGTTCTCTTTCATGTAACCTTCTACAGTGTGATCTTCGTAATCGTCGCTTTCATAAGCTTGTGCTTCTGAACATGCAGCTTCGTAAGCTTCAGCCATCATTTCAGATACAGTCTTAGGCTCTTCCATGTCTTCTGACTCTTCTAACTCTTCTGACTCTTCGTCATCATCGTCAGAATCATCTTCATCATCGTCATCATCTGACTCTTCTTCAGGTTCTTCAGCTAAAACGACTTCTTCTTCTCTTTCTTCCTCTTCAGCCTCGTCTTCAGTTTCTTCAACGTCTGCCGCAGCAACGTCTTCCATTTCTGTTTCTTCTACTTGAGGGCCTTTAACCTGAGATGAATACTCCTCAAAAGATAATATTTTTCTTGCCATGATACTATTGTATTATTTTATATTTAGATTATATATCATTCTTTTTTAGAGTGTTTCTACACCCTTTAGTTTCATCCACTCTGCTAACTTTTCGTGAGCTGCATTAAAGACTCTAGATCTGTTGTAATCTTTGCCAATATTCTTAAAATATTCTTTAGCCAAATAGTATGCAGGTTCAACGGCTTCACCGTTTGCAAGCTTATCTTCAACTTGCTTAGAAAGATCTAAGGCAATTGCAGCACCTTCAAAAAAGAATGCAGTGTATCCTGTAATATCGTTGTAGTGATCATTGATCAATTTCGCAGCTACATCACCAAGTGCTTTCTTTCTTTTATCGCTATTAAACTTTTGATCGTCAGTTAGGCTATTCCACCACAAATAAATGTAGTTGTGCTCAGCATCGTAGACTGGATCCATGAAGCCGCCCTCGATAATCTCTTTCATTTGTTCTTGAATCCATTTAGGGTATTTAATTTTACCGTTAGCTTTGACCCATTTTTTGTATTCGTAGCCACTCCAAAACCCTTCATTAAGTGCCTTGGCCGATTCCATCAACCAAACTCTTTTACCTTTGTGCTTTTCGTCTGACAATTTTACTTCATCTGCCCAAACTTGGTTAAAGGCCGAGGCAGAAGTGTAAGACCATTTAACATAAGCAGTTTGACCAGCCGTCTTTTTGATTTCTACGTAACCTTCACGATCATTATAGATAAACTCACCCTTTTTACCAGGGAATTTATTTTCAGTAACAAACTGTTCAAATAGTTTAACGTGTTTCATATTGTTTTCAAATGTATATTCAGCGTTTGATGTTTTAAAGTCTGACTTACGCATTACGGTTTTGGCAATGATCTGATCAACTTTATTCTTAAATGGTATATTTATCTCACTGCGAGAGTCTTTAGCCACAAACTGATCATAGTCTTGTTTAAACTTATCAAATTCTTTTTTCTTTTTTGCTAAACGTTTAAAGAAGCCGATTAGTTCAGCATCAGTAATGGCTTTATCATGTTCAGCTCTAGTCAATTGATCATAGAAGTGTTTAGTAAACTCAACGTCAGTTGGACTCATTACTTTATCAGCATACTTTTCAACTTTGTCCAAGTCAACCTTTTCATTAGTCTCCTCTTTTTCGATCTCGTCCATTTTAGCCATGGCCCAATCAACGCCTTCATCACCGCCCCAAATCAACCAAGCAATATAGCCTCTGTCTTTCCAAGGTTCATCTTTGTATTCAGCTGAAACTTTAGAGTTTTTTCTATGACGATTAAACTGTGCCATTCTAGAGACAACATCTCTTGATAACTTTTCACCTTTAGCCAATTGATTAGCTCTCGCCCAACCAACTTCAGTACCGCCATCAACTTCATCTCTACCATGCTTATCTCTCCACTCAATAGCTTTTTTAGCATTGGCTTTAGCCGCAGCTGGATAGTCATTATAAATGGCTTCAGTCTTAGACTCAGTTATAAAAGCATTATATTTCTTAACTTGAATCATTAAGCTTTCTTTAGTTTTTTATCATGTCCGCCGTCTCTAACTTGTTTAGCAACGTCAGCATCGGCTCCACCCCAAGTACCTTCTTGTTTGGTTAGGAATGAGTTAACTCTTGCATAGCCCCACTGATGAACGCCAGCTCCCGGTCTATGACCCGTTTTCCACGCTGCCATACCTCGTCTCATTACGATTCTTAAGAATTTTACAGGTACGCCGGTCTCCTCTTCTTTTTTCTTTAGAGCTGTCTCAACCTTTTCGTCGTCGATTGGACTAGTATCATTCTTTTCGTCTTCGTTTACAACGGCCTCATTCTTTTCGTCTTCATCACCATAAAGTTCGTGATATGACTTTACATGCTTAGAGGTTTTAACTTCACCTTTTTCTCTGGCCTCTTTGTCGCCTGGCATTTCTTTATAAGCATCTGGATCATCATCGTCCATTTTGGCTTGATCCTTCATTTGCTCCTCTTTTTCCTCTTCTTCTTTATCAGTTAAGCCTCTATCATAAGGGTGTGGACCTCTGCGTTTATCGTTCCAATCTCTTTCGTCAGACTCGTTGATAAAATCTTCATATAGTTTAACTCTTAGCACACCTTCATTGGTTTTATTGGCCTTCTCTAATTCTTTAGCCGCTTTTTCTTTTTCTTTAGCCGTACTAATTTTAGACTTAAGTACCTCAACTTGTCTTTGTAGTGCTAGCTTTTCGGCTTCAGCGTCCGATTGTTTTAGTTGTACTTTGGCCAAACTTGCTTGCATTTTACCTGAAGGATCTGGTGATTTAGCCATTTCTTTAGCAGTTTTAACAAGATCTTCTTTTTTGCTAACTACTTTAGCAATCTTCTTAGTGATCTTCTTAACCTTGCTTTTAGTAGAAGGCTTCTTCCCTTTTTCATTTAGGAAATCATCATATGTCTCAGTAATCTTCATTAAAATGTCGGAATACCTCCTATTTTCTTCGCGCGCTTTCTCCATAGATCCATAACTTCAGTTCTGGTCTCGTCAGTTAAATAGTCTTGAGTATCAAGGTAATCGCTTACAGCTTTACTCATATCAACTCTACGCTTTTTAGCTTCATATCTAAGACCCTGTAAATTTGCATCAACCTCTTTAGGCAACATTAAATAGTGGTACTTAGGTAGAAGTCCTAATTTGATGAGCGATCTTAAATCTGAATCATCCTCGTTTGGTTTACCTTTGCGATAGTTACCAAGTGCTTCACCGTCTTGTGTAATGTGTTCAATTTCATGACGCATTACATCTGCTAAGTGGAAGTAAGTTGTTGACCATTCACCAGGCAACCACTCTGGATTAATAGCAAAATCAATAATGATGTATGGATCTTGATCATCACCTTCATCATCAGTATCTCTGCCATCTGCACCTGTAGAATTTAAGATCTCAAAGCCTTTACCTTTAAAATGAATTGTGGCCTCGAGGTCAAACAATATACTACGTTTTCTATCGTCAACATACTTCATATAGGTTGAGCTTGACTTACCAGCCTTAAAGTCAATAGTCCACTTTAAGAACACTTCTCTTGTAAGTGCACCTGCAAGTGTGTCTAGAGAGTTACGACCCTCATTCAAAAATTGATCTAATGGTAAAATATGTCTCATCTTATTATATATCAAACAAAAAAAGGGGAGATCCTTCGATCTCCCCTGGCCCCTGATTTTACTATGCCTAAATAAATCAACTATTTATGGAGCCACCATTCCCTAGGGTTTCGCCCTCGTCAGATGTTGTAAAAATTTGGTCTAGTGTTTCTAGACAATCATTGGCGTCAGCTACATCTCTGACCAGTTTATCCATTTCTTCAATGATTTGAGGGTGCTCGCCAATTCCGGCTGCGTTCTTGATGTAGACCTCTAGGGTTGCGATTGCTTCAAGCTTTTGTGCTTGATACTTTGCACGTAGTGCATCAACTTTTAAACTCATAACTATGCCTCTTTTCTTAGTTCGTCAATAATAATTTGTAAGCCCCTAAAAACGATTGCTGGAATTGCAAACAACCAAAATTTATCGGTGCTTAGGTTAAATAGGGCTATGACCCAGAATAGATTTGATTGTACGCCCATTTGGCGCTTGTTGAGGTGTGATAGAAATCTACCAAAACCTCTAAAAAAACCATTTACGTATTTCATATAGCTTATTTTTGATTATTATACGGGTTGAACGGCAAACTGTTTCACATACTGAAGAAGAGCCAATTCTTTAGCCTTGGCTTCGAGCTCAATGTCAAGATCAAGACCATAGTCATCGATAAACTCATAGATGTAATCAGCATGTGCACGCTTATTCGTCTGCTCTGCATTCTCATGAATCTGCTGACATGACGAGAAGTGTACCAATTGCTTGACGCCTTTAGGCCAAGTTGTACTTGCCATCTTAAGTGCTTCTTCTTGTGTCAGTTCTCCAGGGTGACACCAGTGGTGATGATAGTCAAACGTGATAGGTATATTAGTCTTATAATAAATTCCCTGATATAGATCTTCGACAGTGTATTGTGATTCTTTATCATCATTCTCAACAACAAGGCGCTTGCGTACTGAAGCATCTAATAGGTAGAAGTTATCTACGAAACGTTGCATAGCTTCTAATTTGCCACCTTGCGTAGTGTTAACATGAATATTGATAGCGGCATAAGGTGTACGAGGTAGACCCATAAGATCCATGATTTCGCCATGTTGATTAAGATCTCGAATACATTTATTGACAACTGATTGAGTCTTAGATGCTAAGACGTCGAATGGGCCAGGATGGAAAGTCAAACGCTGACCATTATCCATTGCAATCTGACCAGCACCTCGAAGCACATTAGCAATCTTGTCATAATCGGGCAAGTCACTTAGTTTGTACTCGCTCATCCATGGAAACATATCAGAGCTAATTCTGAATAGCTTAATACCTTGGCGATTGTTCCAATTAATAATCTTAACGAGATCCTTGACGTTAGCAAGAGCCAACTCTGAGGCGTACTCAATACCTTTCTCTGCAAAGGTGCGCTTAATCATACTACGATTAGTAGTGATTTTGTCAGACTTTTGTAAAGTTGTGTTAATACAACAGTATCCGTAATTAGTCATTGTTATTGCCGTTAAAAAGTTGCTTAATAAAATTAACAATAAAGATAAGAGTAAACACTGGCCAAACAAGTCCAATTGAGATACGCTCCATCATATTGAATCGTAAATCTTCGTTGCCGATCTTAGAGACTACAAAATCATAGAAGGCATTAAAGACTACACCGCCCATACAATAGTACAAAACATACTGAGCATATGGATGTTGAATAAGTTCTAGCATAAGCATAGTTTAATAGTTATATGTCGATCTATAAAAAAGTTTAGATGATCTAGTTTTAAGCCTTATTCGTTAGAATAAAGCTTGTTAAGATAGATCGCGACAATTTGTTGATCTGACAAGTGATCAAAAATTTCTGGGTTTTGATCAATCATTTCTTGAATGGCTTTTTCGTCTTGTTGACGAAGGAATGGAAATCTTAAATTCATAATATTAGCTTTTAATTACATTGCTAATATACAAAAAATATTTGACATAAAAAAATCTGGGACTAAAAAAGTCCCAGATTCAAATTTAACAGGATCGCGTTTTAGAGTTTGCTTGTCTTAAAGGTTGCTGAACCGATCCTAATATCAGATTTCTATTTTGAACTTATGTAATTGAATATAAAATAGAGTTTGCTGTAAGAAATCTTATTTAGTTTATATATCA
>Ga0255762_10004894_pt1 | contig 10143 bp, 5 predicted proteins | sample 101ome_16_FD_179962 | JGI IMG/M metagenome (GOLD analysis project Ga0255762, IMG submission 179962) | Coastal salt marsh microbial communities from the Groves Creek Marsh, Skidaway Island, Georgia - 101401AT metaG (version 2) | ecosystem: Environmental > Aquatic > Marine > Intertidal zone > Salt... | reverse complement strand
GATCGCCTGAAAACCCGCCCGCGATGTATTCAGCATTTAACTGCGGATCAGCAGAAAACAAACCGCCCTGCAATGTCGCCCAAGACTGGCGAAATCCAACGCGGCCTGTAAATTCGCCCGTACTGTTCAAATCAGCGTAAATATCGACCCCCAGGCTTGGGATTCCTCCTAACACACGCGGGACATCCCAATTGGTGTTCACGGTCAATAAAACGGGGTGCTGCAACGCAGTTTTCCCTGATATAATTTGAATTTGTGCCTCGTATGTTATGGGACGATCGCCAGTGGCGTCCGACAATGTTCCAGCAACACCATGGAATCCGATGCCGTTTTCCGTACCGGCCACAACAAAATAATCAGGCCGTCGTGTCATGACATAGGATAACGTTGGCCCGGACGAATGCGCATCATCGCCCTGCCAATTTGGGACGCCCAAATCGACGACACAAAGGGGGCCTGTCACCTGAACCTTGGCCCCGTCCACCACCACTGTTTCGGAATGATATTGCACAATATCGCCACCTGCGGTTGGGGATCCTGCCCCACCACCACAGCCCTGCACGCCAATCGCTGCAAGAATAATGAACACATACCGCCCTATCATAAAAAATCGTTAACGTATGAATGGTTAACAATTACTTAAAATAGCTTAGGCTTTCTTGATCTTATTGGCGGCCACGACCTTTTCGGCCAAATCACGGGCGATGGAAAATGCGCCTTTGATTTTATCGCTGTCTTTGGTCCAATCCCTGCGGATCACAATTTTATTATCCTTGATTTTGGCCAAGCCTCTTTGATCGCTGATAAATTCAACCAAGCCCTGCGGCGAAGCAAATTTATCGTTATGGAATTGAATTGTCGCGCCCTTGGGCCCGCCATCCAGTTTTGCGATGCCTGCTTTCTTACACATCGCTTTGATCCGAACGATCAGCATCAATGTGTTGACCTCTTTGGGTAATTTACCAAACCGGTCAATCAGCTCGGCGGCAAAGCCCTCTAGCTCGACCTTGGTCGACAGTTGCGACAACCGACGATACAGCCCCAAACGTACATCTAGATCGGGTACATAATCCTCGGGGATCAGAACAGAAACACCCAGATTGATCTGTGGTGCCCATTGATCGTCGTCCAGCACCGCCTCGGATTGCCCCGATCTGATTTTGGCAATCGCCTCTTCTAGCATGGATTGATAAAGCTCATATCCCACATCGCGCATATGGCCAGATTGTTCTTCGCCCAGCATATTGCCTGCGCCGCGGATATCCAAATCTTGGCTGGCCAGCGTAAAGCCCGCGCCAAGCGTGTCCAAGCTGCTAAGTACGCGCAGACGTTTTTGCGCAGTTATCGTCAGTTTGGCATTCGGTTTGGTCGTAAGATAGGCATAGGCCCGCGTTTTCGACCGCCCCACACGTCCCCGAATTTGGTAAAGCTGCGACAGCCCAAACATATCAGCCCGATGAATTACAATCGTATTGGCGGTCGGAATGTCCAATCCAGATTCCACAATGGTCGTGGCCAATAACACATCGAATTTACCATCATAAAAGGCATTCATCCGATCATCCAATTCCCCCGCGGCCATCTGCCCATGCGCCACGACATAGGTCAGTTCTGGGCATTGTTCGCGCAAAAACTGTTCGATTTCGGGCAGATCAGAAATTCGCGGGACAACGTAGAACGATTGACCCCCACGGTAATGTTCGCGCAACAACCCTTCGCGAATGGTGATGGCGTCAAATTCACTGACAAAGGTGCGGATCGCCAAACGATCCACGGGCGGTGTGCCGATGATCGACAGATCGCGGACCCCCGACAATGACAGTTGCAATGTGCGCGGAATGGGTGTCGCTGTCAGCGTCAAAACGTGAATGTCGGACCGCATCTGTTTTAGGCGTTCTTTGTGTTGTACGCCGAAATGCTGTTCTTCGTCGATGATCAATAATCCCAGCGATTTGATGTTGACGGATTTGGCCAAAACCGCATGTGTCCCGATGACGATATCAACGGTACCATCAGCCAGCCCTTTGCGCGTTTGTTCGGCCTCTTTGGTGCCAACAAATCGGGACAGTTGTCTGATATTTAACGGAAAACCGCGGAAGCGGTCGGCAAAATTCTTGGCATGCTGGCGCGCCAACAGGGTTGTTGGTGCAATAACCGCAACCTGCAACCCAGACATCGCAGCCGCAAAGGCCGCGCGCATAGCAACTTCGGTCTTACCAAAGCCCACATCGCCGCAGACCAAACGATCCATTGGCCGTCCGGCATCTAGGTCATCAAGCACATCGCCGATGGCTGCCAGCTGGTCGTCAGTTTCTTGGTAAGGGAAGCGCGCACAAAATGCATCCCACATCCCCTCGGGCGGGTTTAACACCGGCGCTTTGCGCAGTTCCCGTTCGGCAGCAACACGGATCAACCGTTCTGCCATTTCGCGGATACGCTGTTTTAACTTGGCCTTCTTGGCCTGCCATGCGCCGCCGCCAAGGCGGTCTAGCAGGCCCTCTTCATGGCCATAGCGCGACAACAATTCGATATTTTCAACCGGTAAATAAAGGCGTGATTTTTCGGCGTATTCCAGCAACAAACATTCATGCGACGCGCCTGCGGCTGTAATCACCTCAAGTCCATGATAGCGACCAATGCCATGATCGACATGAACGACCAAATCCCCTGGTGACAGGCTTTGCGCCTCGGTCAGGAAATTATCCGCTTTGCGTTTTTTAGACCTTTGGCGGATTAACCGATCGCCCAGAACATCTTGTTCAGAAATAACCGTCAGGTCATCGGTTTCAAACCCATGTTCCAAGGCCCAAACCGCCAAATACAGGCCAGACTTTCCAAGGCGGGTTCCGTTTTTGATTTCGATCGTTTCTGAGAGCCCTTCGTCCTCGATCAAACCGGCTAGGCGTTCGCGCGCACCTTGGGAATAGCTGGCGATAACAACCGGTCCTTGGACCAATTTTTTGCGAATATGGTCGCTAAGCGCACTGAACAGGCTGATTGTTTCTTGCTGTCGTTCGGGGGCAAAATTGCGCCCGGCGCGCGCGCCTGCATCAATCGCATTTGGTCCACTGGCCTGCGGCAAAGGATTGAATTGCAACACCCGATGTCCTGATATCGCTTGTGCCCAATCATTGTCATCCAAATACAGTAAATCAGGCGGGATCGGTTTATAAACGGTGTCTATCCGGTTTTTCTGATCCATCGCGATTTTACGTGTTTCAAACTGATCAACAATGCCATCCCAACGCGAGACCCGCATTGGTGTCAGTTGATCATCCAAGGTAACAGATGCATCAGGCAGATAGTCGAATAATGTTTCCAATTTATCATGAAAAAACGGCAACCAATGTTCGACACCTTGGTGTTTGCGCCCTGCGCTGACGGCTTCATACAATGGATCGTCGGTCCGTGCTGCGCCAAACTCAATACGATAATTTTGTCGAAATCGCGTTATGGCACTGTCGTCCAATATCACTTCGGATACGGGGGCCAACTCAACCGTTTGCAACACATCACTTGAGCGTTGCGTATCGGGGTCAAACCGCCGCGCACCATCTAACACGTCGCCAAAAAAATCCAACCGCACAGGTCCACCTGGACCAGGTGGGAAAATATCGATGATCCCGCCACGGATCGCGTAGTCGCCTGGTTCCATAACTGTTGGTGATTGCGAAAACCCCATGCGCACCAAAAACTGGCGCAGGTCCGTTTCATTGACACGTTGACCAACAGTGGCACGAAATGATGCCCCCTGAATGACCGACCGCGCCGGAATACGCTGCATGGCCGCATTCAGCGTCGTCAAAACCACGCAAGATTTGGGCATATCATGGACCAGACCGGCCAAGGTCGCCATACGTGTCGCCGAAATTTCTGCATTTGGCGATACACGATCATAGGGCAAACAATCCCAAGCAGGAAAGGTAAAGACAGGCACATCAGGGGCAAAAAACTGCAATGCCTCGGCCATAGCAGCCAGCCGTTTATCATCACGCGCAATATGCAAAACGGCACGACCATTTTTGGCCAGTTCCGACAATAAAAATTTTGCGTCATATCCTTCGGGGACGCCGCCCACGCGAATAAACTGTCCCATATGATGTTGTCCCTAGGTTATGGCAAAATGCTAGATGACAGAATGCCAGAATTGACCATATTCACCCACATTCCCCAAAACGTTGTCAGGAATATAAATATTGCGGCCAAAATCATTTTATAGATCCGGAACCGATACATGACCCGATACAGATCGTCAAATTGAGGGTTTGTTCGCAGAATGACACGCGCAAATTGATACCGAATAACAGCTACGCTAGACAGCGGGACAAGCAGAAAAAACAACGCCTGCAAAATTTCGCTTTGGTAATAAAATGCCAACACGGCCCAAGTTGTGACCAAAAATGACGCGGATGCCGCAAAGATGACCCAAGATGCACCTTGATACATCCGCACTGTCATTTGCGCATTTTCGGGGACCAACTGTTCCAGATAATACCGCATATAATCATCGCCACGACGTGCCAAAATCCAATAATAAAACGGCACCCCCATCGTACGATGGGTGACTGCGGTCCAGACAACAAACAGCCCAAGCCAGTACCAGATGTTGCTAAACGATGAAAATTCGATGTAATCCAAAGGTGTGCCTATTTTTCAAGTATGGGGCAACATAACCCCTTGGACGTGAATGACAATAGCCAAGGGCGCATGCTCTCTTGCTCATGACAAAAAAAACTGCCAACTTAGCGCAAATTTGAAATATGAGGCACACCATGACCAATACGATCCAAGGCCCCTTTCCATTCACCCGATTTCGCCGCGTGCGAAAATCTGCGGCAACCCGCGCCTTGGTTCGCGAAACGCGGCTGAGTGTGGATGATCTGATTTGGCCCGTGTTTGTTTGTGATGGTGACGGCGTGGAACAGCCTGTGTCATCCATGCCAGGCGTCATGCGTCGCAGCGTCGACAAAATTGTCGAAGCCGCAAGCCAAGCGTTCGATTTGGGCATCCCCGCGATTTGTCTGTTTCCCTATACTGATCCATCGCTGAAAACCGCCGATTGTGCCGAGGCGTGGAATCCCGACAACCTGTCAAACCGTGCGACCCGTGCCATCAAACAGGCTGTGCCTGATATCGCCATTATGACTGACGTGGCTCTGGATCCCTATAACAGTAACGGCCATGACGGGTTCGTCGTTGATGGTGAAATCCTAAACGACGAAACGATCGAGGCCTTGGTCAATCAAGCCCTATCCCAAGCCGAAGCTGGCGCAGATATTATCGGACCATCCGATATGATGGACGGCCGCATCGGCGCATTGCGCGAGGCATTGGAAACCGAAGGTCATACAAATGTATGCTTGATGTCCTATGCTGCAAAATATGCCAGTGGGTTTTATGGACCTTTTCGCGACGCAGTTGGGGCCAGTGGCGCATTAAAGGGCGATAAAACCACCTATCAAATGGATCCCGCCAACAGTGACGAAGCCCTGCGTTTGGTGGCGCGTGACTTGGAAGAAGGCGCAGACATGGTCATGGTCAAACCCGGCATGCCCTATCTGGATATTTGTCGCCGTGTCAAAGACAGCTTTGGCGCGCCCACATATGCCTATCAGGTGTCGGGCGAATATGCGATGCTGCAAGCCGCGTTTCAAAACGGCTGGCTGGATGCTGATAAGGTCATGATGGAAAGCTTGCTGACATTCAAACGGGCGGGCTGTGACGGTATTTTGACCTATTTCGCGCCCGAAGCTGCGCGAAAACTGGCCAAATCCTGACAATCTGGATGACAAGACTGGGCGAACAGGTTACAATATCGCCCAGAAAACAAAACAAAAAAATCGAGCTTTAACATGACACTTTTTTCACGACGCAGCGCAATGGCGCTGATGATGGTCGCAGGCCTAGGGGCCTGTACAAATGGCATAGGCAATGGGTTTTCAGGCAGCACAGCCGATAAAATCGATGCACGCGTGGCACGCACAATCGACCGCATGCACCAAGAATTCCCAACGACACGCGAATTGTCACAAAAAGCCGCAGGCATGCTGGTCATGCCGCTGATTACTGAGGCCAGCCTAGGGTACGGTGGCGGCTATGGTCGCGGTGCATTGGTCATAAACGGCGAAATTGTGGATTATTATTCGACGACATTTGCATCCGTTGGGCTGCAAATTGGCGCGCACCAATATGCGCATACCCTGTTTTTCATGACCCAAGAGGCGCTAGAGGAATTTAGATCATCCCAAGGCTGGGCCGCAGGGGGTGATATCGAATACGCCCTGCCCTCGGGCGGCGAAGCAATGCGTGCAGAAACAACGACCGCACTTAGCGAAGTTGTGGCTTATGTTTTCGGACAGGCTGGCATCAAATTCGGCGCATCACTTGAAGGTTCGAAATATACACGCATTATTCCCTAGGATCACCACACAACACAACCAGCAAACATCGTTTGCAACGGGGCCAACAATTTGTGTTGCGCCCCGTTTTTTTATGAAAATACGCGGCAAATCCCTGAAACTTGACCAAAACAGGTAACCAACCATTGCGCCCTACATCAATGGTCTGCTATACCTTGGCACAACAATATATAGAAAAATCTGATGCGAGCAATTCACAGTGACAGAAACGCCTGAAACACCCGAAACTGACGACGAAAACCGGCCCGTACGCATGCCATTCGATGGCCCATCGGTATCTATTACAGATGAACTAAAAACAGCCTATCTTGACTATGCAATGAGCGTGATTGTCAGTCGTGCCATTCCTGATCTGCGCGATGGCCTGAAACCTGTGCACCGTCGCATTTTGTATGCGATGCACGAAACGGGCAACACGGCCGACAAATCCTATCGTAAATCTGCACGTCCTGTGGGCGATGTTATGGGTAAATACCACCCCCATGGCGACAGCGCGATTTATGACGCATTGGTCCGTATGGCCCAAGATTTTTCAATGTCATTGCCGTTGCTGGATGGTCAGGGCAACTTTGGTTCGATGGATGGCGACAACCCCGCCGCCATGCGCTATACCGAGGTACGCATGGACAAACCCGCCGCATTTTTGTTGGCCGACATTGACAAAGACACTGTCAATTTTCAGGATAACTATGACGGCAAAGACCGTGAACCCACTGTTTTACCGGCCCGTTTTCCAAATATGTTGGTCAATGGCGCAGGTGGTATTGCCGTCGGTATGGCCACGAATATCCCGCCCCACAACTTGGGCGAGGTGATTGATGCAACGCTGGCCCTGATCGACGATCCTGATCTGGATGCAGAACAACTGATCCAATATGTCCCTGCCCCCGATTTTCCGACAGGTGGCGTTATTTTAGGGCGCTCTGGCGCACGCAAAGCCTATACCGAAGGACGCGGCAGCGTCGTGATCCGCGCCAAAACCCGGATCGAGGAAATCCGCAAAGATCGATATGCGATCATCATTGACGAAATTCCCTATCAGGTGAACAAAGCCACGATGATTGAGCGCATCGCAGAACAGGTCCGCGAAAAGAAAATTGAGGGCATCGCCCATGTTCAGGACGAATCTGACCGCAATGGTGTGCGTGTTGTCGTCGAATTGAAACGCGATGCCACGGCCGAGGTGGTGTTAAACCAGCTCTATCGATTTACGCCGATGCAGACATCCTTTGGCTGTAACATGTTGGCACTGAATGGTGGCCGTCCGGAACAGCTGACATTGCGGACATTTCTGACCAATTTCATCGATTTCCGAGAAGAGGTCGTCGCCCGCCGCACCGCCTATGAATTGCGCAAAGCACGCGAACGCAGCCATATCCTGTGTGGTTTGGCTGTTGCCGTCACAAACGTGGACGAAGTTGTCGCCACCATCCGCAGTTCATCGGACGCCGCCGAGGCGCGTGAAAAATTGATGACCCGTGCATGGCCTGCCCATGACATTGCGGAATACATCCGCTTGATTGACGATCCAACCCATACCATCAACGATGATGGCACCTATCACCTGTCCGAAACCCAAGCGCGTGCCATTTTGGAACTGCGTCTGCAACGCCTGACACAAATTGGCGTCAAAGAGGTCACCGACGAACTGCAAGAGTTGGCCGGTAAAATCCGCGAATACCTGGATATTTTGGCGTCTCGCGAACGGATCTTGGACATTATCCGTGCGGAATTGCACGAAGTTAAAGATCAATTTGCCGTGCCGCGTCGGACAGAAATCGTCGATTGGGCCGGTGATATGGACGACGAAGATCTGATCGAACGCGAAGATATGGTCGTGACGATCACATCAGGCGGCTATATCAAGCGTACGCCTTTGGTTGATTTCCGAGCACAACGTCGTGGTGGCAAAGGCCTATCAGGCATGCAAACCAAAGACGAAGATGTGGTGACCAACCTGTTCGTGGCCAACACGCATACTCAGCTGTTGTTCTTTACAACAGATGGCATGGCCTACAAACTGAAAACATGGCGCCTGCCCCAAGGGGGCCGAACCGCCAAAGGCAAAGCAATTGTAAACATCCTGCCGATCCCGACAGGCGTTTCAATCGCGGCAATCATGCCTGTCGACGTCCCCGAGGATGATTGGGAAAACCTGCAAATCATCTTTGCAACATCGCAGGGTGACGTTCGACGCAACGCATTGTCAGATTTTGTAAATGTACGTTCCAACGGTAAAATCGCGATGGATCTGCCTGACGGGGTCGAATTGGTAAATGCGCGGATTGCAGGCGAAGATGACGATGTCATGCTGTTTACAGATTCTGGTCGCGCGATCCGGTTTTCCACCACCGATGTCCGCGTCTTTAAGGGTCGTAAATCAACTGGTGTGCGCGGCATTCGTTTGAATGGCGACGACCGCGTCGTATCAATGTCGATCATCCGCCATTTCGAAGCCACAGCTGACGAACGCGCCGCCTATCTGAAAATGCGCCGCGCGATGGCAGGTGTTGCCGATGATGACACCACCCCAGTGGACGAAGATGGCGGAAATGCAAACGCGCAAATCAGCACGGAACGCTATGCGGAAATGTCCGCGGCTGAAAACCTGATCCTGACGATCACCGCCGCTGGATCAGGAAAATTGTCATCCAGTCATGATTACCCCGTTCGCGGACGTGGCGGCATGGGCGTGACTGCGATGGACAAGGCGATGCGTGGTGGCGATATTGTGGCATCCTTCCCAGTGGAATTGTCAGACCAGATCATGTTGGCCACATCCAAGGGACAATCGATCCGCGTGCCTGTCGATGGTATTTCATTCAGGTCGCGCAGTGCAGGTGGTGTGCGTGTGTTCAACACCGGCGCCGGCGAAGAAGTTGTCTCGGTCGCTTGGATCGCGGATCAGGGCGATGACGATGCAGCAGAGGACGCACCACAAACGGATTAAGATCCAATCCTTTCTGAACCTAAATATCCCAAAATACACGGTAAGCCATTCGTCTGAATGGCTTACTTTCTTTTTATTTGCACGCAATACTTTGGTTATGTCCGATAAACCTTTCGCAGGTGCGCATTCGATGCATCTGGATACCAAGAGACCAAAATGCAAAACTGGGATGATTTGAAATTTTGTTTGGCGCTAGAGCGCTATACCACCATGACTGCCGCAGCCAAGGCATTGGGAACGAATGTCGCCACAGTGTCGCGCCGCATTGAACGGATGACCGAACAGGCGGGCCAACCCCTGTTTGTGCGCGATCAAACACAGTGGGTTGCAACGGCCTTGGGCAAAAAACTGGCTGATTTGGCGGGGGATTTGGAAACGGGTATCCAATCCTCTGCCCCTATGGTCGGTCAAAAGTTGACGCGCCAAACATTACGCCTGTCTTTGCCGGATATGTTGGCCTGTGTAATTGCGAAACAGGATATGTCCCCGCTTTATGATCAACTGCCCAATCTGGAACTGTCGTTCTCGGATAAACCGGCCAGCCTAGCCTATGGTGAAACAGATTTGGTGCTGTCCCATGTGGAACCGACCGAAGGCCGCGTTTTACGCCGTAAAATCACAGATCTGTATTTCGCCCTGTACCAACATGCAGGTTGGAATGCACCCGCAACCAACTGGCTGTCGATTGCCAGCAATCACGATCTGGAACAGCAACAGGATCAAATGGACCAATTTGGTGGGCCCGCAGCGATCACAGTGCCAAATGTCGCACAG
>Ga0255762_10004866_pt1 | contig 10180 bp, 19 predicted proteins | sample 101ome_16_FD_179962 | JGI IMG/M metagenome (GOLD analysis project Ga0255762, IMG submission 179962) | Coastal salt marsh microbial communities from the Groves Creek Marsh, Skidaway Island, Georgia - 101401AT metaG (version 2) | ecosystem: Environmental > Aquatic > Marine > Intertidal zone >... | reverse complement strand
TAAAATTTTATGTTTACGAACTATAAGAGCATCAACACGTTCTTCGTGGCTTTTATATAAACGCATTACTTCTTTACGTTCTTCTTCTAGTATTTCTTTTAATTCCATAACATATTTATTTTGTGTTTTGCGGCAAGCTGCTTCGCAGTTAGTTGCGGATCATAGCCCAGGTTGTGAATGCATATCTTACACCGTGTGTGGGAGCTGTGGCTCTGTGCAGTAGAGTGCTGTCAAACACTAGGCCTTCTCCAGGTGCGAGATAGTATTGATCATCCTCTATTTCTATGTATGCGCCTGGGGCAGGTCTCAGTGTAACAGTCAGTGTGTATGCTCGTCTACTGCTCCTTTTGGGTATAACATCATGATGCCAGTCGTAGTGTTCACCAGGGGCATAACGTGATAGTTGACAAGGATTGGCTATCCAGTCGTGTTTGGGGAACGCCCAAGCAATAGTATCCGTATCGTAGTTGATCCACTGCACAGTATTACTGCGGATCTGTGTGTCAACTCTACCACCAACCCTACCTGGTTCTGGTTGTAGGAACTGACGGATCAAACCGTCAGTGGTCGGTCTATCAAATACATCAATCCTCTTTATCACGGGGTTTCACTCTGCTTGATAGGTCTCTGCCGCCACAGTCTCGTATTAGATCAGCTAGGCTTTCACTGATGTGTCCGTCACGTTCATCCAAGTTGTATGCATACTCCATCACGGCTGCCAACAGTTTAGGTGCTCGCAACAGTAGATTCTGTGTGTGGCGGAACTGTTCAGGGCTGTATGATCTATCTGGATTGTCAGGCAAGCATAGTCGTGCTATAGGATTGCCATAGAAGTCTACCAGTGTGTATGTAGGATCATTTGGTGTGCCGCCACGCTTGAGCTGCCACGGGCCTTGGGCATGTGGTGCATTGGCTAACATTATACTTGACTGTTGCTGTTTCTTTGTCATATAAATATATGTATCAAAACGGAGGATCCCCCAATGAGCACATTGAATCGAGTGACCCTGGATCTAGAACTAGGGCAAACAATCCTGGTGGGCAAAAACAACACGCCTGCACGTATCACAAAGATAGAGTATTTTGAGAAGACTGGGGAGATACATCTCAACACCACAAAAGGACCAAGGAAGGCTCTAACATTCCGTATCGCAGAAGAAACACATGACAGCCCGGCTGACAAATACCGGGCATAGGCACGGTGCAGCATGGTTTGATTTTGGATCAGTGATCTTATATGCTCCGCCTAAAACAGGCAGCACAACCCTGCACAGGCATTTCAAGGATCAACTGAGGACATATCCAATTCCGCTGAATCGCAGGATCATAGGCAGCTGGAGGCATCCAGTTGAACGTTGGATCAGCGCATACAACATGTTGGTCATGTGGGGCGGCAAGCGTATGATGAAGGAAAACTCGATGTTGGAGCAGCATGGACAGGCATGGTTTGATCGTTGGTTGCCCAGGCCTGACACAATAAAGGATCCTATAGGACATGCTAGACGTTTCCTCAATCAAGCACAGTTGGATATAGAAGAAATAGGCGACGAGCTGCACTTCTGTGGTCAAAGCTACTGTTATGCTAGACTGTTTGGCAATAACTGGCGTGACAATCCCAATATAGAATTGATACCTATGAGCTCATGGCTAGAGGTTATAAAGCGGGAAACAGGAGTAGATATCCAAGAACCAGGCAATGTTGGTCACTACAGTGTGCCCAAACACTACTACAACACACTCTACCCTGCGCTGGAGCAGCACTTTGCAGAAGATCTACGCATATGGCATAGTATTGATATAAATACTATATGAGACTTGACGAACTGTTTTTATATGATGATGACATTGAAGAATGGAAAGCAACACGTAAACTGTGCAAGAGCAACAGGAGTGATGCCAGCCTAGGTGCGAGCGCACTAGCAAGTTGTAAGAGCCAAGGCTTTCGTGCAAGGAAAACCAAAGTCAAGCACAAGATAAACAAGAAACGTCAAAACATAACAGGACGCAAAGTCAAAGGCAAGAAATACGGAGGACCTTTGCCGTTCTATGGTTCCGGCACCAGCAAACCAGGCAAGAAAAAGAAATGAAACTGAGAGAACTATACGAAGCGCCGGATAACAGCGGCAGTTGGGCAACAGATGTGTTTGGTAAATTTTATCAAGACGATGATGAAACACCTCCGTCACCAAACAGCACCACTAGCGGAACAACAGCCTCTACAAATCCTGATCGTGTTCCAACAGATGCAGGTGGCACAGGCAGAGCAAAGCAAGCCATGGACTATTTCATTGGCAAAGGTTTAACACCTGCACAGGCAGCTGGTATAGTTGGTAACCTACAAGCAGAGTCAGGGCCTAACTTGCGTATGGACGTTGTAGGTGATGGCGGTAAAGCTATGGGCATTGCACAGTGGCATCCAGATAGACGCAGAAACTTTGAACGTTTCAAAGGCAAACCATTTGCTGAAAGCACTTTCCGTGATCAATTGGATTTTATATGGTGGGAGTTTCAAAACACAGAACGTAATGCTTATCGTAAACTACGCAGGGCTACCAGCGCAGAGCAGGCAGCAGCAATCATTGATCAATATTATGAACGCAGCAGTGGGCAGCATAGACAAAGACGCATTGCCAATGCTAGGGCACTATTAACACCAAGGACAGCAACAGCATGAGATTTAATGAACTTAACATAAACGAAGCACCTTTTGATACATTCCAACAGAGAAGCAGTGGCGGAGGCAATATAGCTCATGGCAAAGACATTGCTAAGACCGGAGGTAGCAGCTGGCAGGCAGCAGCAAGAGGACAACTGCCTGATCAAAAGAGACAGGCTGAAATTGAAAGACAGAAAAGATTGCAGGCGCAACAAGGTGCTTCCACACCTACAGGAACAGGAGCAGATGTAACAGCAGATCCAAACGCTCCTAACAATCCTGGATCAGTAGGCAAGTTAAAATTTAGCAAAGCAGCTCTAACCACATTAAATGGTAGTCAAAGCAAAATGACAAATGCAAAAGCCGGAGATAACATGCAGCAAACTATCCGTAGGGCTCAAAAGATGGCAGACTTCTTTGGTGGAACTATCATGGTTAATGATGCGATTGCTAAACAAGGAACCAGTAGAGAACGTGAAACACAAGGTAGCCAACACTTCCAAGGCACAGCATTGGATCTCAGCACAGCAGGTATGGACAACGCAACACAGTTGAGATTGTATAATGCTGCAATTTCAGCAGGCTTCAAAGGTTTTGGATTTGGTGCAGGTATATTGCATGTTGATACAGGACAACGTAGGCATTGGGCCTATGGCAATTCAACTTATGGCGGTGTAAAAGTTGCAGACCTTGGAAGATTAGCAAGATCCAATCAAAGAATAAGAATACCAGGTGATACGGCAATCGCATAGGAGTTTAATGGATTTAAAAGGCAAATGTCTAGTAGCAAGACCAAACATCATCGATCCTTTCTTTAAAAGATCAGTGGTTTATATCTATGAACACAGCGCAAATGCTACCATGGGATTTGTTATTAACAAACGCAATCCAGAAATGCTACTCAAAGATATTTTAGTTGAAAGAGGATTTGACACAATCCGGAATGATCCGGTATACAAAGGCGGGCCTGTAAATCAACGTGCGGTTTGTATGATACATACCACAGGTTGGCAAAGCAGTAACACTATGATTGTAGATGATCAAATCAGCATCACCAGTGACGATCTTATGATATATAAGTTTTGTAATGGTGATATACCTGATGGATATAAATTTTGTTTAGGTTCAGCAGTGTGGCACCCTAGACAAATAGTAATGGAAATGCAAGCCAATCATTGGTTAGTGAGTAATCTAACACCTCACAAAATATTTGACTATGATGGTAGAGAGCTTTGGGATTTGGCCATAGAAGCCAACGCAAAAGAAACGATAGAACGGTTTTTCTAAAAAACCCTTGACAATTCTATAACCTAAATGCTATAAATATTATATAGGAGAACATAATGTTACGGTCAGCCCTGGCATTTGTCATAGGGTTACTAGCATTCGGTCCTTTTGCAAATGCCCAAGAAGAAAACGATAAATTCTTGTTTACGAGACAGGGGTGTGATCCTTTTGTTGAAGTTATAGATGTTATGTCAGGCAAGTATGGCGAGCAGCCATTATTTGTAGGCGAGGGCTTACAATTTGGCCTACAAGGACAAGTATATACTGGCGGCGCTATGTTCCTTGTAAATCAAAACACAGGTAGTTGGAGTTTGATACATCTTTACGGAGATGGCACAGCGTGTGTGACCGCAGTAGGAACTCAATTTGAACCCTATAGTGGACCGACTAAGAAACTAGAGGGAGAAAAAGGATGAATTGGTTGATAGTGGTAGTGTTTGCCACAATGGCAGGCGATGTGTATATTTTCACAGATCCAAAGTTTGATACAAGACAACAGTGCTTGGACAGTGTAAGAAGCACAGTGGACCAGCAAGGTTATATAAGACAACTGATGAGAGAATATGGCGAAGTATTGCCAATTCAAGGTATTAATTGTTTGCAAGAAGATGTTATAAATGAAATATTAGAAAAACATCCAAATGCACCAGTGAAAGGAATATCTGGTTGATAAATTGGGTACTGATACTTGTTGTATATTGGAATGGAAACGTTATGACCACAGGTGATGGCGTTTTCAAAACCATTATTGAATGCTTTGAAGCACGAGAAGTATTAGTAGCCCAAATCGGTGGGCGTGATGGCATTCCACCAAACAACATGCAAGCAATATGTATCGCAAATGATACCACAGCAGGCATGCCAACCTTTCCAATGTAATAAATATTGATATGAGCGATACACTTGTCCTGAACGCAGATGCGCAGCCCGTTAGCTTCTTACCATTAAGTGTGGTACAGTGGAAAGAAGCTATCATGTACATGTACCACGATAAATGCAATGTCCTAGAATGGTATGATGATTGGCTTGTCCGGAGTCCCAATTGGGAAACACGGGTGCCCGCCGTGATCATGTTGAAGCAGTATATGCATAAGACCCGCAGGCCACGTTTTAGTAAATCTAATTTGTACTTGCGGGATTTGTATGAGTGCGGTTACTGTGGTAATAGATTTGGTAAAAGCGAACTAACAACAGATCATGTAACACCATTAAGCAAAGGCGGAGGCACAAGTTGGACCAATTGTATCACAGCCTGTAAGCCATGCAACTGGGCAAAGAGCGATAAAGTAGGACCAGAGTGGCGGCCACGTTATAAACCATATGCTCCTGGATATTATGAATTGGTACGCAAACGCAAACAGTTGCCTTTACAATTGAGACACCCTAGTTGGCAGCAATGGTTAGATCTTGAATCATCTGTCTAGCAATACATTTGTGTGATTCTACACCATAATGTTTTTCATCTATTGCATAATCCATTTTATCTTGGGGTACCATGTAATCTAATGCATTGGTAAATTCAAACTGTGCCCATGAAGGAACAGTTTCGTATTCAAATCTATTGATTTTATAATGTAGAATTTGTTTCACTTGAGGTTGTACAACTCTATGAGCATGATCTATATTTTGGTAGGCATTTAATTCTAAATCCTCATCACTGTTGGCCAGTGACACAAATCTTTGATAGGCTTGATTAAGTGTATTCACGCTAGGCCACACACCCAGATGAGTTTTTTTATCTCGTTTGACTACCATAGACCTATTTGCAAATGTCCATACACAGATTACAAGGTCATCAGGTTGATAATCAAAGTGCATCAATTCGTACCACATGTTGCGTGTGCTGCCACCTGGGTAACTGAGATTGTGTACTTCTGCACCTAAAAATTCGCCAATCAATTGAGGAAAGGCCATTTTACTAGGATTTGGTGCAACTCCTAACCCATCAACAAACTTTTTATCTTCTACATAACAATCTGGTAAACAATGTCCATATGTTTGACTACAACCGACAGCAATTAGACGCAAACCACTCTCCATTTGTCATCAACCAACTCACAAACCACAATGTCATTAACCAATATTTTATCACCATCTAACACGTAATGTCTGTCTGCTAATTCTGGTTTGTGAAAACTATGTTCGTCATCATTCATCAATTGATCAATAATGTCTTTGTATTTCTTTTCACGTTGTGTACTTTGCCAATAAACTTGATTGAAGTTCATTTCTCTCAAACACCATCTTCCTCTACGCCAATCAAAATCAGTATCTTCGGGATAATATAGATGCCCAACTTTTTTTGTTTTTACCAAGTCGCGGTTAATATTATAATCTGTAAGTACAAACATCATAGGTTCGTGGTAAACACTGCTCATAAACAAACGGTGTGATCCTGGGTGTATTTGGCAATGATTGTTTTGGAATCTACTTATACTAAGAGGCCCATATAACCCTTTACCATCACGTATGTCAATAATAAATCTATATAGGCTGTTAAAAAAATGCAGTTCATATGGCCTAGGACTTTCTTTTGTATCAAGAACCATGTAATCTTCACTACGAGCTTCTGTTCTATCATAATTTGTAAACAGCAGTTTTATATTATAATTTATTCTGCCATGTATCTCCATATCTTCACTGCGTTGAGGTTTATTACTTAACATTGGAAATTTTGTTTTGATATTTCTCAATGTATCATAACCGATATAGGTGCGAGTGTTAAACCTATTGTCAAAGTCTTTGCTGAGTTCGCAGAATACTTTATGGTTAAAAATTGTATGAGATACGGTGGTGTAGTTATCACCCATTTACATATTCCTCTAAGTTTATATCAGCAGCATCATAATGATATAATTTATTGTTGTTGTTTGAGTACACCAACACCTCAGGATCATGCAATCTAAAATCACAGTTTTCGCAGTAAGGTGCAAGTGTCCAATTGTTGGTTGCGTGTGCTTCACGTAAATCATGTGCAGCCTGTCCATTTACAATGTCTTGTAAACTATCTGTATCAGCGTGTCCTAATACACTGGCTATTTCATTAGGCGGACCAAGTGTTTGGCAACAGCTGACAACAGCTCCTCTATGGTCACCAACACCTCCTGCACGAATAGTAAGTTCTGGTGCAAAAGGTTTACCGCATTTGCTTGGTACACCATTGCGTTTAGCAGCATTATAGTTTCCACTCCAATTGTGTTGTTTCCATATTTCGCATTTAATACCTAGCGGCTCTACAAAGTTTTTCAAATATTGTCTTGTTTCAAAAGCTACTTTATCATTGTTCAATATCAAATGATAACTGCTCACAGCATCGGGTGCATAATTTAATGCTTGTTCTACATTATCATAAACAATGTCCCAAGCATCGATTGCCATACTTGATTCATAGGTTTCTTTGTTGTATCCAATTACACTGAACCTACACAGATATAATCCAGCATCAAACAAGTCTCGCATACGTTGTCCACGTACATTAAATCCGTTTGTGTATATCACAGGACGCATGCCTCTACGGGCAGCTTCTTCTATAAACTTGGGCAAGTCTTTGTGCAATGTTGCTTCGCCACTGCCACTGAGCAGCACAGTGGGAGAACCTTCTACTTGGTCTAGTATTTTGGTGTAAAGGTCAAATGGTAGTGTTTTGAGAAACTCGGGATCCCTGCCTGGACTTGCCTGCGGACACATTTCGCAAGCATAGTTACAGCCGCCAAAGATTTCAGTTACAATTCTTTTGAGATGCATTCTGCAACAGCCCTTACACATTCATCTATCATTGCGTCAGTGTGCAATGGCGTAGGAGCAAAACGGAGACGCTCCTCACCTACAGCAACCGTTGGATAATTGATAGGTTGTACGTAGATGCCGTGTTCATCTAACAGCCTATCTGAGATTGCTTTGCAACGTTTGGCATCACGGATCATCACAGGAACGATATGAGTACAGGCTTTATCAAACACCTCCACGCCAGCCTCTGCAAATTTGTTAGATAACTTTCTTGCTTGGGCCTGATGCTGTTCGCGGAGTTCGTTGTGATCTTGTAAAAACTTTATACTGGCCAACGCCCCAGCACAAAGCACAGGTGAAAGTGACGTGGTGAATATAAAACCACTGGCCACGCTCCGGATTGCGTCTATGACAACCCCATCTCCGGCTATATAACCTCCTGTAACGCCAAAAGCCTTGCCAAGCGTTCCATTCACAATGTCAACCCTATCTTGAATACCTAGATGTTCTAGATACCCTGCTCCAGAGGCTCCATACAATCCTACAGCATGGACTTCATCGATATAGGTTATTGCTCCGTAACGGTCAGCAAGATCGCAAATTGCTTCAATTGGTGATACATCGCCATCCATGCTATACACAGACTCGAACACAATGCAGGGGACTTGATTCCTAGCGGTTACTTGTGCCAATTGTTGCTCTAATTGCTCCATATCATTGTGCTGCCAGATTAACTTATCAGCACCACTATGCCGGATACCCTGTATGAGGCTTGCGTGATTTTTGCTATCACTCAAAAACACAATGTTGGGAATGATCTTGCTTAGGGCAATTAGACTCCATTCATTTGCGACATAGGCACTGCTATACAGTAAGGCTTGCGGCTTGCTATGCAGCCTTGCCAGTTCTGCTTCCAGTGCCACGTGATAGTGCGATGTGCCGCCAATGTTGCGGGTACCACCTGAACCAGCACCTGTCTGGTCTAATGCAGTGTGCATCGCATCTATCACTATCTTGTTTTGACCCATCCCCAAGTAATCGTTGCTGCACCAATTGACAATGTTCTTGATTGCATACTTGCTGTACCAAATTGCCTTGGGAAACTCGCCTCGCTCACGCACAATGTCGTTGAAAACTCTGTATTTGCCTTCGTCTTTAAGTGTGTGTATTACTTTTTCAAATGGGGATGTGTCTATCATTATATACTCTGTTTATTGAAAAAATATTTATCTTTTGTGGAATTAACAGATACTATAACTGTTTTGTTGGGTTTTAATTGCATACAAGGGTATATTTAAATACTCTTGCTACCTTTGTAGCCAAACAAGAAGGAGGTATTTCGTTATGGAAATGCTTAATAAAGTAAAAGCGTGGGCAGGTGCATTAGCAGATGTTGGTGTTAGCCTAGCAGCTTTAGCAATCGTACTTGAAGTTCTAGGTATGGGCAATATGCCATTCATGCCTGAAGGTCTTTCAGTGGTTGATAACGTGTCAGCAATGATAGCTGCACTTGGTTCTCAAGGCGTTATGGGCTTGATTGCAATCTGGGTATTATGGGGAATTTGGAACCGTAAGTAACCAGTAACTTGGTAGAGGGATTTTAGCCCTCCCTCTACCTTTTTTTATTTGAACCAGGCTATCTTTTCTCCAGCAGCCTTACGTCTATCATACTCTTCGACAGTGCTTGGATATCTCCAACAATACACAGCAACAAGAATCATAAAGCCACCTGTCCATAATGCAGCTTTTGTGTTGCCGGTGGCAAAGTAAGTGAATGCAACAGTGGTTGTCATAGTAGCAATCATAAAGTATTTCAGTTTGAGTGGAAATACTTTCTTCTCCGACCAATTGGTAAGGAATGGTCCAAACAATTTATGACTGTAAAGCCAGTTATGCATCCGCTCCGAACTCTTTGCAAAGCAATAAGCAGCCATTACAACAAAGATACTCCAAGGTAGTCCTGGTAGTATTACTCCTAGGTAAGCAATGCCCAATAAAACAAAGCCGCAACTGGCCCAAAAGATTTTTTTGATATTCATAGCATATCCTTTCGTGAAGTACTTATGGTAAATACAGTAACGGAGAAACAAATGCGAGCGCAAGATATTATTAGAGCAGTGTTGGATGTATTGGATACACAAGAAGAAAATATCACAGTTGATGTTGATAGTGTAGTGCCTAATGAACCAGGCGAACAGAACAGCAGATTCAAACAGATATTCCATATGTTGAGCCAACGCAACAAGCCAAGACAATACAGCAACTCGCCACAGGAAGGTGTAGAAGATATTGAAAGCGTAACAACCAATGCAGGTGGCGGAGTGAATGGCAGCAAACACCCAGCAGATATACGTGGCGAGCACCCAAGATTATACGGAGATAACTAATGGCAATTTTAAGTAGCACTAACCCAAATAGACCGCAAAGAGGCAAAAGGTCTGTGAGATTATCAGGAGAAGCATCTCCGCAAGAAATACCTCTATATGCTGGCACGGTAGTATTGATTGCCAA
>Ga0255762_10004846_pt1 | contig 10201 bp, 4 predicted proteins | sample 101ome_16_FD_179962 | JGI IMG/M metagenome (GOLD analysis project Ga0255762, IMG submission 179962) | Coastal salt marsh microbial communities from the Groves Creek Marsh, Skidaway Island, Georgia - 101401AT metaG (version 2) | ecosystem: Environmental > Aquatic > Marine > Intertidal zone > Salt... | reverse complement strand
GCGAAAGAGGTAATGTCGTAGACGCGGTCGAATATTATTATCCATCCGTCGGAGATTCTCGAATGTTGCGCTACTTGACTTTTGGTGAATTTCCGCCAGCGGTTGTATTCCTCGTCGGACGGGCCAGACGTGAGTTTATAGGAGGAAGACTTCTTCTTCGTCTTTGTTTTGTCTTCTTCCATTATCAGAGAGACGGAAGAAGACCGGGCAGAGAGAGAGAGAGAGAGTGCGCGCGTTTGTCACAAACGAGCGCGACGGTTAGGGGAAGGTCGACCAAAAGGCATGAAACCCTAAATTACAAAAAAGCGTCAAAAAAAGAGATACGCTAAACGACGCGCGCGCGCGCACAAATCCTGGCGTAAGAGCCCACAACAACACAAAGACACACAGCGCAAAAGAAGCAGAACAGAGAACACCGCTACTACCGTCTGCACGAAAACAGCATCATCTCTTTATTACAACGCGTTCTCGTCGTCGTGCGAAAAGAAAAAATCAAAAGTAATAATACGAATAACAACAATAATGGGCTGCAGCGCGTCCAAACCTGCGGAGAGCGAATCTATGCGAGATGGCACCTGGTACTCCAAACACGTCCAAAACCAAGGCGGAGACGTACCGATGCACTTCGATAAAGTCGTCTCGAACGATTATAACATTTCGAAGAAGAAGATTGGAACCGGGATGCAAGGGTCGGTGTACGAAGGGACGAGTAAGAGCGATTCGGGAGTTAAAGTTGCGATTAAAGAGACACACATTGGCGCCATGAATAGCAACAGCGGGGAGCGAAGGAAAGAGGCGTACGCGGAGCTGGAAACGCTGTCGAGAATGCGACATCCGAACATCGTTCGTTTGATTGCGGCGTATCAGACGAGCTCGGAGTTACAGCTGGTGATGGAGAAAATCGACGGGAAAGGTTTGATTAGCTATTTAGTCGAGTGCGACGAGAAGTTGGCGTCCGGCGCGCAGACGGAGAAGGAGCAAAAGGAGGAGAAGTTTGCGCTGATGCGACAGTTGTGCGACGCGGTGGCGCACGTGCACGCGAGGAACGTGTGTTTTAGGGATTTGCAGCCGGAGAACGTGATGATTACGAATCAGGAGCCGAGACAGGTGAAGTTGATTGATTTCGGCCGGGCGGTGGTTTTAAAGAGGAAGGACCACATGGAAGGGAATTTACAGCCCATGGGGACGAGTTTGTTTCAAGCGCCCGAGGTGGAGAAGAGATGGGAATACGGACAAGCCAGCGATATGTGGGCGGTTGGCGTGTTTTTGTATCTCCTGATTAGTAATAAGATGCCATTTTCGAGGACCGTGGAAGGCGTGTACGCGGTTCTCAGAGGATCGTACGAACCGTTCGACGAGACGTTTAACAAACAGGCGAGAGATTTAGTCTCGAAACTGTTGGTGGTGAACCCAAATTCGCGCATGAACGCCGCGCAAGTGAATCAGCATAAGTATCTGAGAAAGTTTGTTCACATGAAAGAAGGATATCAGAAAGCCGGGACGAATGTGAGCAGAGAGAGGGACATTTTAGTGCCGGCGCCGATGCAAAAAGATGTCGAGCGGTCGCTCTTGGCGTTGGAAGAGACGAAAGACATAACGAAAGAGTGCGTCACGATTCTGTGCGAGTTGAGCGCGCAAGACGTTGCGACTTTGAGACGGTGGTTGAACATGAGTTCGGAGAAGAGCGTGCACGAAGGCAAAGCGAACCCGGTTGGAATGAATTTGAAAAAAAACAGAAGAAGAGAAGACGGCGACGAGGACGAAATCGAGGACGGTAATTCGAGCAACGAAGGCACGAGAACGAGCAACGGTTCTTTTTCCTGGAACGACGATTCTACGCACCGAGGGAATGCCAGCGCTAAAGGCGGTGGTTTATCGCACTTGGCGCATTCGTTTAGAAGAAGTATAGACGACGATCCCGAGGCGAGAAGTTTCATCGGGTTGGCCCACGAACAAGGTTTGAGTTCGCTCGACGAATTGATCACCGCGTGCGTGGCGTCTGGGTTATTCGCTACCGCAGACCAACTGGTCGAACTCGAGAGCAAAGTTTTGGCGAAAAGGAAGAGCAAGTTTGGCGCGAACGAGGCGACCAAAATTACCTCTTCCAAGAACGCGCAAGAGACGATTCGAAACACCGTTTTAGTGCGACACGGGGATTTACTCCGGTTAGTTGAAACGACGCAGTTGGAGCACATGAAAGAAGCATCGTTTAACAATGGTGATAACGGATCGAATTCCAGTAGCTCGGCGAATCTGATGGAATCGTCCAGTTTCTACGCTGATGCGAAGAAAAAAATTAGTCCGGAACAGCGCCTCTCGCGAGACGCGACGGGCTCGTTGGAAGGGTCTCTCAGAGGTGGCAATTCGTTCAGGAAACCGAGAGGCGGTATGCCGGCGACGTTAAATCGCAAATTAGAGGAAGTTAAGCGAAATGCAAGTTTCGATAACATTGCGGGTGCATCTGTAGAGAACACGAGAGCTTTGGTGCGGAATTTTTCGTCTGGAAGCCTCCTCGCCCACAGCGAGTCTAACGAGGAATAGAGTTCTAATTATTTATTTATTTAATAGCAGCAATACACAGGTAGTAGCGGCGTGCAGTAGTACTGACGAAAAAAAAGCGAATGCATCTTTATTCTATGCGAACGCATATATGACTGACCTTCTTCATTTCATTAGTATTTACACAAAATCATTCACTATGTACAGACAAAAACATGCGCGGCGAGTACACTTTTTTTTCTCTCCGGCGCACACATCTCTCTCTCTCTCTCTCTATCCTTCGTTTCCTTTTTTACGGCGCAGCGGGGACGCCTTCGCCACCCCAGCCCCAGAGCAACTCACCGCCCGCTTTTTCAGCCATTTGCTGCATCCAACCTCCAGGAGTCGGGCCAGCAATCGTAGCGTGTTCCATTTTTACCCCTCCGTCCGGTTCGTTGTGCACTCTCACGCGATACCACGGGTTGTTTAACATGCCCATGACGTTCCACGTCGGTCGTTCAGGCATGAAGTTTTGCGATTGGTCCACCGCGCGGAACAAAATTTCTTTGCATGACGGGTCGAACAAAACGGAAGTGTCCAACTCGTACTCCCACATGCACCAACACCAGTGTCTGGCTTTATCTCCGGAACCTCCAGCGGCCCATCTCGGGGATTCTCTCACGTTGATATCCGCCAACTTCCACGACATGCCTTGATCGAACGATACCTCGGCACGAATAACTTTCCTACCACCTCCGGAATACGCGTAACCTTTCATGACGTATTTCGTCGTCGACGGCTTAATCACCTCTTCGTGCGCGGGATACGCAATCGCACCGTTAATGTTCAATTGGTTGATGATGTATTCCTCTTTAAACCACCACTTATCTTTCGTCGCGATTTCGGCGTCCACCGTCGGCGGCAACACGCGATTATCGTTGAAGTGATAAAAGTTGTTACTCTCGCGATCCGTCACCGTGATTTCCGTCAAAAACTTAATCATTCTTCCGCCGATGTACCCGGGAATGATAATTCTTACCGGGTACCCGTGGTCTGGGTGTAATCGTTCCCCGTTTTGTTCGTACGCGACGATCACGTCGCACGTCGGATCCAACGCAGTCTCCATATCGATGGACGTCCCGTACGATCCCGGTCCACCGTCTTGCCCGTCGTAACTTTTCGGCAACTCATCTTGCGGCCCGTTCAAACACACGAACCTTGCCCCAGGTCCGGCTTTATAAATCCCCGCTTTATTCAACAAAACTCTCAACGGCACGCCTTTCCAATACGTGTTCCCGACCGCGCACGGCCCCCAATTAAACCCAATCGAGGATTTAATCATGTTCTGTTCCTTCCTTCTGTTCCCCGCACAGACGACTAAACACGGGAACTGTTCGTACGGAAGTTTCGAGAGCTCGTCCATGCCGATATCGTACGGTTTCTTCACGTTCCCGTTGATTTTAATCCGGTGCGTATCCCACTCCAGTTTCGGCACCGCGCCGTGGTTTCGAACAATGTGCAAGTTCACCGGCGAAATAAATCCGTAATCGAACAACTCTGGCAAATTCGCTTCCACGTTGAACGGATGTTTCCCGGTCAAACGAATCAAATTCGGGTGACGCTTCACCCAATTGTCCGGGGTTTTCGCGTCGCGCTCGTCCACGGCCGGGTAGTGTTGCGCGAGATACCTCGATTTCAAAGCGTCCGCGTCGTGGTTTTTGTTCATCGATTGGTCGACGTTCCACACCGCTCCTGCGTCTCCTCCGCTTTTGTTCTCGTCATCTTCGCTTTTATTGTTTTTATTCAGAACGGTTTTATCTAAAACGGTTTTGATCCCGGCGCCGGCAACCGCAGAGGCGACGATTGGTAACACCATGATTTGATTCTATATTTTCGCGCGTTGTTGTGTTGTTGTTGTTGTTGTTGCGTGCGTGCGTTGATTTGTCTCGCGCGCGCGCGTCAACAAAGTTGTTCTTTTGTGGGGGGTCAAAAAGCGCCTTTTTGACGCTCGTAAAAAAAAAGTGAGCATCCCACGTCGTCGTCGAACACAAAAAACAGAGCACCAAAGGACAAATCGGACCTTTTTGGCGACCAAGCGTCGCGATATTTTTGAAAAAAATCTTTTGTGGTTTGTGCGGGCACTTTTTTGCGAGAGATCTCTCTCGCTCCAGTGAGCAGTGTTCTCGTCGTGGCACACTCACAACCAACGTTTTCGGGAAGAAGAAAAGCGCAAAAAAAAAAAAAGCGCGTTATTTTTTCGCGCGACACACGCATCTTTACTATATTTGTAAAACACGCGCTCGCTCAAGCAGAGAGAGAGAGAGAAGAGATTTTAAAAAAGAACGAAGCTCGTCGTCGGAGAAGTGTCGTTGGTCCGAGCGTGCTTTCGAAGAAGATCAAGAAGAAGAGAGAGAGAGCGCGCGCTGTGCTTTTGACAAAACATCTCTTCTTTCGTGTCCTTTGGTTGCATAGATTCCCTTTTCCCCGCACATACAAGCGTCTTTTTTATCTATAGAAGCACTCGCATCGACGCTTAGTAAAAAAAGGATGACCGCGCAATGCGTAAAAGAAGAAGACAGACTGACGAAAATGGACGACGTGGAACTCGCGACGCTTCTTCAGCGAAACGGCGGCAGCATCGCTTCCGTGAGGAAGTACGATGCTCAGGCTCAAAATCCAGACGTGAAAGATGTAAACACGCCGGACAACTGGGTCGCGCGACATCCGAGATTAGTCCGGTTAACTGGAACGCACCCGTTTAACTGCGAACCGGAATTGAAGATGTTAGAGGAGAGCGGGGACGTGACGCCGGCGAGTTTGCATTTCGTGAGGAACCACGGGGCGGTGCCGAATCTGGAGTGGGATACGCACCGGATCGTGGTGGAGGATTGGAGTTCTTCGACTTCTTCGTCGTCGTCGAAGGAAAGGGGCAAACCGAAAAAGTCGAAAACGTTTTCCATGAAGGATATTTGCGCGTTGCCGCGAGTCACAAAACCGGTGTTGCTCGTTTGCGCGGGAAATAGACGGAAAGAACAAAACATGCGGAAGAAAACCATCGGGTTCAACTGGGGCGCCGCCGGATTATCAAACTCGTTGTGGACGGGAACGCCGTTGCGGGAGGTGCTGTTCAAACTCGGCATTAAAGAACCAAAAGAAGGTTTGTTCGTTTGTTTTGAGGGACCGGAACGCGAGTTGCCGAAAGGTGAGCTTGGGACGTATGGAACGAGCATTCCGTTGCACAAAGCGTTAGATCCGAGTCAAGACGTGATGATCGCGTACATGCAAAACGGAGAAAAGTTGAAACCGGATCACGGTTTTCCGGTGAGATTAATCATTCCCGGATACATCGGTGGTAGAATGATTAAATGGTTGTCGAAGATTACAATCACGACCAAAGAGAGCGATAACTTTTACCACTTCCGGGATAATCGGATTTTACCTCCACACGTGGACGAAAAACTTGCGGATTCGGAAAACTGGTGGGAGAAACCGGAGTATATTTTCAACGAGTTGAACATCAACTCGGCGGTAACGTCGCCGGCGCACGACGAATACATACGATGTAACTACGAATCCAACTCGGACGAGAAAGATTATTTGGTGAAAGGTTACGCGTATACCGGCGGCGGGAGGAAAATTACGAGATGTGAAATATCTCTCAACGGTGGATACACGTGGGAGTTGTGCGAGATTCATCGACCGTCGAAGCCGACGGAATACGGGAAACATTGGACGTGGGTGAAATTTTCTAAACTCGTCGAACGAAGTAGACTGGTAGAATCGTCCGAAATTATCTGCCGAGCTTGGGATGAAGCGAATAACACGCAGCCTAGAGATTTGACGTGGAATTTGATGGGTATGGGGAACAATCCTCAGTTTAGAGTGAAAACGAGCGAAGTTGAGTTTGAAGGAAAACGTTTCGTGAGATGCGAACACCCGACGGAGCCGGGGACGTTGAAAGGCGGATGGATGGGAAATACCGCAGGTGAATGGGAGCCGGTGATTGAGCAATTGGACGGCCAACGAGCCGGAGAGGAGATTGATCTGACCGTGCGGGCGAAAAAGAAGAGAGAAGTTGTGAACGTCGCTTCCGCGTCGAACGTCGTCGAAGGAGCGAAACCGCCGTCTTCGGAGGAGCAAAAGAAACTAGAATCGCCGAAATCCATCATCCCAGCGGATGCGAAGTATTACACCGAAGAAGAAGTCGCTAAGCACAATTCCGAGGACGATTGTTGGATCATCGTGAAAGGGAAAGTGTACGACACGAACGCATATTTGAAGGAAGGTTTACACCCGGGAGGGAATGCGTCCATCACCATGAACGCGGGCGAAGACACGACGGAGGATTTCGAGGCGGTGCATTCGGCGAAAGCTTGGAAACAATTGGAACCGTATTACATTGGCGAGGTTGGTATAAAACCATCGTCTTCGATGTCTGATGTCACGAATCTCGTCCCGAGTAGCGATGGTGAAGTCGCAAAAGAAGCGGCGGAAGAAGAGGAGAAGAAGAAGAAAGTATATCCGCCCACACCGACGACCGGAAACGTCGATTTGGTCAAGCACTGGCAAGAAAACAAAGACGTATACGGAGACATCGTACTAGGCGAGGAAGCGGAAGCGTTAGCATTCGATCGCATGTGGGCGGGCGCGTCGCACCCGGTAGACGACGCGAAGAACCCGCTCGGATGTAACCCGAAGAAGTGGATCCCTCTGAAAATCGAAAAGAAGGTGCCGCTTTCTCACGATTGCATTTTGCTGCGATTACAGTTGGAATCTCCCGAGCATCAAGTTGGCATGCCGGTCGGACAGCACTTGTACTTGAGAGGTGAATGGAAAGGTAAAAAGGTCATGAGAGCGTACACGCCATCGTCTTTGAACGGTACCTTGGGCGCGGTTGAGTTTGTCATCAAGATTTACTTCGCCGGGGCAAACGAGAGCTACCCGGAAGGCGGAGCTTTGACTCAATACTTGAACCAACTCAACGAAGGCGATACCATCGACGTTAAAGGACCGATCGGTCACATTGTCTACGAGAACGGCGGCAAATTGATCATCGATAAAAAGATTCGTCCGAACCCGGTGAAGAAGATGACGTTGATGGGCGGCGGAACAGGCGTGGCGCCGATGTTGCAACTCATCGTGGCAATTTTGAGCGACCCGAAAGATGAAACCGAAATCGTGTTCATTTACGCAAATAAGTCCGAAAAAGACGTCTTGTTGAAGTATACTTTAGATCGATTAGAGCGAGAACACCCGAAGAGGTTTCGAATGCACTATTTGATTTCAAAAGCCTTGGACAACACCTACGAATCTGATATCGCCAAAGGTCGCATGCAAGTCGGACGGATTTCCAAGAAGATCATAGGTTTACACGGCTTTGATCCGTCTAAAGATGGAACTTCTGTCGCCATCATGTGCGGACCGCCGGCATTTGAAGAAGATACGTGCATTCCCGCGTTGAAGGAGCTTGGATTTGTGGACGAGGACATCATCCGATATTAGAGCTTTTAGAGAGGAGAGAGTCACACTTATGTATAAAAGAAATAATGTGCAAAGAAGAAAAAGAAGGTCAACAACATACGAATCGTCAATTGTTCAAATCATCGCTCTTTCCTTGGTATGGATAAAATATATGTCATGTACAGAGTTCGTTAAAATCGTTTTATTTCTTTACTTATTGCGCCCGTAAGCTACGTAATGTACCCCCGCAACAAACGCGGCGGCTCCCACCATGTTTCCGAGCGTCACCGGCAAAATGTTCCCCAAAAGCATTTGCGACACCGAAACATCCGCGCCGTACAACATACCGTGCGGGATTAAGAACATGTTCGCAATCGAGTGTTCAAATCCCATGGTCACAAACGCGGTAATCGGCCAGAAGATGGCCAAAATCTTACCGGCGACGCTCGTCGTCGCCATCGTCCCCCACACGGCCAAACACACCAACCAGTTACACAACACGCCTCTCAAGAACGCCACCATGAACGGTAAAGTCGTCGCTTTCATCGTCGCAATAGCAATCGCCGGCGCTGGATTCGCCGCCGACGTCATCGCCGCGTACGCCATGTACGCCAAAAACACCGACCCGGCAAAGTTTCCGGCGTACGACACCAGCCAATTTTTCATCACTTGCGCCTGCGTGACCTTCTTCGACAACAAGCCGCTCAACATCACGAACACGTTCCCGGTAAATAACTCCGCGCCGGTTAAAATGACCATGGTCAATCCAAAAGGTAACCCAAACGCACCCTTAACGAGGTTCGAGAGCCCTGGATTCGAAGCCGCCAACGCCGGCGACGAACCGCCCACGGTGGTTAACAACAACCCACCGAAACCAATGAGCGCACCAGCGGTGAAACTCAACGCGAACGTGGATAAAGTATCCGCGCTCGCTTTCTTCTCCGACGTGGCCACGGCCGCCGCGAACGTTTCCGGAGGCGTTTTCGCATCCGACGCACGAACGATGAGTTGTTTGCCTCTTTTATTCCTCACCGACGGGGACGTCATCATCGCGCTGTTATTAGGCATCAGCGCGCGGCGACTCATGAACACTTTTTTGGACGACGAGGAAATCGACCGCCTCGCGGAAAACGACAAAAACGTTGCGCTTCTCTCGCTCGAGGAGGAAGAGGAAGAAGAAGAAGAAGAAGACGCGCGCGTCGAAACTCTGGCGGCGGCCGCGATCGTGGTGCTCGTGCTGGCAAACATCTTGTTATCAATCGATATAGATATAGATAGATAGATATGTATTAAAGAAGAAATTCCCCTAGTAGCTGCTCTTTTTGTGAGAAGAAGAAGTGAAAAAAAGTGTCCACTAAACGACCCTTGACCCCTATCATAAGCAGGCGCTAGCGCAACCGAAGGACACGTTTTTAACGCGGAGAGCACTTAATTTGGCGTCGTTTGGTCGAGGGGTGGGGGGGGGGGGGTTCCAAAACAACAACCTCAAAAAAAAAAAAGATAAAAAAGGTCTGCCAAACGACGCGCTTTTTTGGATCTTTTTTATGATTTAAGAAAGCCCTCGCGCTACCGAGCGCGTACGTCGCAACATCCTGTGATACTCTACACATATTTGCTTAATAGAGAGAGAGAGAGAGAGAATCAACAACAACAACAAAAAGAAACGCGAGAAGTGATACACTTGGTATTATTTTTGCCACGATGAGATCTATCGCGACGATGCGCATTCAGTGCGTCTCGTCTTCTTCTTCGTCTTCTTCTTCTTCGGAGAGTAATCTTCATCGGCATCGACTGGCGCCGAGGGACGATGGGACGACAAAAGACGCGAAAAAATGGTGTCGCGTCTCGGTGCCGTCTTCGTCGAAGAGCAGCGCGTTACCGAACGTCGCGTCCATTTCTTCTTCTTCTTCTTCTTCGGCACCGATTATGACGACGGCGATTGTCGTCGGAGTGGCTGGAACGGCCGCGGCGATCAACGCTTTGCGCGGTAAAACGAATATGAAAACGTCGGCGACAAAAGACGTGGGCACCTCCTCCGGTGCGATGATGCTGAAACACGTGGTGGAGAGCGAAAACGAGTTGAAAAAATTCAACGAAGAGACGAAGCAAAAATACTTCCCGGACTTTCCAGAGGTTGTTCGCGAGGACGCGCACGTGTATAAAGATAAAGACGGGTACTACGTGGTGAAAGAGGAGTGGCAGAAACCGACGAATCCGTTCGAAAAGTTGAAATTGGCCAAGGACGCGATGAAGACGGTCATCG
>Ga0255762_10004833_pt1 | contig 10214 bp, 6 predicted proteins | sample 101ome_16_FD_179962 | JGI IMG/M metagenome (GOLD analysis project Ga0255762, IMG submission 179962) | Coastal salt marsh microbial communities from the Groves Creek Marsh, Skidaway Island, Georgia - 101401AT metaG (version 2) | ecosystem: Environmental > Aquatic > Marine > Intertidal zone > Salt... | reverse complement strand
ACGTCGTCCCGACGGACTCCATCGCCGCTTCGATCTCTTCCCGCGCTTCCGCGAATATAGAGTTAATTTCTTGTTCCAGTTTCATTTGCTCTTCGGTGGATATGCATCTTTTCGCGTTACTCGTTTGGTGGTGGTGGTGGTTGTTGGTGGTGGTGTCGAGCGGGCGAGGCTGCGTTCCGACGACGTGCGCGCCACCCGCGTTGGGGAGACGAAAGCGACGAAGAAGCGTCGCGCGAAGCATCTTCGTTTTTTGATTTTTTGTGCCGAAAGCGTCTTCAAAAGCGTCTAAAAATAGAAACGTTTCCCTTTGGGTCAAATGCTCGAATCGGGCGCACTTTTTGGTCACACACACAAAAAAAAATACGCGAGAAGAAACCCACGTGACCTCGATGCTCGCGACGACCGCAGCGACGGCGGCCGATCGCAATCAGCAGCATCATCATCATCAGCAGCAGCGCGATGATAATAACAACCATCATCGCGTCGCGCGTTTAACGCCGTGCGGCGCGTTCGGTTTGGCGTCTTCTTCTTCTTCTTCTTCTTCTTCTTCTTCTTCTTCGAAAGAGATACAGAAAAAGAGCACCACCTCAGCTTTGATGGATGGGTGTCGCGCGATTGTGTTCCTGGACGACGCGTTGTGCGCGTTTCCGGTTGGGCACGGCGTGCTGTTGGTGGAGAGCGACCGCGGGCGGCAAGTGGCGTTCGTGCCCGGGACGCCTGGGCAGAGGAGAGTGACCGCGATCGCGGCGAAGAAGTGTTCTGGGGGCGGGAGCGCGAGGAGCGAGAGCAAGGGCGAAGCTAACTTTGACGAGGAGGAGAAAGAAGAGGAGAGAGGGAAAGGCGGTCAACGACTGAGAAAGGAAGGAGGAGTATCTTTGTCTTCCTCTGGTGTTTCGGAATCGATTACTTTTACTGGCGAGACTGCTTCTTTGCTCGCGATTGCGGAGAGTGGCGACGAGGAAATAGGACCGACGATCGTGTTGTCCGCGATACATCGACAGACGCAAAGGCGCGTGAGGTTGAGAACACTTTCGCTGAGAGATGCGATCGGGTCGGATGGGAAAAAGAATTCAGGTTCTTCTTCTGGTGCGATGGCAGCTTCGGTGAGTGGATGTCTTGGTGATTATACGTTTACGGAGGTTTGTTTTTCAACAGATGGATCTTCGATTGTGGCGAAAGCGCAAAGAGTTTCAGACGAGAACGATTGGACTTTGCGTTCGTGGACATTTTCGGATCTGACGAAGCGCAATAGCGGTGCTAATGGCGATGATATCAGTGGTAACCAAGAAGGAACGACGAGTAATCCCTTCCCTGCGTCGTCTGCTTACTTGGATATATTTTCTGCGGGTAAAAAATCCGCGTCGGTGTCGAACGTGTCGTACGTGCTTGGTTTTCTTCCAGAACCGCGCATAAGCGTCGGTCAACGCAACAACTCAACGTCACACTCCAATCCAACGAGTTTGAATGTTCATCCACGCGAGAGAAACACCGTTTCAGCCATCGCCGCAAGTGCGATTCGATTGTACAAGCTCCCCCAAAAATCAGAGACTGACCTTTATGCTGCATCTTCGGCGACGGGGAGTCGCGGAGTTATAAAACTCTCCAGCGTAATACCATTTGGGGAAGCTTTTGAAGCTGACGAACCAGTCGATCACGCATGGTTAGAGAGAGGAAACGGAGAGAGAGTCGTCGTTGCATTTGAAAGTGGACACGCGTTGATATTAGAGCAATCCCAACCAATATTTATGATTCGAAACTGCTTTGCGCAAAGTAATAGCTGCAATAATATCGGCGCAACCGGCGTTTGCTCCATCGGCGCGCGAGGTTTTTGTATTTTCGGTTCAAACGGAAGCCTTTCGGTGTATAACAGAAACGCGGAGCGAAAGATTACCGCGGGTAAAGATCCGTACGGGAAAATAAGAGTTTGGACGGTTCGTAGGAGAAATCAAGCCTATGAAGATAGTTTGGAAGAAGAAGAAGAAGAAGAAAAGTGGGAGGAAGGAGATGTACAAGCAGATGCAGCCGATGAGTTAGGTGTAAAGAAACGCATCAGCACCTCGCGCCGCGCGTCTGTGGAGGTCGATGGTATACGTGCCATAGATGCCAGCGATAGTGCGTGTCAGTCGCAAGAACCGCGTTGGATCACAGAACGCGGAGCAATTGTTTCCGCAGACGTCTCTCCGTGCGGTGAAACTCTTGTCGTATGGATGGACCATCCCACGAACGAGCTTTACACTCTCGCAGTCTCTGATGCAGACGCATCAGTTCGCGAAGGAGCGTTAGATAAAGAAGGTGGTGAAGGTAGTGAACATAGCACCATGCAAAGTATTGAGAATGGTGACGTTTTTCAGGTACTTTTGAGGGAAAACTTCAGCGTCACAGCTTCTGAACGCTCGAAATTTCCCGGTGCGACACATTCGACGATATCCTTTTCTTTTGCGTTGAATCAAGAGACGAACAATACTTCTTCTCGTGGGGGCAGTAATATGGGCTCGCATAACGCTATGTTCCCATCTTTATCATCACGTGCAAGTCACTGTGCTTTGAAACCGATACTTGCAACGTGTTCCTCTGACGGTGCCGTTCGTATCTGGTCTACTCGAGAGAAGAATAAAATGTTCATCGGCGGCGGCGTTTCTTCCGCTTCAACACCCATCGATGCGCATGTCGAAGCTGATAAGTTGTCAATTCGCGGCTCTAGCACGAGTGCATCTGCAGAGTCGTCGAGTTTCAGTTGTGCGCTTGAACTTTGTGAGCACTTTCCAGAGACGCCGCTCTCAATAGCTTTGCATCCTTCAGGTCATATTCTCCTGGTTGGTTTCAACGATAAACTCCGCATGTTCTATATTCATCACGACACTCTTGAAAAGACTCGCGAGTTTCCATTGAAGAACGTTCGCGATGTCAGTTTTTCACACGGTGGACACAAGTTTGTGGCCGCCCATGGTAATTGCGCAAAGATTTTTGATACATATACGGGTACAACTGTCTCGACGCTGCGGGGACACTCGTCAAAAGTTCGACGAGTCAAATGGACGAGTGACGACGAAAATGTCGTGACTATAGGTGCGGACGGGTGCTGTTATCGTTGGGAGTTGCATGGCGTTGATGCTTTATCTGGTGAACACAAGAGAAATGCTGAACACTCGAGAAAGGGGTGCCGATACGACGACGTCGCGCTTTTGCCGAAAGAACTCGGAAACGGCGTTTTCTTAGTTGGAAGCGATCGTACTATTAAAGAACTAGATGGCGAAAAGTTTGGCGCGGGTTCGTGCCGAGAGTTTGAGATCTCTTCGTCGATGTCGGCACTCTCTTGCACCGGGCGCAGTAACGTAAGCTCTGAAACCACCTTCAAAGAGAGTGGAGGTGATGAGGAAAACATTAAAATGAACTTGCGACGAAGAGCTACTACGTTAACATCTGCGTGCTTCCTTCATTCTTCTAGACTTCTGGTGTGCGGTACATCGTGCGGTGCATTGCGGGTATACACTACTCCGTTGACGGGAGAATTTCGCGAATATCGGTGCGCGAGCAACCGGGAAATTAGCTCCATATGTGCATCCGATACGGAGGAGCGAGTGTTCGTGTGCGCTTCAGATGGAACGATGTTTGCATTCGAGATAATCATCGATTCTAATCTCAGTTCTAGTACTTCAGACAAACCTACTTCTCGGTTTGACAAAAACAGAAGCGTGAAAGACACGAGCAATGCTGTTGCGCCGGACGACGTGCTCATATCACGTTTTGTCCTGCTTGAAAAGGAGAAGAGCATAGCAGATCTCCGTTCAAGAATTCGCGAACTTCGCGCCAGACACGAGTACGAGCGTCGAGTGGCCGACCAGCAGAATCGAGAAGAAGTTAGCCGTCTAGAAACGCAGCGTAAAGATGATCTGGAGAGAGAAATTGCCAAGCGCACGAGGTTGCGAGAAACGTTTCTGGAGGAGAGGGCAAAAACTGAAGAGAAAACACGCAGCGAAGACGAAACGCGCCGAACGCGCGAAGAACACAAAGAGAGAGAATATAGGCGCAAACTGGCGAAAGAGTTCGAGAAGATTGAAAATTTGAAGGTGGCGAAGGATGCAGAAATTGCAAAGTGGGACGAGCAAAACTCCGCGTTGGTGCAAGCCCACGAGGCATACATCAAAGAATCGGAAGCAAAACTGGAGAAAGAGACGCAACTCTTACAAAATAAAATCACGCAGTTAGAATTAGAAATTCGCACGGAGAGGGAAGTCAGCGAAGAAACGCAGCGACAAGTTGAAGAAGACGCCGACGAAGAGATTGAGAATTTGAAGAAGGTGTTTCAGGAAAATGTCGAGTACGAACGCCATCGTTCTGCGGAGTTACGAATTGAGCACGCGAAAACACGGAAGCTTCGCGAAAATGCAACCAGAAACGAAGAGCTAATGCGAGAAGAGGCCTCGTTAGCAAAGCGCGAGCGAGATATACTCAAAGAAGTGCTCGAAAAGACGAGACAATCTTTAGCCGAGCGCGACGCCGAAATACGTGATTTGAACGAGGACAAGAAAAAATCGGCGCGCGAGATGCAAAAGAAGATTGCGTTGGAACGCAAGCTCACCTCTCAATTAAAAGAGAGAGATGAGAGACTCAACGACGTTGATTTCAAGATTGTGCCAAAGTTTGAGCGCACTGTGAACGATTTGAACGAACGTTTAGAGTTGAAAGATAAAGAAATATTGAAAGTATTGGCTGAAGTGAAAGCTCTCAAAGGTGAGTTGGAAGAAACAACGCGCAAAGGTGAGAGCTTCCGCAAAGAAGCAAAGTTAAAACGTAGAAATGCGGAAAAAGCGCAACAGTTGATTAAGAGGTTCCAGCGGGACTTGTTTCAAGTCGTCGATAGAAAAGCAAACGAAGACTTCAAAGCGTTGAAAGATGCCGTTGTGCAACTGTATTCACGATACGCTCGAGAAGAAGAAAGGAAGGAGAACGAAGTACACTTGACGCGCGCAGAAGAAACAGCGCTCGCGGTTCAAAAGCGGAACGATGTACTAGAGCAAACCGTCGAAAAATTGCGGAAGCAACTGCAAAAAGAGTGTCAGGTTAGGCGTATGGAAGTGTCAAAGGTTTTGAAGGAGAACCTGGAGCTCGTTGAGGCCGAACAGGAACGAAAGAAGGAAAAAAACAGCCCCGCTACAGAAGAACAGCATCAACCATTTATAGAGCTAAAGAAATATTTGCAAACATTAACCGTGCAATGATGAGAAATAATAAATATTTGTGTTTGTGCATTACTATTACACGCTCGCAATCCCGGCGATTTGCGATCCTATCACCCAAAAGCCGTCCAAATCGAAATATTCCATGTCTACGTTATCGCTCCCGAAAACATTGGTAATCACCTCTCCTGTCTTTCTATTCAACCTGCAACCATCCGCAGCTTTCATCTGCATAGGCGTCAAAGCTTCCTGTTGTCGTCTGAGACTATCGTTCGTTTGACTCAACACGTGTTCTACAAAGATGAATTTGCCAGTCTTTGGCCGCAAGACGCGTTTCACTTCCTTCAAAGATGCTAACTGATCCTCCACCGAACACAAAACGAGCGACACGACAGCCACATCAACAGAACCATCTTCAAACGGCAAATTTTCGCTCACGCCTCGCAGCGGCTCGTATTTCACTTTCTCCGACTTCACTTTTTCAAAATTCTCCAATGCGTACGAAGTCATGTATTCGTTCGGGTCTACACCGTAGACGTCTACGTCTACGTCAGGATTTTTCAAAGCGATCATATCGTAGTATTTGGCGTTCGGCCACGTGCCTGCGCCTAATTCGACAACGTCTATTTTCCCTGTTCTATCTGAAAAAGCTTTCGTAAATAACTCTGTTTTTCTAGGTTCGATGACGCGTTCGTATCCCGCCATCGTCGTCACTTTTGGTACGTATTCAGAGAGGGTTGACATTGATACGGTTAGTTAGAGAGGAAAAGAGAAAAAATATCTAAACGCACTCGCTTTGGCAAAAACTTTGTCCGTCTGCTGATTTCTGTGATCCAACACGTATTGCACATCCTCGATAGCGCTCTCGTTCAGCTCGATGAGTTTCGGAAACGCCCGAGCGGGGGCGTTCGTTGAGGACGCGAAACAGAACGCGCAAGCGCAGGTGTTCAGGAACGCGCGTCGGGAAGATTGAGATTCGGACGCGTCGTCTGCGCTGCGCTGCGCAACGACGAGATTCCTCGAAGATGACGCGTTCCTCTGCTTCTTTCCTCGTCGAGACGTGGAGATGCGAGTCGCGCTTTCGCTTCGTGGGAGCGCGTGCGTTGAAGAAACGTGGGCGTGATACATATATATTTGTTCAGTTTTAGGGGAGTTCGTTAAGTGTGGTGAAATGTTTTATACAAGTTTATGATGACCTCGATTTAAAAAAATATAGAATGGATACATGTGTCATTCGTCCGAACTGCGCGTGGATAAACATCACATCAAAACGCACTTTCCGTTCATCTCGTCCTCCTCTGGAAGCTTACCGCCGGTCGCCAGCCATCCGGCGCACGTTTTGCCGAGTTTCTTCTCGGCCGCTTTCTCGTACGCGGCGACTTGCGCGTCCGTCAAGACGCCTACCCATCGTTTGTTCGTGCCTTTGTTGATGAAGGTTTTCGCGCCACCTTCCCACAACGCTCCACCGAGAGGGGCGACGGCGTCCGCATTCTTCTTCATGCTTTCAAAGGTGCACTCTTCGACGAGCTTTTTAAAAAGCTTTTCGTCTTTGATTGGCTCGCCGATAAAATCGGCTATTCTTCGCATCTCTCCCGCCAAGTCCGATTTCAAATCGTTGAAGTGCACGAACAACACGTCCGGGTGATTTCTCACGTTCCACCACGTTTTCACGTTATAGAAGAGAGACCAAAACGGCCAACCGTCGGATTCGTGTTTCAACGAATCCCACCCTTTCGTCAACCACTTATCGAACAACAGTCTCGCTTTGTCGTCTTCGGTTTCGCAATCCTTCGTCGTCTCTGCGTACGAGGGGATTTCCGGCCCGACCAACCCGGGAGACTTGTTCAACGCGCCGTAAAAACCTTCGTTAGCCATCTTCCAGTGGTTCAAGAGCGAGAAAAACGCGTCGCGTCCGTCTCTGCAAATGTAAATCTTCTTCGACCCTTTGTACTCTTTCAACGCGGTCGCCGGTAAGTGCGTCTTCATGAAACGACGGTTTTGGCTTTGCGCCTCCATGATTTCTTTCTTCACCGGTCTCGGCGGCACGCGCAAATCAATCCAAGGCGATAAATCCCCCACATTTTTGGCATCGTTCGGCAACGGACCGTCTTTGAACAGGAGCTTACTCACGATAGTCTGCATCCACGTCGTTCCAGATTTATAGGCAGTGGCAATGATTATATCCGATTGTTTCACATCGATGACGTCCCAAGACTCGGAGTCGAAGTGATGCGATTCGTACACTTGCGTCGTTTTAGGCCACGTGCTCGCGGATTTGGCGCCCATATCTTTGTTTTATCGTCTTCTTTTTACTCTCGTTCTCTTCGAAGGAAGAGTTGTATATATATCGTGTGTGTTGTGGAGAATATCCGCGCGTTTGTTAAATTGATGTTAAAAAGGTATCTTTTTTTTTTCTCTCTTTTCGTGGCTGTGAGGCGCTTTTTTGGTCGACCCCTTCTCTCGTTTGTTCTTCAAAAAGGTCAAGATCTTTTTTGGGGTGGAAAAAAATTTCGCGAAAAATTTTTCACTTCTCTCTCTTCACTCTTCACGCACTTTACGTAAAAGAAATCTCACTCTCTCTGCTTCGATACATAATGGCCGCGGACGGGTCGACGACGACGACGACGACGACGACTTCGTCCTCTTGGTCGAAAAAATCGCGCCGGAACAAACGCGTGGCTGCGGTCTTGGCCGCGCTGGCGTCGATGACCGGGTACTTTTTAGCGAGCAAGTTTAGGGAAAGTTTTTTAGATGGAGGTAGTGGCGCTTCTTCTTCTTCGTCGTCGTCGTCGCGAGCGGGCGGAAGCAGAGCGCAAATACTCCTCATCGGGGATTCTTTGACGCAGCGAGGGTACGATTCTAAGAGAGGGTGGGTTTCGAAACTCTCGTCGACGTACTCGAGACGCGCGGATGTCATCAACCGAGGGTATTCTGGGTATAACACGAGGTGGGTGTTGGATTTGATGAAGAGGAAATCGAATCTGTTTGCGAAAAAGCCAACGCTGGTGGTTGTGTTTCTCGGCGCGAACGACGCCGCGGTGAATCACAAGAGCGAATACGCGGTGCCATTGGATGAGTACGAGAAGAATATGCGAGCGATATTGAATTTGTACAGGAACGTGCCGAGGATTGTTATTACGCCGCCGCCGATAATAGAAAAGGACCGCGTGCGTCACGCGATGGAAACGACCGCGTTCGATACGCCGGATCGATTGTATCAACACACGGAGAAGTACGCAGTCGCGGCGGAGAAAGTGGCGAGAGAGATGGGAGTAGGTCTGGCTGATGCGTTCGATAGGTTTGAAAAGTTAGGTGGTGGGGATTTAGGCGCGTACTTTTCGGACGGGTTGCATTTTAGCGAAAAAGGCGAGGAGGTTTTGTACGAGTTAGTCGCGGAAACGATACAGCACACCTATCCTTGGATCAGCTGGGCAAAGTTACCATTAGATGCGCCCTTACACGGGGAATTAGCCGAGAAAAATATGTGATAGATATGCTGCCATATGTAATGTGAATTGTTCTCTAGTGTTTTGAATCTAAAATTTTATTATCAAATTATATGCCGCTATCTTTTCTTCTATTTGTTATCGTCGCATTTGCGTGAATGCCGGTGATGTTTGTCCCGGAGGTTTCTGTTGCTGATTACCAAAACCAGAAGCTTGGCCAAAGCCAGAAGCTTGGCCGAAACCAGAAGCTTGGCCGAAACCAGAAGACTGGCCGAAACCAGAAGCCTGGCCGAAACCAGTACCTTGCTGTTGTCCAAAACCAGAGGAAGGTTGTCCAAAACCAGAGGAAGGTTGTCCAAAACCACTAGAAGGTTGTCCAAAACCAGAACTTTGCTGTTGTCCAAAACCGGAAGAAGGTTGTCCAAAACCGCTCGCTTGCCCGAAGCCTCCAGAACTTTGCGGTTGTTGTTGTTGTTGCTGCTGCTGATTACCGAACCCACTCGCTTGCCCAAAACCACCGCCTTGCTTTTGCGCATGTTGCGCAAACGGGCTGGAAGATGCTTGCTGTGCAGCTTGCGCAAAGCCACCTCCGCTACTACTTTGACTCGCGAGCGCGCCGAATCCGCCGCTGCTAGAAGCCGCCGCCGCTGCACCAAATCCGGTCGGTTTATTTGCGAAGGCGGCAAAGCCTGACGTTGGAGGAGGTGTTGATGAGGCATTAGCAGGTGCTGCTGTTGTTTGCCCAAACGTACTTGGTGACGTTGATGAACCGAATGCGGGCGTGCCACCTCCAATCTTTGCGGCTTGGCCGAAAGATGGCGTCCCCGTCAGGGCGGCCGCACCTCCACTCGTTGATGGCTGACCAAAAGAAGAGGTTGATGCGGGTGTGCCGAACCCTGCGCTTCCACCTCCGCCAATCGTCGCGGCTTGGCCAAAACCCGGCGTGCCTGTGAGCGCAGCTGCACCACCACTGCTAGATCCAAAACCAGTGCTTGCCGCGCCGGTTGCTGAAGACGCCGGCGATTTCATACCACCAAACGATGAAAAAGAACCCGTCCCTGGTGTAGAAGTTGTCGAAGCGGCGGGTTTCCCAAACGCAGGTGCCGCGGATGGTGCACCCGCAACTGTCGTAGTAGATGCAGGTATCGCAGGCTTACCAAAAATCCCACCAGCTGTGGAAGTTGTTGTCGTCGATTTTCCACCGCCAAAACCTCCGAAAGATCCAAAGCTCGACGCGACATCTGTCACAGGAGCTTTAGCGGCTTCTTCTTCCTTCTTTGCAAACGCCGGCGGTGGCGCCATTTTCGGCGTTTCCGGAGGCGCTGAAAGTGGAGCGGACGTTTCATCCTCTTCTTTTTTCTTCGTCGGCGCCGCCGTCGCGAGCGATCCAAAGCTAAATGCACTCTTCTCAGAGTTCGCACTCGCCGATGCGCGTTGTAAGGGCGGCGGTGAGGATGGAATTGTCTCCTCTTTCTCCTCTTTCTTGCTGTCATCAGCTTTCAACTCTTCAACAGACCCAAAGGCTTTTGATTTCGGGACACTTGTTGCAATTGAAGAAGTTCCAAAGCCGAGAGGTTTTACCGCTGGTGCC
>Ga0255762_10004829_pt1 | contig 10227 bp, 7 predicted proteins | sample 101ome_16_FD_179962 | JGI IMG/M metagenome (GOLD analysis project Ga0255762, IMG submission 179962) | Coastal salt marsh microbial communities from the Groves Creek Marsh, Skidaway Island, Georgia - 101401AT metaG (version 2) | ecosystem: Environmental > Aquatic > Marine > Intertidal zone > Salt... | reverse complement strand
CCTTCGCGTCCACGTGCACGTTCAAATGCAACGCCATCACGTAATCCTTCTCGTTTACGGGAATCTTCTTCGCCTCGTTAAAGTTCATGATTCGCCCGCCGTACGTCGCGCCGCGAATCCGTTCGCCCTCGGTGATGTCGCAATCCGCGAATAACCCTAACCCGGCGTTTGGAATCGTCGATTTTCCAACCACCACCATGGAAGACTCCATCCGTCTGTTCGCGTTGACGAAAGCAATCAACGCGTTCTCGTCTCTCTTCTCTTCGTCCGTCGGTTCTCGAAGTAAATCCTTCGTCGGCATTCGTCTCTCGCCAATCTCGGGCACTCTCCCGGTTTTCCTGTTCTCCTCCTTCTCTTCCTCGCTGAGCTCGTGCCTCCCGCCTCTCTCCCTTCCTCGTCGGCACCAAATCTGAAACGCGATCTCCTCGCGAACAAAATGCACGACTTCCGCCACCGCGAGCGCGAAGAGACACTTCACGGTTAAATTCGGCGGATGCGTCTCTAAAAACGATCGAACCGGAACGGGAAGAGGAACGCGGGAAACGAGCGACGGGGCGACTTTTTCGTTCCAAATCTCGGACAAAAACGAGAAGAGCTTCATTCTTATTATTCTTCTTTTCGTTTTGTATCGTCAGTCAGTCGCGTCAGTCGCGTCCGTCCGTCCGCGTTTGTTGGTGTTGTCACCAAAGCACAGTCGAGAGTCGAACAGAAAATGACGAAGAAGAGAGAAAAACTAACAAAAAAAATCTATCTAAAAGAGCGCTCTTTTGCCGGAGGCTGACATTTTCCCCATCCGTCTCTCCCGTCGCCGCGGGCCCGTGAGCGCGAGCGAGAAAAGAGAGAGAGAGAGAGAGAGAGAGAGAGAGAGAGAGAGGAGTGTGTCGCGCGCTTTTAGAGTTTCATCAAACAAACCAACAACAACCCTAGCATATATGTTGACCTTTCGCTCTAGTATTTTTTTTGTTAACTTTTTAGGGGATTTGTTTGCAAATTGCGCGACTTTGATGTCTATTCTCTCGTTCTCTCTCTCTATATATATTCTCTCTCTCGTTCTCATTCTCTCGGTGAAGAAATGAAGAGCGACGCTAACGTCGTCGTCGTCCGAGTTCTCTTGATACGACACGCTCGAACCAACCACAACGCGTTGGGCATCATCCAAGGACAGTTAGATACGGACGTGAACGAGGAAGGAAATTTCCAAATACAGAGGTTGGGAGAGACGCTGTTGTCGTCGTCGCCGTCGTCGTCGTCGTCGCTGAAGATGAAGAAGAGCTGTTCGGAAAGAGAGGAAAATGAGAACGAGGACGATGGAAGCAACGACAACAACAACAACAACAAGAACAAGAACAACAACAACAACAACTTCATCACGATTCGAAAGGTTTTGAGTTCGGATTTACGGCGGTGTTCGCACACCGCGCGCGGGATGGTGACGGCGATGGAAAAAGCGAAGAACGCGAAAGTTGAGATCGAGGAGTCGCCAAAGTTGCGCGAGCGCCACGTGGGCGCGTTGCAAGGGTGCCCGCGGAAGCTGGCGCCGCAAAAGTTCCCGCGCGAGTGGGCTATTTTTTGCGAGAGCAAGAAGAATAGGAGTTTGAAGTGCGCGGGGGAAGGCGGCGAAAGCGTCGACGATGTTTTGAAGAGAGTCAAGGAGTGCATCGACGACGCGGTGAGAAGAAGCGTTTTAGAGGTGGAGGACAACGATAGAATGGACGAGGAAGAAACGACGATCGCGGTGGTCACGCACGCCGGGGTGTTGTTGCTCTTACGAGAATATTTAGTCGACGAAGATTTGAGCGGCGAGGAGAATCGAGGGATTGTCAGGAATTGTTCGATTGGAACCATGCGCGTAGAAGTAAACATCAGTAGCGATAGCAAAAAAATGAGATGGATATTGGAGTCGTGGGGCGTGATAGACGCGGAAGGCACCGCGGATGTCGTTTAGTGTAATAGTAGTAGTATTTTTTCGTTTGTGTATTTTAAACGCGTCACTCGCAGCCGAGTTTTTTATCCAGCGAGGTTGCGCACACCATGAACGCCTGTAAAGGCGTAAACGGGTAGCGAAAATCCATCGTGTACACGTCTTCGCCTATTTTGCCAAACTGTAAAATCCACTTTTGCCATCTCGTGTCGCGCTTGCGACGTTGCTTTTCTCTCAGAGAAGCTGCATTTTTCGCGAGAGATTTATCGTTATCGATTTCAATCGTCGTCGACGGTTGTCCATTCTCAGAGTTCTCGTAATCATCATCATCATCTTCTTCCTCTTCTTCACTTTGGCTATCTCCTTCTTTTTCTTGCTCCTCCTCCTCCTCCTCTTCCTCCTCCTCGATGTCGTCGTCGTCGTCGTCGTCGTCGATCAAAAGTTGAAAATTTTTTACAGACGGTTGAGTCACTCTCGCGTTGAAGTTGAGACAATACGCGCGCATCTTTTTGTTCCACGTGGGTAAGACGTTCTTAAATCGGGCGGTGACGGGTTTCCCGTTGCTGCTCTTCATCTGCTCTGTTTCTTCCGTGTTGACGATTTCCACGCGCATCTGTCGCGGTCCGTGTATTCCGAGCGGATTCAACTTGTACTCCACCGTGCCGAGACGCGTTCTGTTTTTCACCTCGGTTACCGAGTCTTCGCTTTCTTCATCTTCATCGTCTTCGATGTCGTTTTCGTTTTCGTCGTTCTCCACCTCCTCCTCATCATCATCACCTTTTCCATCTCCTCTATGCTCGTTCTCTGTCTCGTCGTCCTCCTCTTCTTCGTCCTCGTCCTCGTAGTCTTCTCTCACGGATCTCTCAAACGTCTCCCAAGTGCCCGGTTTGGCGCCGTCGTCGAACAACTCAAATCTCGTTCCGGCGGCATTCGTCGCGGCTATTTTTCCTAAATATTGCGAAGAACTTTCGCGTATATCCGCCACATCCAACGAAACGACCATTCTCGACCTGTTCATAATCAGCGAGGAGAAGAATACAGAGAGACAAAGAAAGCGTCATTTTTGAAAGAAGAAGAAGAGAATAATGAAAAGTAAAAAAGTTTGTCCAAGCGCGCTAGCGCTTACACACAATACTCACCTTCTCGATTTTTTCCTCTTCCTCGCCGCGCACAGCGCTCTCGCCTCGAACCGATGGTACCGTCGTTGTCTTTGTTTCATTTCTTTGCGCGCGTCGCCGCCGCATTCGTCGTCTTCGACCATCGATGACGGCGTAGGAGGAGAAGGAACCGATGAAGGACAATCCGCGTACAACACGTACGTGCAATACCCAAACGCATCCTTCTTCCGGACAATCCTGCACCTCGAGTGCGACCCATCTTTCGGTCCGGGCTCTAACAAATACCGTCTCACGTTCGACTGTCCGAGATCGTTCTCTAAATACGCCGGCGCTGGCGCCGCAAAATCCACCCGGGACACGTCCTTGATCAATCGATCGAAGAAAATGTCTTTTTTTAGAACACCACCACCGGAAGAAAGTTTCGATGGCGTATTTTTTTTACCGTCTTCTTTTCCATCGTCATCGACGAGATGACGACGACGACGACGACGACTCGTCGTCATCGTCGTCGCGGGTATAATCTTCTCCTTCCCTCTCGATCGAAAAGCGCGCGCGCGCGGGGACTTGGACAAATATAAAGTTTCGGGGGTCGTTTTGACCGACCGTTTTTCTTTTTTGTGCGTGCTCAAAAAATCGAGATCTTTTCTTTTTTAAGAAACACTTTACATGCGAAGCATGCGTGTGGTAAAACGCGCGCAAAAGAAAGAGAGAGAGAGAGAGAGAGAAAAAAAAAGACGCCGCGAGTCGCGAGAGAGAGAGAGAGAACATAAAAAACGATGCGAGAGCGAGAACTGCGGACGAGCGAGCGCGTGGAGGAGGAGGAAGAGGAAGAGGAGAGAAGAGAATCGAGGGTTTCCCTCTCTCTCTTTTTTTTTTATTCCGCTTTTTTTTTTTGCGTCATTTTTTTAACAAACACAAACACACAAACGCTTTGAGAAAAGAAAGAAAGAAAGAAAGAAAGAAAGAGAAGCACACATCAATCATGGACGAATCCTGGGAAGAGCTCAAACGCAACGCCATCTTGCTCGGCTCGTGGATCGCGCTCATTCGCGCGTCCACGTATATTTTCGGCGCGTTTCAAAAGGCGGATTAATAAGAGAAGAGAAGAGAAGAGAGAGAAAAAAAAAATGAATTCAAAGGTTGGGGAAAAAGTTTTAGAGAGCGAATTGGAGTTGAACTGCGCGACCGTCGCGGTGTGGTTTTACCACCACCCGAAGGACGGGAGGGGAAAGGACGCGAGAGGCAGGAGAGTTGGGACGGAGAGAGGAGGGAAGGAAAAGGAAAGAGAGGGCGAGGAGGAGAGAGAAGATGCGAGAAGGAAGGAGCGTGGCGACGCGGAGAGGAGAAGAGACGAATCGATCGTTGCTGTAGGTTCGTACGAACACACGACGACGACGAAGAGCGGCGGGGCGGAAGAGGGAGAGGAGGAGGCGAAAGAAGAAAGGATTGGACGGGTGACGTTGTTTCGATGCTCTCGAAAACGCGAGGAGGAAGAGAAGGAGGAGGAGGAAAAGGAGGAGGAGAATGTGAATGCTTCTTCTCCTAATTCTTCTTCTTCTCGGAGTCGTCGTCCGAGCGGGGAAGAGAAGATATCGTTCGACGTGTGCGGCGAGCTGGACGCGATTTCGCGCGCGAGGTGCGGCGGAGCGTTTGATTTGAAGTTTGGGAACGCGAGTAGGAGCGAAGGGGGAAGAGTAGAATTAGCGATGGCGTGCGCGAATAATCGTTTGGAGGTTTTCGAGATGACGACGGATGGCGATGCGGATTTTGACGATGATGATGGCGGGAAACAGGAACGGCTCGTTCGATTGAAACCTACGGCACAGTTTGAGTGTGGATTTGGTGGGATTGGGTTGTGCACGTCCGCGGCGTGGTCGTGCAGAGATCGATCGATCGTTGCTACCGGCGACGACGGCGCGGCGGTGGTAGTCGATTACGAGCGCGCGACGATGATGGCGTCGTCTGGCGGTAGCGATGGTGTTGAAGGAGACAATAGCCAGGTTCTTTTTCGAGTTGAAAACGCGCACGCGGATGCCATTTGGGCCTCCTCGTTTCTCGACGGAAGCGAGGATGTGTTTTTTACCGGAGGCGACGATTGTAAGCTCATAAAGCACGATTTGAGAGAGATGGGTTCGCGATCGAGCGGCGAATTTGCCTACCCGTCGCAAACGTCGCAGAATTTTCGATTCGAGAAGAACCCGGTGTTCGACGCCGGCGTAACTTCCATCGAATCGAAAGGCGATATTGTATACGTAGGTTCTTACGACGGCGCGTGTCGAGCTTTCGACGTGCGAAAAAGTCTAAAAGAACCGCTATGGATTTCGAGAGGAAACGACGACGAGAACGAAGATGGAGAAGAAGCCGCGTCGATTTGGCGCGTTCGTTTACACCCGAACTTTGCGGCGACGAGTAAACGAAGCGGCAAAATCGCCTTGGCGTCCATGAAAGCCGGATGTCGCGTCATCTCGTCTCTGGACGGTTCGACCGTAGGCACGTACCGAAACGGCCACGACGACGACAAAGTCGTCTACGGCTGCGACTGGGCCTTCACGAACGACGCCACGGAAGAAGACGAAAAAGAAGGTTTCGTCTCGTGTAGCTTTTACGATAGACGAGTCCACGTCTGGACTCTTTAAACGATTACATAATACCTTTAAAGTATGAATGGATTAAAACAAAAAACGAAATAAAGTAAAACTACATTGTACGCTCTCTCTCTCTCTCTCTCTCTATTCAATGCTTCTTCTTCCCTCCTTTAACCTTCTCGGAAAGATAGTACGCCCCGAACATCGCCGCGCCTAAAAAGAACCCCGGAAACATGTGTTTGTACGTGTTCGTCAGCAGAGGGTGTTTTCGCCACCGATCGGCTTTAGCGAACGGATTGCTGCTGCTGTTATTCGTCGCCGCGTTGCTCATATCGTTCCGTTTGTTGTTGTTCTTGTCTCTCTCTCTCTCTAAAATTTTTCTCTCTTTTGGATTTGTGGGGAAAACACACGCGCCGAAAGGGTGGTTTGGGTGTTCTTGTTCTTTTTACTCTTCTTCTTCTCTCTCTCTCTCTCTCTTCGCGACGAGCGTTCAGGAATCGCCTCTCTCGCTCTCTCTTTTCTCTCTCTTTCCTTCCTCTCGCTCTCTCTCTCGCGGCGTCGGACAGACAGACAGACAGAAGCGCTTTACTATTTGGTTTTTGAGGAAGAAAAATTTCCCCAGAACGCTGTCGGATGTTTTTAGGGTTTTGTGTAAAACAACAATTATTTTAGGGTTTCATTCTCGAAACGCGCGAGTTCCTTTTGTGACGGTTGACTTTAGTTTTTTCTCCAAACAGCTCGCGCATTTCTTTCCTCGTTTGCGTCCGGGGCAATCGATAAGAAGAAGAAGAAGAAAAAAGAGAGGAGAGAGACTCACCCGCGCGCGTTCCTTTTTCTGGCCAAAAGGAAGAAGAAGAAGAAGAGGGCGCAAAAGAGAGAGAGAGAGAGAGAGAGAGAGAGAGAGAGATTAAGATACGGGAAAAAAAAGGAAATGTACCGTCACAAGGAGAACAAAAGACGACGCGATAAAGAGCTCGCGATGGAGTCTTTGATCGCCGCGCGCTCGAGTTACGAGCGAATGGTATCGCACGCGACGCGGTTGTCTCGAGGCGATTACTTGTTCAGGAGGCGAAACGTGGACGATGCGATAAAGGAGGAGTTTCGGTTGGACGAGATTTTACGCCGGAGGGAGGAAGCGGCGAAAAAGGCGTTGTTGTCGGAGGAAGAAGAGAAGAAGAAGAGAGAGGAGGAGGAGATGTCGGAGAGGAGAAGACGGAACGGCAGTAATGGTGGAGGTGGTGGTGTTCGTGCTGGCGTTAGTAGTGGTGGTGTTGGCGGCGTAGTTGACGGTTCGTCGTACTCGGCGACGGCGAAGCGGGCGTCTCGTTCGAGTTTGCCGCGGCGGCGGATCGAAGAAGTCGAGGAAGAAGACGACGAAGCGAGCGTTCGCGAGATGAAGGAGAGATTGGACGCGTTGCGAATGGAAAGGGAGCAGACGCTGACCAAAGAGATGAAGAGAAGAGAGCGAGAGCGAGAGAGACTGCGCAGGAGAGGATTAGCGGAAAGCCGAGAAGTAGGAGTAGGAGTAGGAGTAAGAGCGGCGGCGGACGAAGAAGACGAGAAGAAGAAAAAAGAGATTGAAAAGTTAACCAAAGCGCTGGACGTCCGATTAGACGTGAACGCTCACAGAGAAAGACACAGAGCGACGCAGAGCGCACTCGCGGAAGAAAAGAAAAAAGAGAGAGCGTTCGCGGACGAGCTCGAACGCGAGCGCGAGCGAAGAGAACGAGACCTGTTCAACCGAAAGAGAAGAGAGGCGCGCGGGGAGTTTCAATCGAAATCCGCCGCGCGAAGCAAAGACGAGAATTTTCTGAGCAGAGAAGAAGAGACCGAGATGATGCTGCACGTGTATTTAGGATGAATAACAGAATAGGATTTAGGATAGATTTTGTATTTATATTTAGCGCACACGCGTCGAACTTCTTCACAAAACACACTATTATGACTGAAGTCCACCCGAACGTGCACGTCTGCGGAGAGAAGGAAGCCCGCGAACTCCTCCTCCACCTCCCGAGAAGAAACGACGACGACGACGACGACGACGACGAAAAAAAAATACCGCTCTTCTCGAGAGTCGTCGCGATAGGCTTCCCGTCCGCGCCTTTGACCGAGGAAGAGATGACTCTTTTGGTGCGCTTTCGTTTTTCCATTTTTCCATTTTCGGGAGAAAAGTTCGTTGCGATATTCTTTCGCGCGCATGCAAAGTTGTTCTTCCAAACGCTCACCAAATCTTTTCTTCATCGTCATCATCATCATCGAGCAGACGAACGAGAAAATCGACGTCCTTCCCGTTTCTCTCGAAGACTCGGTCGACGCCGATTTGCTCTCGGTTCTCCGCGAGACGACGCGGTTTTTTCCTTCTTTGTCTTCTTCGACTTTTCAGAAAGGTGTTCATGATGATGATAATAGAGGGGAAAAAATTTTAGTCTTTTGCAACGCGGGCGTGTCGAGATCGGTGGCGGTCGTGTTGGCGCACGTCGCGTGGACGCGGATGAAAGAGAGAGAAACGAAAAGTAAGGGTGGTGGTGGTGGTAGCGAAGCGGCAGCGGCGGCGGCGGAGGGGGATTTGGGAGACGTCGTCGTCGACGGCGCCGATTTCGTCGAGCGGGCGTTGAGAGAGGTGAGAGAAAAGTATCCTCGCGCGTCGCCGAACGAAGGTTTTATGGAACAGTTGGCGCTTTGGGTGAACATGGGGTGTCGGTTAGTCGCGACGGATGAGACGTATAAGTTGTTTAAACACTCGCAGTTGGAGAAGATTCGACGCGAGAGAGGGTGCGTGGATCGAGGCGCGGTGGAGGAAGATCCCGAGAAGGAGCTGAAAAACGATAACGGCGCCGCGATGGGTTCGATCAGTCAGTATTACAGTTGCCGAAAATGTCGTCGGATTTTAGCGACGAGTAAAAACGTTTTAGAACACGAAGCCGGGACCGGGATTGACGCGTTCTCGTGGCGTCAGAGGAGAAGAGGGAACGACGGTGGTGCGAATAGGACTTTGCCGTCGTCGTCGTCGTGCTCGAGCATTTTCGTCTCGCCGATAACGTGGATGATGCTCGACCAAACCGAGGATAACGAACCGGTTATTTTCCAAGAAAACTCAGGAAAGATCCACTGTCCAAAATGTCGCTCTAAAATTGGGGCTTTCGCGTGGTCCGGGGAACGGTGCAATTGCGGGGCGTTTGTCGCGCCTTCTTTTCACATACAGAAGGCGAAGCTCGACGCCTTCGCAGTTCGAGCGCATAGCAAATAGGTATAGAAACGTAGAAGGCGCGCAAACACACGCACAGACACACACACACACGCACAAGTAAACAAACAAACAAACACACACATACGCACTCGTAGATTTTGGTTTTAATTACACAATATAGTAACTCTTCTTTTTTTTTATACTCGCTCTGGTTTCTTCGATGTTTTTTTAAAAGTGAATCGCTTTCCCGCCAGTAGCTAACGCAGCTTCCTTCACGGCTTCGCTCAACGTCGGGTGGCCGTGGCAGGTTCTCGCGATATCTTCCGTGCTCCCACCGTACTCCATGGCCAAGACGCACTCGCCTAACAATTCGCCGGCTTGCGGACCGACGATGTGCGCGCCGAAAATTTTATCGGTATTTTTACACGAGATGAACTTCACCATCCCTTCGCTGTCGTCGTTCGTTCTCGCTCTGGAGTTCGCGGCGAACGGAAACGTGCCGACGTTGTACTCCAGCCCCGCCTCTTTGACTTCCTCCTCGGTTTTCCCGACCCAGGCGACTTCCGGGTGCGTGTAAATGATCGACGGGATGGCGTCATAGTTCACGTGGCCTTCCTTGCCGGACAAATGTTCCACCACGGCGATGGCCTCTTCCTCGGCTTTGTGCGCCAACATCGGTCCCGCGATGATATCACCGATCGCGTAAATTCCAGGGACGTTCGTCTCCCACGTGTGGTCTTTGACGTTCACTTCCACTCTCCCCATCTTATCCGTTTTAATCCCGAGTTTTTCCAATCCGAGATTCTCCGTGTACGGTTTTCTCCCGGTGCTCACTAAAACGACGTCGGCGATCATTTTCGATTCCTCTTTCGTGCCCACTTTCTCGATGGTCAATTCAATCTTACCGTCTGCCATTTTTTCCGCTTTTTTCACCGCCGTTTCCATCTTGAAATCAATCTTTTGTTTCTTCAAAGCTCTTTGGAACGTCGTTCGGATTTGGTTATCCATGTTCCCGCCAATCACCTTTGCGAATTCCACCACGGTCACTTTCGCACCTAACCTCGACCACACCGAACCGAGCTCCAAACCAATCACGCCTCCCCCGATGACGACCATCGTTTCCGGAACCTTTTCCAACTCTAAAGCCCCGGTACTCGTCACCACCGTCTTCTCGTCCACGTCCACGCCGTTCAATTTGGCCGGTTCCGACCCAGTCGCCAAAATGATATTCTTCGTCGAAATCGTTTCTTTCGTCCCGTCCTCCTTCGTCACCTCCACCGTGTTCTTATCCACTAAACTCCCAAACCCAACCACGTGATTGACTTTGTTCTTCTTGAACAACCCCTCGATGCCTTTGGTCAAACCGCCGACGGATTTCATCTTTTGCGCCATCATCTTCGACACGTCGATGGTCAC
>Ga0255762_10004827_pt1 | contig 10228 bp, 22 predicted proteins | sample 101ome_16_FD_179962 | JGI IMG/M metagenome (GOLD analysis project Ga0255762, IMG submission 179962) | Coastal salt marsh microbial communities from the Groves Creek Marsh, Skidaway Island, Georgia - 101401AT metaG (version 2) | ecosystem: Environmental > Aquatic > Marine > Intertidal zone >... | reverse complement strand
TAATACAATGAAAGAGTTGCCTGAGCTAGACTTATTAGTTCGAGCTTCTAAATCTATTCAAACAAGTGCTGCTCGTACAACCTCTGCAGGACGTATTGATGTAATTCCTGAAGATGCTGCTAAGTTTTTAGAAGAAGTACAACAACTTGCTGCTAAAGATTTTGATCAAGCATCTAAAAAGATTGTAGATAAAACCACTGCTAAGCGTATTCATAAAAAACTAAAAGAGTTTGCAAACACTGATAGTGCGATGAACTTAAATCGTTTGATGAAAGACCTTAGTAAAGATGATGCGTGGTGGAAGAAGACAGGTCGTGTGTTAACTGAAATGCGTACATCTGGTCTATTATCGTCTCCAGTAACGCTAATGAAGAACGTTCTTGGTAATTATTCTGTTCGAAAGATAAATCAACTTGAATATCGTATGGCTGGTGTAATCAGCAAAATGAAAGGTCTTGAAGATGGTTTACAAAAGGATGAGATTGAAGCATTAACAAACAGTAATTGGCATTTATCAAATATGGCCTTAGAGAACTGGGTTAATGCACTTAAACAAATACCTAAAGGTTCTGCGGTAGAGTACCGAGCTGCATTAGAAAATGCAAAAAAGATTGGTATGGAGTTTGGTGAACAATCTAAACAGTACCAAGATGCTATTGCTGCAGCGAACAAAGTAAAACCATATGAAGATGTATTAGAAGAAGGCTTCTTAGACTTCTATCAAAAATTTGATACACCTTCTTATCGTGCAATTTCATCGGACTATTTGATGAAAAGCACAGATGGACCTATTAGAAAGAATGTAGCTAAGACGTTAGATGCTGCAGGAGCATTGATTCGTACTCCATATCAAGCTCTAGGTATTACTGATGATATGTTTAAACGTGCTATTTATGGTTCTGAACTTAAATATATTGCAACTAGAGAAGCTAATATTCTAAAACTACAAGGTATTGCTAAACAAAAGTATATTGAAGAGTTTTACGAAGCACATAACACATTATTTCAAAAAGGTAAGTCTGCTGATCTTACACCAAGAGAAAAAGGACTTATTAAGAAGTATGTAACTGCTAATAAAGGTAAGTTTCATCGAGAAGCAATCGAAAGATCACGTGAAGGTACATTCCAGGAAGAGATTAAAGCAACTGAATTTACAGATACTTACAATGTAGATAAAGGTTTTAATATTAATCCAGCCCTTGCTAGTGTAGATAACACTATTAAGAAATTTCCTGGTGGTCAGTGGTTAGTACCTTTTTATCGTACTCCAGTAAATATTGTTAAGTTTGTTGGTCGTAGAACGCCTGGTTTACACAAACTTTCTACTAAGATGCGGGATGATATTGCTGCAGGTGGACGTAGAAAGGCTATTGCAGAAGCACGATTAACTATGGGTACTATGTTATATAGTATGTTTGGTTTGTATGCTTACAATGGTTTTATTACAGGTACTGCACCAGGTAATGAGCGTAATACGTGGAAAGCAGCAGGTATTCAAGAGAATGCTATGTATATTCCAGTATTAGACCAATGGATTCCAATTAGTGGTCTTGATCCTATTGCAATGTTTGCAGGATTATCTGCAGAAATAAATATGTTTGTTACTGATATGAACAGACGTGGTTGGGATACAGACTCCTTACCTGGTTTTGCAGAAGATTTAGGAGAACTACAAGGTGCTATGATTACTGCATTATCTAATCAGATCTTAAGTAAGACTTGGTTAGAAGGTTTAGATCAATTCCAGAAGATGTGGAAAGGTGAAGCACCACAATATTTAGGTCAACAGGCTGCTACATTCTTACCGTTTAGTTCTTTAGCAAACTTTATGAACTCTGAACAAGGCGAATCTATTAAAGAAGCTAAAGGTGTTTGGGAAAATATAACTAAAAAGTATGCTCCGTATCTTAACAGACCAGCTTTAGATATATTTGGTAAAGAGCAAGACTTAGTATCTTTCTTAGGTATGCCTCAGTTAGTACCTACAACTGAAATTGGACGACAGGAGCTAATGCGTTTGAAAGTTAATCAACTACCTATGAGTGACAAAATTGTTCATAAAAGTAGTGAGATTGAACTTGAAGCTGAAGATCATTGGAAATTACGTGAGCTTTTAAATAGTCACGTAGATCTTGAAGGTCGTTTAAACTATTTGGTTGATAGTGCATCTTATCAAGCTATGCCTGATGGTGTGGATTATGATGTTCCAGGTACTAAAAAGTATGAAATAGGTCAATTGTTTAGTAATGCTAAAGCAGCAGCTAAAAAAGAGTTTTTAAATCGTTATTCAGATCGTTTAGATGAATTACTAGCAGAAGTTGAGAAAAATAGAGCTTCTGTTGATAATCAAAACAAGGTTCTGTATATGAAATGGTTTGAAAACACACCAATAAGTCCTTAAGGAGGAAATATGAGTAAGAAAGCTGATTTGGAAGTTTTAAATGGACTTCACGAACAAATGGCTGCTTACTTCAATGACTTAATCACTGGGGGCGAAAGACTCGCTCCTGGTGAACTGTCAGCGATCTTAAAGTTTTTAAAAGACAATGAGATCACTGCAGACATCGTTGAAAGTAAGCCTATGGCTAATTTGGTACAAAGTTTCTTAGAAAAAGAAGATGAATTATGGATGAACTAAAATTAGATAGCTCAAAGAAGCGACCACGTAATGTCAGGAACAATAATCCAGGTAATATTAAGGATTTTGGTATTCCTTGGGAAGGTAAGGCCAAGGGAAACGATCCTGGTGGTGATGTAGCCTCTGGAGCATTCGAAATCTTCCAAACTCCTGAGTATGGTGTACGAGCGTTAGCTAGAGACATTAAAACTAAAGGTAAACGAGGTCTAAAGACTATCCAGGACATATTACCAGTGTATGCACCAAACGGAAAAGAGAATAATACCGAAGCATACATTCGAAGTGTTGAAAGTCAAACTGGTATTGGTCGTGATACACCTTTAACATACTCAGATGAACAGATGTTATCCTTAATTCGAGCTATGACTCGTCACGAAGGTGGTAAAGAATCGCTAGATTATTTTAATGATTCTATTATATTATCTGGTATTCGAATGGAGAAAAAGTAGTATGCAGGACATCGAGAGATTGGTAAAAAGCTTTCCAGACTACGTAGATTACGTCTGGCAGCAAATTGGTTTACCAAAGGCTACGCCTATACAGAGGGATATTGCGGCAACACTACAAGAAGGTCACAGACGATTACTTATCGAGGCTTTCCGAGGTGTTGGTAAGACATATCTTACAGGAGCATATGCAACCTGGAGATTGTTACGCAATCCTAATGAGAAAGTATTGATTGTCTCTGCAAGTGGACCACACGCCACATCAATCAGTACATTTATACACAAACTATTAGTTGAAGTACCTTTGCTAGAACATTTACGTCCTGGGCCTACTCAGCGTAACTCTGTAATGGCATTTGATGTATCTGGATGTAAAGCTACGGTACAGCCTAGTGTTAAATGTCTAGGTATTAACTCTCAGTTACAAGGTAATCGTGCATCATTATTGATTGCTGATGACGTCGAAACATCTATTAACTCAGCTACAGAGATAATGCGTGCTAAGATTCACCAACAAATCAATGAATTTGACTCTATTCTACAGACAAATATTGATGCAAATATTGTAGCACTAGGTACACCACAAACAGGTGATAGTATCTATAATAGGTTTGTTGAGAAGGGCTTCCTTGTCCGTATTTGGCCTTCTCGTATTCCAGAGAAGCCTGAGGTCTACGAAGGAAAATTAGCCCCTTATATCGAAAATATGAGCCTCTCAGGGGCTACTGCAGGCACTGTAACTGACACTAGATTTACCAATGAAGATCTACTAGAAAGGGAAGCATCTGTAGGTAAGACATACTATCGATTACAGTATCAATTAGATACAACATTATCAGATGCCGATAAGTACCCTTTAAAGCAGTCTGATTTGATCATAATGGACGTTCCTAAGGATAAAGGACCAATAGGTATATCTTACTCCTCTGCAAGAGAAAACGTCCTTGATATACCAAATTTGGGCTTTACAGGGGATGCTCTACATAGCCCTCAGTATATCGATAAGGAGTTTACTGAGTATCAATACAGTATTATGTCCATAGATCCCTCAGGACGTGGTGCTGACGAGATGGGATATGCAGTAATTAAGTATTTGCACGGTAGGATCTATGTAGTTGACTGTGGTGGTATGCAGGGTGGTTATAATGAAGATAATCTATTTAAGTTAGCACACATAGCAAAAGATAATAATGTATCAGTGATTTACATCGAGAGTAACTTCGGTGATGGTATGTTTGATCAATTACTACGTCCAGTGTTAAAGAAAATATATCCTGCAAGCATAGAAGAAGTAAGAAGTAATAAACAGAAGGAACTAAGAATTATTGATACTCTTGAACCATTAATGAATCAACATAAATTAGTATTTGATAAAAGTATGGTAAACAGAGATATTAATCAGTCTTTAAGTGACCCTATGAAACTACCTTATGGATTAATGTATCAATTAACACATATTAATCGTACTCGAGGATGTCTGAGACACGATGATAGACTAGATGCCCTAGGAATTGCCTTAGGAGCTATCGTGGATACCGTAGGTATTGATGAGGATGATGCTAAGAAAGAGTTTAAGGAACAACAGTTACAAGAACAACTAGATAAGTTCATAGGAAACATAGAGAATCCTAGGTGGGTAACCCGAGTGTAAAACCTCGGGAATCCCTTGGTATACCTGGGATAGCTCTTAGAAGTTACACTATAGGGGGGTAGGCCAGGGTTACCTATAGTATATACTAAGGACTGATTAATATCCACCTCAGGACTAGTACTGGGGGCTACCCTTAATGGTCTTATTAGTGAACTAGTTTCAAAAATACTACAAAAATTCAGTAGGGTATATCGTTAGGTGTCCCGTCAAAAGTCCCCCATTGCCTTTGATCCTCTGGAATTCCTGAGATCTCCCCCAAAAAATCCTTAAGAATAACCGTAGGATCATAAAAAAATAAGGGTAGGGGATACCGTGGGAAACCTAGGGAAAATAAGGGATCTATGGGTTTGTGTATAAATTTTTCAATACTAGGGGGTTTACAGCAGATCACTCCATCGGTATATTTGAGATCAATCCAGAGGGAAACCAAAGGATCTTTTTAATAAATATATAGGAATATAAAGTTATGAACAAAATACTAAAGAAACACAATGTAATGCAAAAGATCACTAATGCAGATTCTTTTGAAGTGATCAAGTTAGGATCTGAGAATCCTGAAGTTGATCAGAAATATGCCGTAAAAATGCCACGCAAAATGCAGATTTTCAAAGGTGCTTTTGATACTTTAGAAGAGGCAAAAAAAGAGGCATTATTAAGAGCATATGAATCGGCATATTGGAGAACTGAACTAATCAGGCAGGAACTAGAAGAACTAGGCATTACGGATGATGAAGTTTTTAAATATTGTTAACTAATGGGAGAAATAAAAATGACTAAATACACTAATAAAGATATTGACACGATCAAAGCATTATTTGGCAGACAAATCAGACTATTACCAATAACTGAAATGTATTCAGATCTAAAGAGTTTTATTCTGGATATGCAGAGCGTTAATATTGATCTTGATAAATTACTTAATTCAAGCGATCAGGATTTTATTCACGATGTCGCACAAATGCAAGATTCAGACGATCATTGGATCGCTAGAAATTCACTTTAATGGGAGGAATAAAAATGCTTAAAGGTATGATCTTAAACGAAACCGCGGAAACAGTTCAAATAATAACTTTTTCAAGTTCAAATATTAAAACGGGAGATATGGCACAAGTTTGGATATTAAATCGTGATATTGATCCAGTAACAGCGTTAAAAAATGGAGATAGTAAAAAGATCTGTTTTGACTGTCCGCACCTTGAAAATAGCACCTGTTATGTAAATGTCGGACAAGCACCAGCACAGGTTTATAAAGCATATAAAAAGGGGTTATATGCTCCACTTGATTTGGATCTATTGAAAGCGATGATTAAATGGAAAGCGGTGAGATTTGGTGCTTATGGTGAACCTGTTTTGATCCCGCTTTATCTAGTGGAATTCATTGCCAAAAATTCTAGGGGATACACTGGTTATACTCACCAATGGCAGAAACTAGAATATATTGATTATGCTCCATATTTTATGGCATCCACTGAAACTATTGAAGAGGGTTATAAAGCATCTCAAATGGGATTTAGATCTTTTAGAGTGGCAAAAACTGAAGATACTTCAATGTCACTAAAAGAGATCAAATGTCCAAATATTGATCAAGGCGTTCAATGTCGCGATTGTCAGTTATGCAATGGTCAAAGTAATGGAAAAAATATTGTTGTACCAGTTCACGGGACAACAGCGAAAGTCAATAAATTTAATCTAATTAATCTTTAATAATAGGGGGTCAAAATGACTAGAATTGAAAAACAACATACAGACTTTATTTTAAATCGCAGAAGAAATGAATTCTTTACAGTGGGAGATTATCACGGGGTGGAGTGCATCCATAAACCAGTGATCCTAGGTTTCCTAAATGATGTAAATACGAACTATGGATCTTGCGATGTTGATAGGGTGCTTACTCTTAACGAATACGGGAGAGAAAGAGAAGTAACCTACAGTGATTTTGAGTCAAGGTGGCAGAGTCATATTTGGCAAATGTCACATCTTGCTAGAGAAACAAAAAATCTAGATCTGCACCAACAGTTATTAGATGTTAGTAGTAAGATCATAAAAGATTATTTTGATCTTGAATATGATAGGCAAAATAACAATTTAAATTAATTTACTAGGGGTTATCTAGGGTCACCCGAAAAAGTACCCTAGAATCTAAAATTTAGAGGGTTTAAAATGGAAAATAAACAATTTTATACAGCGGATATTTATATTTCAAATGATTCAATGGGGTGGTTAGTTACACCGTATCAGATCGAAAAAATAATGTTTAAAGAGCATCCATATTTGGATGAGGAAAACCGTATTTTTGATGAAGATGCAATGATGGATTTTGATACCAAAAAAAGTGCCATTGATTATGCAAAAAGATTGAAACATAGATACTTAAAAACTTATGGATTTTTTGCGGTGAAAATAACCACTGATTTTGTAGATCCTACAAAAGAGCAAAAAACAGAAATTTTTTATAAATAGGGAGAAATGAAAATGACAAAGTACGAAAGAGATATTTTAGATAAAAGAATGCCTGAGTTCCACTTCGCACAATGGGTACTGGATAAGGGTTTATATGTTCAAGTGGCAATTGATGGAGAGGAAATAGTCAAATCAAGAAATTATGATGAGATTAGAGCGTGGATCTATAATCTGGATGAGTGTTACCTTAACGCAGAAGATGAAGAAAACAACCGCTTTGGATGGGCATTCTTTATCAGATACAATCAAGGTGACGAAAATTGGTCAGATTGGGGAATTAATCCATTTATGGATGAATTTGAAGAGGTTAGAAGATCTTACGAAAAACAGAGAGATTTCGAACTCTCATACGAATCAGGAATGAAATACATTAGGGGTTAATTATGAGATATAAAGCATATTACAATTCAGATCTTATTGGTGAAACAAAAGAGAGAGATCACGGGGTAGAGATCTATAGTTTAGGTATTGACGGATCATATCTGGAAACTATCGAATATAGATTTTTCGAAACTCAGGATCAAGCACAACAACACGCGACACAATTTAATAAAATACAAGGGGTATAAAATGGACATCATTATTTTTACAATTTTTTTATTTATTATTGGTTTATCATTTATCGGGGGCATCGCTTGGATGTTCCTGAAAGATGATCTTAATGAAATTTTGGGAGATAAAAAGAAATGAATTCAAAGATGATTAATTTATATGATCTGATCGAAGATCGAAGATTTATTAAAGATTTTGCTACTTCGCACAAAGATGATTTTTTAAGGCGAAACAAATATTTGTCTGAGGATCATTATTTGGCGATCTGGCGGTGGTATATGGATGCCAAGGGGGTCTGGTAGGGATGTATCATAAAGACGCGTTTAAAGGTCATTTACGCTATCCTATGTGGGATGTTATAGCGGACGGTGACAAAATAAATTATGGTTTGGTCAGTTTGACTGAGGCAAAGGAAATTGCATTTAATTTTTTGATGGATTTTCCTGAGGTGGAAATTAAATTGATCTCAAATTATAATGATCAAGTATATCTTTTCGATAAGCGAAAAGGTTTTGTTGAAATAACTGAGGAAAAAAATGAATAAAAAATATTATGTTGCTAATGATATAGTGACTGGATGGGATCTGACACTTACTCTTAAGTGGAAAGATGGGCGTAGGAAGTTAACCACGGTAACTGCTCAGGATATTCCTGATTGGTTAGCGAAGGAAATTGACGACTACATTACTGGTATTGAAGATGGAGATTATGATGTACAAGATCAAAGATAGCGATTTAAAGGATTGTCACAACGATCCTAAAGAGGTTAAAGAGTACTTATTACCTGATCCTATTGGTGGGATCGATGAGTTACTTGATGAACGGGATAATTATAAGTTTTGGTATGAAAATTTATACGATTATCTTAAAAACGAAGTAGGCATTGATTGGCGTGATGTCTGCGATATTTCAAATGGTCATTACGAAAGGAGAATTAAATGATCTTATCAAAAGAAAGTCTTACTGCGGACTATAACAGCAAAAGTGAATCTTGGATCTATTCAGGTAATGGATACAAGTTTAAGTTTAAAAATGATAATCATTGTTACTATCAGACACTTATTGTCAGACCAGCACATTTGGAGATACTCCAGAATGAAACCGAGTTTGATACTAAGGAATTGTTAGTAAAGATCATCGAGGATTGGTTTGAAGAAGAGAATCAAGCAACGAGGGATCATAACAATGCTGTTCGTAGAAAATCTAGGGAGAAGAAAAATGAGCAATAGAATCGATGACACAAAACAAGACTTAATCGATAGGATTATTTGGAGCGAACAAGGTGGTATGGATACTTGTCAGTATCAAGACTTTTATTATGATGTTCGTTATGAACGATTACAAGAATACACCTTAGAAGAACTACAAGAATGGATTGACGATGATGATCCAGACAGGGAGGATTTGAGATGAAAATTAAAGTTAAAAGAGAAATGACTATTCATAGGATCTACGAAACTATTGTTGAGTTTGATCCTGCAAAAGATAATCCTTATTATTTGGATGATACTGATGAAATGGAATTAGTTGCTGATGTGATTGGGGATGATAGTACATATTTCCACGATCTAGAAACTGATGAATTAGTGGATTTAATACATTTAGCGGGGTACTAATATGACTACTTACAATTTATATCTAGATTTTGAATCTAGGGAATATCAGATCGAAGCGAACTCACCAGAGGAAGCGGAGAAAATTTTAGCGGACAGGATTGAGAAAGAAATTCAAGAAGGTACTTTTGAATCTCAGTCTAATTGTTGGATCGGTGATTATTGGGAGAGTGAAAATGAGTGAATATTATGTATTTGAAAACATCAGTGCAAATGACGAGGGTGATGGAGGACTTTTTGAAACCAATGCACCAAAAGAAGTGTTATTGGAAGCGTATAAATATGCTGATGATAAATATTATAACGAGGACGAGATTTGGCAAGATGCACTCGAAGACTACTTGAACAAACGAGGGTTTACTATCGAAGACTTTAACCCTGCTTTTGTTTTATATGATGGGAGGGAAGACTAATGAGTGATATTAGAACTTTAGACTATACAGATCTTACGGATCAAGAAGCATTTGATAGATGGTTGGATGAATGTCCAGTTGACTATCAACATCAAGATGATGTGTGTGATAAGGGATATTCTTACACTACTTATTCTTTCATAATGCAGGATGAGGAAAATGACAATGATTGACTTTTTTAAGGAGATAGAAATGACAAGAGATACTTATGTTGACTTTACGGATGATCTAGAAAAAATGGCAGACTTCTACCAGATGACCAAATTTCAGTTTCTAAGCAAGTATTCTTACTTAACCGAGTTGGAGTATGAGTTAACTGCTAAAAAGGTCGAGAATCAGCAAAATCTGAACTCTCTGATAGTCAAATCAATCTGGGGAAGTGGTCAATGATTGATAATCTACATTTTCACTATGAGGAACGCGTTATATCACTGGATGACATTGTCCAGTGGTAT
>Ga0255762_10004826_pt1 | contig 10229 bp, 6 predicted proteins | sample 101ome_16_FD_179962 | JGI IMG/M metagenome (GOLD analysis project Ga0255762, IMG submission 179962) | Coastal salt marsh microbial communities from the Groves Creek Marsh, Skidaway Island, Georgia - 101401AT metaG (version 2) | ecosystem: Environmental > Aquatic > Marine > Intertidal zone > Salt... | reverse complement strand
GTATCAGATTTCTTTAGGCCTTCATCCTCGGCATGGCGTCACTTGATCTGATTACGTCGTCGTTCGTCGAGCTTTTCCGCAAACCCTCCTCTTGAAATGCGTCCCGAACGACCCCCGCGCGCTCCTCGTCCTCACACGTTCGCGCGCGAGTCACACGCGCGAAGCGACGCGCACGAGACGATCGAACGCGCCTTCCGGTGCACCAGAACGCGCGAGCGGTGCCCTCGAGCCATGATGACGACGCACGCGCGCGCCCCGGCCGCCGCCGCCGCGGTGACGAGGCGAGCGGCGTCGGGACGACACGTGCGAAGCGGCGCACGAGCGGCGCGATGGACGAGCACGAGGAGTGAGCGCGGGCGCGCGCTCGCGGGCGCGGGCGGGAGAGGGTCGAAAGCTACGGCGACGGCGGTGGGACGGTCGAGCGACACGGTTGGGTACGAGAACTTTGAGACGAGGGCTGATGCGCAAGAGGCGGTGAGGATGGCGGCGGCGTTGAACGTACGCGTGCCGGCTAATGTTGAATATCAGCAAACGGTTAGAAAGAGCTTGACGTATTCAGGTATGGGGCTTCGAAGTGGTGAGGTTGAGCTCATGCGGCTGCGACCGGCGAAGGCGGGCGAGGGGCGATACTTTGTGAAGGTTCCGACTGGGACGATTGATGCGAGCGAAAGTGGCGTGCGAGACGCGACAGAGTATAGCGAAGAAGAACTCGAAGATATACTTCTCGAACGCGTTCGTATGGCGCTGAGTAACGACGAGGGAGAGAAGCAAAAGGCGCGCGAAGAGGCGGACAGATTGAGAGCGAGCGTGGCAGCAGAGATTGAAGCTCCGGGAGCGTACGATGCGAACGAGGTGCGCGTCCCGGCGAGCTTTGAGTTGGCAAGTGAGGATGTTCGTCTTAGTTCAGAGTTGAACGGTGACTTTGTCGTTCGAGGCGCGGAGCATTTGCTCAGCGCTCTCGAAGCTTTGGGAATTGACAACTGCCGGATTGAACTTGAAGGTACCGGCGAGATCCCCATCATGGACGGTAGTGCTTCTTCGTATGCGTACGATATCTCTAGCGTTGGTCCCACGCCAGCCCTTTCTGGGGACGGTGCTCAAGCGCCGCGTAAGTCGTGGAAGATCACAGAGAATGTCCTGGTGCAAGAGGGAGATGCCTTCATGATGTTCAACGTAGACGACAAGTGCAAACTCACATATGGTATCGATTTCACGTATAAGAGTACGGCAATTGGAAAACAATGGGAGAGCTGGACGCCCACCGAAGACGCGCCGTACGTTTTCCATATTTCACCTGCGAGAACTTTTGGCACTATCAATGACTTCACCGCCTACTTCCGTGCGGGCTACATCAAATCCGGTTTGGAAGATTGCGCACTCGTCGCGAATGGCGATCAGTACTGGAATGCCCCCGTGCGCGTTAGCAACGAGCCAGCTCGCCACAAATTGCTCGATTTGATCGGTGATTTATCATTGTTGGCTGAACCCGGGATGAGCGGCGTTCCGGTCGGACACGTCGTCGCGTACAAAGCCGGACACAAGTTGCATGCCAAGTTTGTGAAAGCACTCGCAAAGGCGTCGAAAGAGCAAGTTGATGCTGAAATCTGGAGCGAAGGCATCGACGCGTGATTCGATGCGTGATTATTTCGTTCATCTAGACTGTGACTGTTTTTGTTAACTATTGATCTACACATGCGTTCATCGTAAACATGTGAACGTCCAATGACGCACGAAACCGCCCTCACACTCGAGCACATCTACTCGAACGCTCGTCAACTCTCACACAAGTATATAATAGTGACTTATGCACGCAGCTACCAGACGATCGACTCGCTTGATGTCCGCGAAGGGTGACACAGAGTGCACTGAGGCGGGGAATGACAAGTCGTCTATATTATCGCGTTCGCTCACGGATACGAGTGCGTTCGCGATGCGAAAGGATGAAAGTCTTTTCAACGATGATGCTTACGACGTACCCGGACAAAAATCGCTGGTTTCCTCGCTTATGATGACTTTGAATGAATCAAAAGTGGGAAGGTCTGTCTCTTTGCCGATGGATTTGAGCAAGCGAAAACTTTTGCGCCAAGAGAATGAGTGCCGACTGATCTCGTACTTCGGTGTCTCCCGTCCTCTGTGGCAAACTCGCTTTGATGCACACGTATCGTACGTAGACGAGCCAGAAAAGAATTTGTATCTCGGATCGTTCGATAATGCAGAGGCGGCGGCGAGAGCTGTGGACCTTCTGCAGCTCCGGCTTGGTCAGCAAAATGAGCTCAACTTTCCGATCGCCGACTACATCGATGATCTCGATTTACTGAACAACCACTCCGTAGAAGAGCTCACCAACACGTTGGTGGAAATTTCTCAAAGTAGTGAGCGTCGAACGAGTCGTTTCCGGGGCGTGTCCTCGAGTCCCTGCGGCTTCGGTTTCGAGGCTCGTTATGAGCTTGAAAGCACGTTTTCTGCAACTTTATTGCGAAAAAATTCTAATGCTACGTAGTAATGCGCGCGTACAAATGTCTGGTTCTTACTTTCGCCCTTCTAAGATTCGCTCAAGATCGGTAACGTCGTCATCCTCATCGTAACTCGAGACATAGTTGTTGGCGTTCTGAACCCAGTTCTTCGGATAAAAAGGCTTCGCTCCAAATTCCTGCTCCTTTTCATCTCCGTAGTAATCGTAGATGTTGAATGCTGGTTGGCGCATCTTGGATGGCGTCCACACGTCGTCATCGGTACCGTTGAGCGAGTTTGAGCGGATCCTCATAGCCTGACTTATCACTCCGCCGGACAACGAGGTTTCACCGAAGACCGAGCCAGCGGACTGTACCGGAACAAAACCCTGTAACCATCGACCCAGAGCGTGACCACTCAGCTCAATCTTCCCTTCTTGTAAGCCACCACCGTAGTTAATGCGAAGGCGTCGCAACAATACCAGCAGACGATCGCCCGTTTGACAAAGTCGACCGAGTGCGTGATCGGATCTCTCCATGTGTTGCTCCTTAATCATTCTGACAACCTCCTCATCGGCTCTGACTCGAATCGTCATCGTCGGTATGGGCGTGTCGATACCATGTGCATCGGTTCGACGTCTCACAACACGGAGCCAGGTCAGTAACATGACCTCAGCGGCGGCGGGCGGAAATTCTCTGACGTCATAGACAAAATCCTCATCCTCACGGCTGAAGGCTGGCACTACGCCCAAGCCTTGCGCTTCTTCAAACATGATGAGCGCTTGCGTGGGGTAGTATTTGCCTGCATCCTCATGTGAACTCATTTCGTGGCTCACGGCGCGGGCGACTTCACTGTAATCTGCCGCATTTTGTTCATCCGTAGACGGCGGGCGTATGCATGCTAGCATGGTGGAGAAGGTCTCGATTCGCGGTATGATACCCGCCAGCGTCGCCTCGTGAAAGGCCGCAACGGCGCGTTCAGCCCATTCCTGGGCAACGTAACCTCCATCGTCATCAAACGATCCGAGCTCTGTCGGTCTACGGCTTGAGCGCTTGCTCAAGTCAGTCAGACTTCTAATGTGAACCAATGTTTGACCCAGGATGACGTTGAGCGCGACTTCAGAGTTGTGTTTTCCAGAAGCTCGAGAATCCTTGTACACCTTCCATGCTCCTTCAATATCACCAGTACGAGCGTACCCAAGAAGAAGCTCGCGCCATGTTATCTCATCAGGCTCATAGCCGTACTGCTCCATCATCTCGAGGATTTCAAGTGAGTGCCGCACATCGCCGTTTCGAGCGAAACACGCCAACATGCAGTTGAGCGTGGGGAAGGTGGGACGAATCTCCTTCACCATGAGCTCATCGAATAGTTTCTTTGCCTCATCTAGATCTCTAGAGAACGCATACGCGAAAACCAAGCCTTCATAAGACACAGCATCCAATTCGAAACCGGCATCTCTAATTTTCTGTGCAGCTTCAACAGCCAAGTCGGGCCTATCAGCGCGAGCGTGCGCGGCTATGAGCGAGTTGTAGCACTCGATGGGAACCCGCACCCTTCGAATTTCAGCATTTCTGATAATCTCCTCGACTTTCGACGCATTACCTTGTCTCGCAGCGACACCAGCGAGGGTTGCGTACAGTTGCGGTCCCGGGCGCACTCGATGCAAACGCATCGAGCTCATCAACTCATCGCAAAAGTCCTCGTCTTCTTGACGAAGGGCAATGTGCATGATCGTCGCATACGCCATCTGATCCGGAACAATTTTATCCTCTATCATGCTGTACCAAAGGCGCTTTGCATCGTTCGGTTTATCGAGCTTACCGTACAGTCGGATGATGACCGTTTCAACTTGCAACGTCGATTTGACGCCCGCGGTGCGCATCTCTTCGTACAACTCGAGCGCGTACGAGTAGTTCTTCTCGGACATGGCGCAGTAAATGAGCGACTGATACGAGAAAGAATCAGCACTGATACCAGCGTTGACCATCTCAGCGTATAGTTCTCTCGCCTTTTCGCACGCCTCGTGAGTGATTGCAGCCACCGTCGACGCGCGCGCGCAAGCGTTGAGTAAACTGTTGATCACTGTCCTGTCAACCTTGTCAGTATTCTGCTTCATCTCGGCGTAGACTGCGAAGCAACTCTGCAAAGTTGAACGAATAGATTCCGCATCTACACTACGCTTCTTCGCTCCGGCTACTTTGGCAGAAATATCGCGCTTGAGGGCATCAATCATCGACGCGTACGTCTGCTCGTTTGGCTCAAACCCTGCGCGCTTGAGTTCTGTGAAAACCTCAAACGCGCGCTCTACATCCCCACTCTTCGAGCACGCGGAAATAAATGTGGTGTACAGCTTCAGATCGGGCTGAAAACCAGCCTTCTTCATCTGTTTAACCGCGAGATTCGCCGCACCAAGATCACCCACCAACGCGCACGTGCGCACGAGCATGTTGTACGGTCGAATATCCTGGCTCTCAATCACCTGCAGAAATTCCAAGCCCGGCGACACCACGCGCAAACGATCGCACGTTTCAAAGAAATCACGATGCGAAACTCGCGCCGCCAAGTTCGGCACGCCCGCTGTCTTGAGATGTCTCAACAAGTCCACCGCGTCGTGAGGTCGTCCGCACTTCACCAGCAACCTGTACGTGTGCAAGTACTCGGACTCGTTCGTAAACTTCCCGTCGCCCATCGGTTCCAGAGGCGCCATGCCGTTCATAATCTCATCTAATGGCGTCATCGTCACGTACTGAAGCTTACTATCACCGCGCGCCTTCCCCGTGGCGTCTCCCGAGATGGCGCGTGTCGCCGTCTCTGGGCCCCCTAGGCCTCGCCTTTCCCAGCGCATCCCCCCTCCTCGCGCGACGATCCTCGCCGCGTTCGTCCCGCCCGCGCCCGCCGCGGACGATGCAACCGTATTCCTCACCGGTTTACTCGCGACGTTCGCCCCTCCGCGCGCGCGCGACGTCAACGACCGTCCCGAGGACGTCCATCCCGCGCCCGCCCCGGCGTTCGCCGCCGCCGACATCACGACCCGCGTTTCGAGACCTCGAACCGCGATCGGCGCCTCGCGTCCGGTTACAGAGCGCGCTCGCACGTCTCAGATCGATCCGCTCGGTCCCGCTCGACCGGACGAGCGCCCGTCGGCGTCGCGTTGTCGCGCCGGACGCGCGAAAGGGTTCTTCGTCTTCTCGAACAACATATCCACTTCTCTAACCCTAGAAATCAGTATTGTAACACACGAGAAGCTATCGCGCATGGTTCTGAAATTTATGGATGCGCATCGAGATTGAACAGCAGTATTGTGATGCGTGATAAAGATATGAAGGATGTACGGTGAGAGGTCAGGCGATGCGCGCGACGTCGCGCGCGCTTCATTCGAGCGCGCGAGCGATGCGACGCGCGCTCGAGCGGTGCGTCGCGCGCGCGTCGACGTCAACGTTGACGTCGCGTTCGTTCCCGCTCGCGGTCGCGTCGCACGCGGTCACGGTGGCGACGGTGGAGGGGCGAGAGGATGAAGCGCGCGCGAGTGCACGAGGCGCGAGGCGCGGACGTCGAGGGCGCGAGACGGCGCGGGCGCGGGCTATCGCGCGCGAGGAAAGGGCGAGAGGGTGGAGACGATGGATATCATCGAGTGCGTCGGGCGAGGGGACGTCGAGCGACGGTGGACGGGCGATGGAGGTGGCGATCGATCGCTCGGGACTGAGACGCGCGCTCGAGCGAGGCGCTCGAGCGAACGCGGCGGGCGGCGACGACGCGGGCGAGGAGGCGGTGACGAGGGAAGGAATGCTCGGACACTTGGAACGTGCGATCAAATTCGCCGGTGGATCGATTCCCGTGAGCGATTACGTCCGAGAGTGCTTGACGCATCCCGAGTACGGTTATTACATGCGAGGCGACGTCTTCGGGAAAAAGGGAGACTTCGTGACGAGTCCAGAGATTTCTCAAGTGTTCGGGGAGATGCTGGGAGTGTGGGCGGCTCTGCAGTACGAGGCACTGGGTTCTCCGGACACGCTGCGAGTGATCGAGTTCGGTCCCGGCCGAGGGACGCTCATGGCGGATTTATTACGCGGCACGAGCAAGTTCGCGAAATTTCGAGAGGCGATGACAGTGCACTTGATCGAGGTATCCCCAGCCCTGCGAGAGATGCAAGCGAAGACTCTGAAGTGTACAGAGTTGGAGAAGAGCGCACCGCGCGGTGTGCGCGGTTTGGTCGTGCCAAAGAACATTTTGAAGGATGAGCACGCGGGGAAAACCGTCGAGCCGAGCAACGGTCCGTCTGGCAAGGCGCACACGCGAGGTAAATCGGAAATTAACGGTGCGAACGTGTATTGGCACGATGGATTAGAGAGCGTACCGAATGGACCCACCTTGGTGATCTGTCACGAGTTTTTCGATGCGCTGCCGGTGAGACAATTTCAGCGCACTGAACGCGGCTGGTGCGAGAAGCTCATCACCATCGACAGTGGGTTGGTGGGCGAGGGAGAGAATCCAATGGAGAAGGTTCCCGGTCGAGATTTAGAGATGGTTCTCTCCCCGGGCCCTACGCCTGCGAGTCACATGCTCGTATCTCGCCGTTTGAAGGGTTTACCGAAGGAACAAGTCGATAGCCTGCGTCTGCTTGAGCTCAGTCCTCCGAGCATGACGCTCTGGGACAACTTGATCGACCGCATCGAGAAACACTCTGGAGCGGTGATCGCCATAGATTACGGAGAAGAGGGTCCACTCGGAAACACTCTCGAGGCGATCAAGGATCACAAGTTTGTTCACGTCCTCGACACGCCGGGTGAAGCCGATCTTTCCGCCTACGTGGATTTCGGATCACTTCGCCAAATAGTGGAAGAGAAACCGCAGACGGGCGTGAAGTGTTTCGGCCCGGTGACGCAACAGCAACTGCTTTTGAGTCTCGGCTTGATACCTCGATTAGAAAAGCTCGTCGAAATTGCGTCGAGCGAGGCGCAGGCGGACGAATTGGTGAAAGGATGCGAGCGGTTGGTGGGCGAGAGCGCGGGCGACGCGGCAAAGGGCGAACCGCCGGGCATGGGCATCAGGTACAAGGCGCTGTGCATGGTATCGCGCGGTTTGGCGAAGCCGGTGGGGTTTTAGGTACACAGAATAACAAACAATAATAGTGACACGATCTTACATCAAGGTATACTTGGTAAACTAGCTGTGTAGTAATCGAAATTGAACAAAAAAAATATACATCTCCTCGTTCCCGCTGAATCGCAAACGAAGAATGTGTACAACAGAGCGGTTTCGCTTCGTCTCACAATAGAGAGACGAGAGACAGATCGTTCTGGAAGACACCATCGTACCCGAGTCCACCGATCAACAAGAGACAGCCATTTCGGGCCGGCATCATGACGTGACCGGTGCGATGCTCGCGGACGTGCGTGATGCGGTCGCAACACATCATGTCTCCGTCCGTTTCTTCCATCGTCGGATACTGGAACGGAAGCCATCTTCTGGCCGTGGTGTCCAGCATCGCGAAACCGCTCTGAAAAAATGTCAAGCCTTGCATCGACGCGAGGCCATCGTCATCGGAGGAGTACTTTCCTCGCGAGTCCACTCGCGCCGAGCCTCGTCCGCCGCAAAGAATAATTCTATCTCCCAAGACGACCGCAGCGTGACCGACTCTTGGCGCGGGCGGCGTTCCCGAGGCGACAATGCGTTCCCAGCGCAATACCCCACTCGCTGGTCTCAAGTCAAGCTTCCAAACATCGTTAAAAACCTCGGAAATGTGGCACCCACCAAAAATAAATAAGGACGTACCGACGAGAGACGCGGTTTGACCGGCTCGCGCCGGCGGCACGGGCAATTTGTCACCGTCCAAAAGCAACGTCCACGTCGCGACGAGCTTATCGTTCTCCACGATGAGCTCCATCGACCACGTGTCGTTGAAACAATGCGTCGTATTCGACCCTCCGAAAAGAATGAGTTTTCCATCCAGCGCGACGGCGGAGTGCCCCCAGCGGGCGGCGGGCACGGCGTGTCCAGGATTATTCGGATTCGCTCGAACGACGGGTTGACGCCAAATGAGCCCGGTTCCGTTCACGGCGGCATTGCTCACGCGTAAGCCATCGTTTCCATCGGCGCACAGGATGCGCAACGAGTTTGAAAATCCCTCGAAAAATCCTTGGGAACCGCCAAAGAGCGCGACGACTTCAGAGTTTTTCACCCCATTCACAGCCATCGCGGTCAGCGTGCCCGAGCACCGCGGAAAAGGTGGTTCATTCGCGGATCTTGCGTGCAATTGCTTCAATCGAAGCTCCGGTTGATCGAGATCGAGGAGATGCAAATCGTTGTAAAAGTCGCTCCCGCTCCCCTGCCCGCCGAAGAATAAGATCTTCGATCGGTCGCCCACCGCGGTGCACCTGTGCAAATATCTCGCCGCATACTTGGTCTCGGCCGGTTCCAGACTCGATTCTGTCGTCGACGCGCTCCATCGAAGCGCGTCGCTCTCCGGTCGATGCCACCTCTTATACATCCCCATCCACATCGGCGTCGCCCCCCGTCCGTCGGTTACCCGACTCGTCGTCCGCCCCGCGCCTCGTCTCGCCCTCGACGCGATCACCGACCCATCCACGACCTCACCGACCAATCGCTTCGGCAACACCACCATCGCTTCCGCTCCCAATCGTTTCGCCAACAGATTTCTCCACACGCTCTCCGTTGTCGTCGCCACTCGAAACGCCGAACACGTCGCCGCCGCCGCCGCCACGTCGCGCTCCGAATCCAACCTCGCCACGATCTCCACCACGACGTCTCGCGGCAATTCATTCGCCCGAACCCCCCTCGCGGTCGTCACGGCGACATCATTCACGACCACGTCCTCGCCCTCCATCGCGCGCGCCTCCAATCGTCGCGATCGTCGCGCGTCCACCCCCCCCGTCGTCGTCCAAGCGCCGTCGCGCCACCGTCCCGCGCCCCCCCGCGACGTCGTCGTCGTCCCCGTCGTCGGCTCCACCACCGACGCGTCCGACGCGTCCGACGGGACGTCACGACCGAGTCGACGTCGTCTCGAACACCGTCGGTCTCGTCGTCGACGCAACGACGCGAGCATCCCCATCCCCGTCGTCCGTCCTCGTCCGTCGTCGTCTCCCGTCCGCGTCGTCCTCGTCAGTCTCGAAACGCTTTTTCTCTCAACAACCACCGCGAGCGATCGAGATCGACGCGCGCGCCACCGCGTTGGGGTTGGATTTTCCACGGTCGTGCGTGCACGCGCGCGCGTCGTCGGGGTGGATGTGGATGATGGGTCGGGGACGGGTCGTGACCGGTCGTCGTTTGGGGTCGTCTGGGTTGGGTTCGTACGTAAGGGTGTGTACGTGTCGAGTCCATACTCTCGGTGAGAATCGTCTATGTGTGTGTGTACGGGTGGTACGTTCGTTCGTTCGTGCGGACTCGTGTACTCGTACTCGTACTGTGTGATGAAAAGAACGAGGAGAGAGGTGATCGGGTGGTGAACGACCACGCGCGAGGCCGTCGATGGATCGATGGATCGATCGATCGATCGATCGGGGGTGCCGACCCTTTCGATCGGGGATTCGCTCGATCGATCGCTCGGTCGAGGGACCGCGTGCGTGGACGGACGGACTACACATCGAGTCGAGACTCGTCGATCGGTACCGCCGGTCACGAGCCCGCCCCCCGCCCCGACGACGCGCTCGACCTCGACGACGAGGCGCGGCTCGTTCGATTCATTCGCGCGGGGGTCACCTTCGCGAGACGTCGACGCGGACGGACGACGCGCGCGCGCGACGGACGGACGCGCGCGACGG
>Ga0255762_10004814_pt1 | contig 10245 bp, 15 predicted proteins | sample 101ome_16_FD_179962 | JGI IMG/M metagenome (GOLD analysis project Ga0255762, IMG submission 179962) | Coastal salt marsh microbial communities from the Groves Creek Marsh, Skidaway Island, Georgia - 101401AT metaG (version 2) | ecosystem: Environmental > Aquatic > Marine > Intertidal zone >... | reverse complement strand
TGGGCATATTATTTAGAGAGGGCAAACAATGACAACACAAAATGAATATGACGTAATTTTACTTAAATGTGTAGACGGTGACACAGTAGATGTGGATATTGATCTAGGCTTTGGCATATGGTTAAAAGATGAACGTGTGCGCATCATGGGCATTGACACACCAGAATCACGTACAAGTGACAAAGTGGAAAAAGTATTTGGTCTAGCAGCTAAAAATAGACTTAAAGAATTATTAGCAGAAGGTGGCAAGCTAATTACCACAGAAAACAAAAACGGCGAGGATATGAAGGGTAAATTTGGTCGTATCTTAGGAGACTTTAGAGCACCAGACGGCCGCCTAGTTACAGATATAATGATCCAAGAAGGACATTGTGTTGCATACTTTGGAGGATCAAAAGAAGAAATTCAAATGAAACACATGGCCAATAGAGAGAAGTTGTTGCGTGAAGGTGTGGTAAGTAAAGAAGAATACGACGAAGCTGTCGCACTGATGGAAGGAAAGTAATGGCTTTTAATACTAGACCTAGTACAATTGCAGAAGTAAACAGTTGGGTATCAAACAGACTAACAAACGTTTTAAACGAAATGAAACGCACACCAAAAGGTACTCCAGAATATGAATATCTTGAAGGCAGAGTTGAATATTTACAAAAGTTTATTGATGCTAGGAATAGTATTATTGGAAAAAAATTACCCGAATCCAAAAGAGATGCGTGGAAGAAAAAACTTGACAAACGATAAACTCCTGCTATACTGAATAGGTAATAACAACAGCAGGAGTTTATTATGTCGATGCACTTGGTTGGTCCGTATATGACCACTACAAAGTATAATCGTAAACAGAAGCCAAGCAAGAACAAGCGTTTGGCAGCCAAGCAAGCTGAACATGAAGCATGGTTAGAATCAATGGGTGTTGGCAAAAGCACAGCCAAACATAAAAATGAAATACCCGACTATTCAACAAGAGAAACAGTAAAGCTCAGCAACAATATTGCAGGACATGGACCACGCAAAGAGTCTATGGTATATTCAGGCGAGCGGCAACTACTTGGCATTGCAACTATGCACAAGTCAAACATGGTACCAGTATTTGCGGACAAGAAAGAAGATGCAAAAGACATCGCCGCAATGCGCAGAAATTAATCAAACATAAGAGGCAGTTATGAAAAAACTATTGGCACTTCTAGCCGTATGGACAATGTGTTCTAGTGCAACACAAGCACAAGATGAACTTATTACAGAGGAAAAACATCCTGAACACTATTGTATGGCATTGAACATATACTACGAAGCACGAGGAAGCAATCTTGCAGACAAAGCAGCAGTATCAGATGTTGTACTCAATCGTGTAGAAGATACACGTTATCCAAATACAATTTGTGAAGTCGTAAAACAAGGCAAACAACACGCAAATGGACAAATGGTGCGCAATGCCTGTCAGTTCAGTTGGTACTGTGATGGTAAGAGTGACACACCACGTGATCAGGATCGTTGGTTTGAAGCACAAATGATTGCTTGGAGCATGATGGAATATGAAAAGTATCGTGGTATTAGTGAAGGTGCAACACATTATCACGCAACATATGTAAATCCAAGATGGGCAAAAGACTTACAATTGGTAGGAAGAATAGGTGCGCATATATTCTACCGTTGGGAATAGGTTAAATAGTATACGATGATATTAGGAATACTAGTAATGATTACGGCGCTGTCGATCAGCGCCGTTGCTATCTATTATAGCGTAAGCGGATTGGTTGCTATCTTTGCGGCTGCCGCTATCCCCATTATTATTATGGGTAGTGTGCTAGAGATAGGCAAACTGGTAACAGCAGTTTGGTTACACTGGTACTGGGATAAAGCCAAATGGTGGCTTAAAACATATCTAAGTATAGCAACACTTGTATTGATGTTTATTACTAGTATGGGTATCTTTGGTTTCCTATCAAAAGCACACATTGAGCAAACAGCAGCAGCAAACGAAGGCATAGCCCAGATTGCAAGAATAGATGATGAACTAGGTAGACTCGACTTTGTAATACAACGTGCTGAAGAACGCATTGTAGAAGCAGAAGCAAGTGTAGGCAAAGGCAATGCTGCAATACAAGCACAAATAGACAAAGAACAAGAACGTATTGACACAGCATATGATAGAATACAACCTGCTATTGATGAACAAAATGCTATTATACAAAGTGCTAGAGATAATGACAAAGATAGAACAAAACCTTTTGAAGAACAACTGGTAAGTATACAAAACGAAGTTGTACGATTAGAAAGCAGTGCTAGAGACTACGAAAACACTATTGCAGGATTAAAAACAGATACAAGCGCAGTAGAACCAATAGCAGCACAAATAGCAACCATTCAAGACCAAATTAGCAAAGTTGAAGGACAAATAGCCAGTGGCGAGCGTGAGCAGATTAGACAAGCACAAACTACTATTGGTGCAAACGCAGACGGAGCAGCAGGTCCTAACACAAGACGTGCTGCAAATGCGTGGATAGAAAATCAACGTGCGCAAATAAAAGATTTAAATGCAAAAATTGCACAGCTACAACAGCAGGCAATTGACACAGTAGATACAGAAAGAAAGCGTTTGAGTGCTATTGTAAATGATATACGCAACAATCAAATACCAACATTGAAACAACGTGAAGTGGAAATGTTGGCAAAAATAGAAGATGTGCGAGCAGCAGAGTCTCCTATTGTAATACGTGCTAGAGAAGAAATAACACGTATACGAGCCGGTGCTGATCAACAAATAGCAGCAAGTAACAATTTAATTCAACAATTACGCAACAGTTTAACAGTGGGCAAAGATCCACAGGTTGAATCAGTGATTGAAGAACAGACACAGAATATAATAGAAGCAAATAATTCTATTGACAAACTAACACAAGACAAATATACTCTTCAAGCAGAGTATAGAAAATTAGAAGCAGAAGTAGGACCAGTAAAATATCTTGCAGAGTTTATTTATGATGACGCTGACAAAGATATATTAGAGGAAGCAGTACGATGGGTAATTATGGTAATAATCTTTGTATTCGATCCACTGGCGGTCCTGCTGCTAATTGCGAGCCAGGCCACATTCGAGATGCGCAGACGGGAGCGTCTTCGGCTAGGCTCCGAGGAGAAATTCAATGACAATGAAAGCAATGATCATCAGCATGATGAATATGCACAACCCAGAGGTGAAGACCGAGGATCTAGTGAAAACAGAGATACCGGAACAGGAACCGCAGAAGACATCAACACCCTTGCCAAATTGTATTACACAGGTAGAACCGCAGATAGCGGAGGAATGCTGTCCGGACGAGTTTTGGAACCCCAGCAAGAAGCGAGACGACTTGACCTAGAAGCCAAAGAACTTGATGAAGATTATAGGCGTGCAAAACAAATTTGGAAAGAAGCAAATCCAGATGATACACTCAAACGACAAAAAGAAAGATATATACTGGGTAAAATAGATAAACTACCATGGGAACACGATGAGTAAAATCAATGTAATTACACCACCAGATGTTTTACACAATCAAGCAACAAGTTTTTTCTTAATTTGTCCAAATGCACAACTAAGAGCGCAGTTCCAAAAGATATTGGAAAATTTGGACATTGCTTGCAATATCTATCTTTATGATCCGCAAACAGAAGATGAAAGAAACTATGATTGGTTGTTGAATATTTCACGTATGGTTGATTATACTATAGTCAACTTGGACGATATGCCAACTATAGAAAGAAACCTTAGCAGTTACATTATTAGTTTACCTAATACTTTTTACTTGACAAAGGACGAAGTTACACCGTATAATATGCTAAGTGTAAACAGGATATATGATCTAGACTGGTTGCACAACAAACTTAAAGAGGAATAAATGGCCCGAAGTAAACACAGCAAAGAACAACCCGTTGGCGGTCTTCGTGTAGAAGTACGCAACAACGATGTTAATAAAGCGTTACGTAAATTTAAGAAAAAGGTTGCCGAAGACGGAATCTTGCAAGATTTGCGCAAACGTGAATATTTTGAATCTAAGGGTACAAAACGCCGCTTGGAAAAACAAGCAGCAATCCGTAGATACAAAAAAAAGCGTCTTAAAGAACAAGACCAATGGTAAATAACAGTGGACGCCGTAATGGGTCCACTTTTATATCTTGCTTAATAAAGGAGAAATGAAATGACAAGATTAACAACTCTAGACTTACCTCACTTTACCCGTGCCACAATTGGCTTTGACAGACTGTTTGATGAAATGACACGTTCATTCGAAAACACAAAGTCAAGTGGATATCCTCCATACAACATTGAACAAATCAACGATAACGAGTATATGATTACACTCGCAGTTGCAGGGTTTGCAATGGAGGACTTGGACATTACACTGGAAAAGAATGTCCTAACTATTGAAGGTAGTGCTGCAAAAGCAGACGAGGAAAAAAACTATCTACATAAAGGAATTGGCGGACGCAACTTCCGTAGACAGTTTACACTAGCCGAACACATTGAAGTAGAAGATGCTGGCTTGGATTTAGGTATGTTGAATATTCATTTGAAAAGAAACGTACCAGAGGCAGAACAGCCTAAAAAAATTCAAATCCGTTCTTTGAATACAATCGAAGGCTAAAAGTCTAGGGGGGAGTAACATCCCCCCATCCTAAGGAGAATACTATGAGTGTAGATACAGAAATTGTTTTAGATGAAAAAATTAGTTTGAATGTCAAAGAACCAAAAAAGGTCAAAGTAATATTCCTCAATGATGATACAACTCCTATGGAGTTTGTTATAGATGTATTACAAAATATCTATAAACACAATCACGATTCTGCAACAGAAATTACCATGCAGATTCACAATGAAGGAAGTGGTATTGTTGGTGTTTACAGTTATGAGATTGCAGAAATGAAAGCAGGAGAAACTGTTAACCTAGCAAGAAATCACGGATTTCATTTACAAGTAAAAATTGAGGAAGAATGAGCAAACTTAAAGAGCTAACTTGGGAAAATCACCAAAAAGCAGAAAGAACTGAACATGCCCGTAAATTGTTAAAGGGCATGTCACCTGAAGAATATCATAGATATCTTTACAATCAATATGTGCAATATGCTGCATTAGAAAGTATTGCACTAAGTGAAGGTGTATTAGAAGGCATCGAACACATTTGTAGAGCAAAAGCAATCACTCAAGACTTAGCAGAACTTGAAGAAGAATATAATATCGAACGCAACGTTAACTTGCTTTGTCCGACAGTAGCACAATATGTTGGTCATGTAATGGGCCTGGAACAGTCAGATGATATACTGGCACACATTTATGTTAGACACTTTGGAGATATGTATGGCGGACAAATGATCCGCAAACGCAATCCAGGTAGTGGCAAAATGTATGACTTTGACAATGTAGAAGAATTAAAGGCCACTGTACGAGAAAGACTAAATGATGATATGGCAAACGAAGCCAATCGTTGTTTTGAATTTGCAATGCAACTATTTGAGGAGTTAGGCGATGAGTGAAGTTTGGGATACACTGATTAAAATTCAAGACAGATTAATTGAACGTTTTGATGCAACAGGTACAGAAGTAGAAGAGCCAGGTATGGATAGATTCAATCAACCAGGCTGGATCAATCGTGTGTGGAGCAGTGATGATTATCGTAGAGCACACGTTGATGTTGTAGATGCAAGAGATACAAAAGGACTATGGATGATGCATTGTTGTGTGTTTCCTCACTTGGACAATGACGGTCCTATTTTTGGACTAGATGTTATTGCTGGTAAAAACAAAATCACCGGTTACTTCCATGATTACTCTCCTACAAGTTTGCCATATCATGAAATGATTGATGCATTTGGAGATGAAGTTGCAAAACTAGAATGGCGCAAGCCACGTGAACTACCAGAATGGGCAAAAGCAATCTTTACTGAGCATATGGTAGCAGCAGGAAATGTAAACAGCACAGAAGAACTAGAACAACTGTTAGAACTAAGTTTTGACAGTATTGATAACTATTTAGAATATATTGGTGCCTACAATGGTGCAGGAAAAGAAGAAGCGGGTAAAGAAGCACAAAACCGTTATGCACATTTCCAAAAACAAAACCCACACACTCCACGTACAATGACCAGTTTAGGACTAGATGAAGAAGATGTACGTGTGTTCGTACAAGAATGTTTATTCCCAGATATTGAATAAATACATTATCAGGAGTAAATGTAATGCGTTATAGTGATTTTAAATTAGTTGAAGCACCACAAAGAGATCAAATGCGTAAGATGCAACGTATCTATGCAAAAATGCAAGAAAATCCAGCAGTGATCGATGAACTGTGGAATGTGATTAGTACAAAAATAACCAGTGACGAAGGCGGAATGGAAAGTCGTATTGTAAAAGCATTACAACCAGCAAACACAAAACCAGAAGATGATCAAACCTACGGCGCAGGGTTTTTAGAAGGCCTTGTTGATGCTATAGACAAAACTGAAGGTACTATTGAAGAAAAAATAGCCTTTGCACAAACTCTTGGCAGTGTTGATCACATTGATACCAAAGCCTTACTACAACCATTAAGCGGATGGAGTGATTGGTTAGCCCCTGGTACGCCATTTGCGCAGCGTCTTTTTGACACTATGTTTAATTTTGCTCCATTTAGATCAGATAACAAAGGTCCGGGTGAGTTTGCACTAGCAATTCTAAGTCCAAGGATTACACTCAAAGGTGCTAAAGGTGATATCGATGTTGATGGTACACCCATTGAAGTAAAAGCAGGTATGACCAGTTCAGGCGGCAGACTTTCGCCTACAAAAGGTACACTTGGAATGCTACATGGCAACAAAGAATTTTGGTCTAGTTTATTTCCAGATGATCCTGTAAAAGGTGCTGAACTAGCAAAAGTAAATAAAATTAATGCAAACAACTATAGTGCATTTTTAGAACAAAACGGGTTAGGACCAGAACAATCAACTGCAATATTGAGTGCTATTTTTAAAGCAGACGGCGTACAACCGTTAGTTAAAAAAGCAGGTGCAATGGGTAGCAGTATCACTGCCGCTGACCTAGTAAAAATTGCTGTTAAAAACTATGGTGTATCACAAGGCGACGAACACTTCCTAATATTACAAAAAGACATTCGTGCAAGTTTATATTTCTATGTAGACAATCTAGATCCTATTCTAAATAGATTAAGTTTCTCACTTCCATTAATTGATAGTGATGCACGTAGTCAGGGACAAGCACAGATAGGTATTCTTAAAAAAGCAAGAGCATAAATAGCATTATGCGATACATACTACCATTACTTTTCTTACCAACACTAGCTTCAGCGGATCTAGTCCACAAGTTTAATAATCCAGCATTTAGCGGAGCAGGTTATGGTGCTCATGTGCTTGCCATAGAACAACTGCAAAAAAACCGACAAGATGAAATTGATAAAGAAGCAGAACGCATTGCTGACGAACTAGAACGTGAAGCAAACAACACAGTGCTTGCCAAGTTTGTCAGAAACTTGGAATCACGTATCTATGCAACACTTAGCAAACAACTTGTAGATAGTATGTTTGCAAACTGTGGTGAAGGCACAGATATACCTGTTTGTCCTACAAGCGGCACAACTGACATAGAAGGTGCAGAGATCACTTGGAGCAAAGATGAAACCACAGGTGCAATAACGTTGATAGTAGATGGGCCAGATGGCTACACAGAAGTAACAATACCAGGACCAGGAGATTTTAACTTTTGAAACACATAGTAGCAATATTACTAGCAGTAACACTAGCAGGTTGCAGTTGGGTTCCAAAACAAGTGCCAAGCGGATTACGCAGTGAACCTGTTGTGCAAGTTAATCCACAAGAATCAAATCTAAGAGAACTACCACCACTGGATGGTCCACCAATGACTATTGGTGTATATAGTTTTACAGACAAAACAGGCCAGCGAAAGCCAGCAGACAATATGGCAAGTTTGAGTAGTGCAGTTACACAGGGCGCAGAAGTTTGGGTTATTGATGCGCTTCTTGAAGCAGGTGGTGGCGAGTGGTTTGAAGTTGTAGAACGCACAGGTATGGATAATGTTATTAAAGAGCGTCAGTTGATACGAAGCACAAGAGAAAACTACGAGCAGGGTATAGATAGAAATCTAGCACCAATGAAGTTTGCTGGACTTATTTTAGAAGGTGGCATCGTAGGATATGACAGTAACATTACCACAGGCGGTGCAGGTGCAAGATACATGAACATCGGCACTAGTGCTGAATATCGTGTGGACACAGTTACCGTTGCAATGCGTATTGTTAGTGTTAGCACAGGTAGAGTGTTGATGAGTGTGGCAACACAGAAAACCATAGCAAGTTACAGACAGAGTGCAGATGCATTCCAGTTCTTGGATATGGGAACAAAAGCATTGGAACTAGAAGCCGGTTACAGTGCAAATGAGCCTACTAATTATGCAGTTAGGGCTGTGATTGAAGCAGCAGTAGTAGAATTAGTTTATGAAGGCGTGAGAAAAGGGCTTTGGAACTTTAAAAACGAATCTTAGTTTGCTAAATATTGTTGATAGCGACGGCTATCAGAAACGAGGGCAAAATGAAAAGATCGATCATAACAATGGTCGCTATCTTTTGGGCAACACTAGGATTTGCGAATGAAATCTACATTGATCAAGTAGGTGACAATCTCGACCTTACAATCACTCAAACAGGCAGCGGCAACGAAGTAGGTGACACTACTACCGACCTTACATTGGCTGGTAGCAATATGACCTTCAGCATTACTCAAACAGGTGATAACAACCAAATTGATGCAATCATCAAAGGCGCAACGTACACAGGTACTTGGGCATTTACAGGTGATAGCAACACGGTTGATTTGCTGTGTTCGAGCACCACAACAGGAGATTGTGATACGGTAACAGTTAACATTACCGTAGGTGCTAACACTACGGGCGGTGCAGACAATAACGTATTCCAAATCTACATGGGAGAAACATCAGGCGCAGATGTTGACAACATGGTAGCAGCATTCACAGTCGACGGTGACGGCAACGTTATTGATGTAGCAAGCGGTAGTTCAGACAGCGACATCACTGTAACAGTTGATAATACTGCAACAAGCAGTACAGCAACTCGTACAGATGCAGTCACAAGTTTAAGTACACAAGCTGGTGGTAACTATATTGATATTGACCAAAGCGAAGGCGGCGTATCAGGTCACAGCATAACATTAGACATCACTGGAGGTGGTGGATACTTTGACATTGATCAAGCCGGATTAAATGACAGCACAATCGATGCTACATTTGACGGCGACGATGCAGATGTAACCATATCACAGAACGACTAATGTTTAGACTAGCACTGATTGCTAGTTTAATAGCAACAACGGCTTGGGGCAGTGTAGGTGAAATAACCGCAAGCACTGGCCCAGGCCAAATCAAAAGAGAAACAGAAAAATTTGAAGGTGGTGTAGGCACTGGTCTTGAAATGCAAGACACTATCACCACACAGAACGGTGCTTGGCAACTGGAGTTCATAGATGAAACCAGAGTAGATGTCACCGAACATAGCCGTATGGTTATAGATGAGTTTATATATGATCCTGCTACAAAAACTGGCGCATTGTCAATGAAGGCAACACTAGGCGCAGTGCGTTATGCAAGTGGTCAAATAGCAAAGAACAGCAGACAAAGAGTGAATATAAGAACACCAAGTGCTACAATCAACGTGCGAGGCACAGACTTTATGATGATTGTAGATGAAGTAGGTGGATCAATGATCACACTGTTACCAAGTTGTGATAGCAGTGGTGCTTGTGTGGTAGGAGAGATTGCAGTTGAAAGCGAAGTAGGACAGGTTATTATGAACCAAGCGTTTCAAACTACGGTTGTAGCCAGTCCATACAGTGCTCCTGCAAATCCGTTGGTAATTGACTTACCCAGCAACTTGCTTAGAGCAATGTTGATTATACGTAAAAAACAGCCGTATGATGAAGAACTAGAAAGAATACAACCACAAACAGATATATTAGACATAGACTTTCTAGCATTTGATGAACTGGATAGTGATCCGTTAGTAGAAAGTATCAAACGCATATGGCTTACAGACTTGGATAACATGACATACTTGAAAGAAGTATGGACAGACGAAATGGAAGAGCAACTTAGAGAAATCTTAGCCAAATGGATTGACGAATTGAATACACAGGCAACTGAACTATTCCAAACAAGAACACTGGGTATGGATCCTGAAACAGGGATCA
>Ga0255762_10004810_pt1 | contig 10249 bp, 7 predicted proteins | sample 101ome_16_FD_179962 | JGI IMG/M metagenome (GOLD analysis project Ga0255762, IMG submission 179962) | Coastal salt marsh microbial communities from the Groves Creek Marsh, Skidaway Island, Georgia - 101401AT metaG (version 2) | ecosystem: Environmental > Aquatic > Marine > Intertidal zone > Salt... | reverse complement strand
GAGGGTGATTATTTAGAAATGTGTAATAAACTTCGCGACATTTTTAGGGGTGAACAGAGAAGTAGACGCGTGAGAACTTTACCTACAAGTTTGCGTGTAAACCCAATGGATGTTATTTACGAACGGTGTATGGTGTTAGTTCGTAAGAAAAGGGAACTTCGTCGCGCCTTGATTTATTCCAAAAAGAGGAAAAGAATAACACAAAACTTTAAAAATGAGGCTATAAAAACGTACTGTATTATTTTAGGTTTAGACGAAAACATGACTTTAACTGATTTACAAAATGAAGGACACATACCCGACGAAAGTATATTTTATAAAGAATTTTTACGTGTGACTAATGAGTATAGAGAAGGGTTAAGGTATTTACAGATACAAGAGCTCGATAACATAGATAATGAGATGAACCGTGTTATTCATTTTTTATCTTCTACTCAGAACGTCGTAAACGAATACAATTCTATAAACGTGAACGTTCCAAACCTAAGTTGAACTAAATAATAATAAAAAATAAGAACGAAAACAAAAACAAAAAACAAAATGGATGAACTTACTAACTTAATGCGTTTGATCGATTTGAACTCGAAGATAATACCCGAGGGTGATTACCTCGAGATGTGTAATTCTATAAAGAAGGTACACGAGTGTGTTTCCCGTCCTAACTCGAATTACGAATCGGACGATGAAAATGCGTTTCACTTACGCGTAACTATGCGTGATGATACTTTCGGTATACCTACACCGTTTTCAACCGAAAATAGTCAAAGGCACAGGCGTAGGTATTACGAAGACGATTCGGAAGATGATGAGGTTGTACAGATGGATGTAGATTTACCTACCGCAGATGCTGACGAACTCGACGAGTTATTGGCGAGACCGGACGAGTCTCTTACTTTTGAAGATAGGTTCAATCTTGTACACTCCGTTTTACCTTACCTTCGCGTACCGAGAGAAGACGTGAATGGTGATACTTCATTTGAATCCGATATAGAGAGGTTACAAAGAAGACAAAGAGAATACGATGAAGCCGAGTTACGTCGTATAGACGATAGAATACTCGAAACTGAAACTATGATTCGAAAAACGAAACCGAGACAAAGAATAACAAACATTGTTAAGAGAGACGCCGTCAGAAAATACGCTTCGGATATGGGAATACGTTTGTATAGGTATACTATAGGTGGTCTCATAGACAAAGGGTACGATGTAGGTAACGAACGCGAATTTTATAAAAACTATTTGAATTCGTATAACGAAGAGGTTGAATATAAACTGAGAGATTTGAACGAGGAACTGTTTAACCTTTGTCGAGATAGAGATTCCCTTTTAGAAGAAATGAACGATACCGATACCGATACTGTTATTTAATTAAATATCATTTTACACCATTTTTCGTTAATATTGCCGAAAGGCGAATACTCAAACAATAAATGTACTAACGCCCCTGATACTATCAAAACCGTCTCGCTTTTATACACGTATCTCGACATAAACATAACTATAACGTAGAGTAGTAAACCTATGAAAAGTGCTTCTGTAAATACTGTTGTCACAGGACGCATTTTTTTTATTATAGTATAATAAAAAAAATGGACGCACAAGATATATTCATAAGATTCGTTTTATTGGGATTTTTAGTTTTTCTTATTTGGTGGGTAAGGGACATGATGAGTAAATCGAACTCTAATAAGAAAAATAGACCACAAGTACCAAACTATTTTAAGGGTCTATCACCAGCACCAACACCTTCTAGACCTGATATAGCCATGTTATAGATTTTTAAAAATTATCTCGTGATATATAAAATGATACTTTTAATAGCTATCATTCTATTTATCATTTTAGTATTATGTCAAGTAAGAAAAAAGGATAAACGGGAGGGTTATGGGTATACAGTAAATGATTATAGTGTACAGTGGAGTAATAAGGCGGGTGTAGAAAATAGCGTTCAGAAATGGATATTTGTATTCGAAAACAACAAAGGTCAAAAGTATCATACAAAACAATTTGAAAAAGGTATTGCCCCTGATACTATGTTCAAAGACTTTACACTTGTTGATAATACCACACTAATCGATAATGAAACGTTTGATGTAAACATTAATGGAACTAATAAACTTAAAGTATATTATAACGAAGAAAAACAAGACAATTTCATAACCGAAAAGGAGTTTGAGTATGGTGTTTTTGGTACGTCGTTAAGTGATGTACAATTTACAGTACCTCCACCAGAAAAAGCATACTATTCTTGGAAATATTATAAAAAACGGATTTTGGGTATATCGCAATTAAAAGACCTTGTTCCGGATAATTCTGGGACTATTGAAACATTGGGACCGAGTCAATCATATGAACCTATGATGGATTTATATTCTAAATTCTATCTTTATGATAATCCTGAAGGTACTATGTATATTGAAGGACACTTTTATGCTAACCAAACGAAAGAGTTAACTGATTTTCCGATTTATTTTTATGCTTATAATGATGGTGATTTTATGAAATTTTATATTGATGGAAAATTACAATTTACAATTGACTCTGATAAAGGTCCAATTTACAATGATATGCTTAATTATACGTTTATAAAAGGTCAAACGCACAAAATACAAATTGTATTAACTTCGGTATATTCAAGCAGATTATATTTTTATACAAAGCCGTTAATTGGTTTTTTAGAAGATGAAACTAATTTCACAAAAAAGAAATTTAATTACAGTGATACTGTAAATATACCGGAAGATGCCGTTGGTGAAATTTTTGAACCTGAAATTGAAATTGATAGAACAGGTGAATTTGCTTGGCAATTGTTTGATGAAGACGGATATTTACCATACGCTAGTTCATTTTTAGGTTTAACACCTACTAAGACTGGACTTACAAAAAGTATAAAAAATAAACACGATGGTACGGGTGGAACTTTACAGAATCATTATGGTAAAGAAAAATACGGTGTCAAATGGACGGGGTATTTCGTACCTAAAAAAAATGGTTCACATGGTTTTGTTACACGGTCTGATGATATGAGTTATCTATACATAGACGGCGTTAAAGTTGTGGATAACAGGGGAATGCATGGTATGGTTAGTAGATCTGGTTATATAAATTTGAAAAAAAATGAAACGTACAAAATTGAAATTTATTTTAGTGAAAATACAGGTGGTGATGAAATGAAGGTTTGGTTTAAAGAACCTTATAGTGGTTCTTGGCAAAATACATTCGACGGGTACTTGACCCCGTTTGATTACGAACCTCTCTTAACTTTACCTCCGCCCACACCTACATACGATTCTATAACAGTATACGTAGACGAAGAAACTAAGAAAGTAACTGTAAAACTATATGGTATTACTAACCCGGACCCTTACTATACGCTCAAAATTGGAGATAAAGTCGAATATCAGTTTACGGCGAACGATGCCGGTACTACCCTTGAATTCGAATGGTATGAGACTTCTTACGGTTATAAATATTACGGTTTATACATGAACACTGAATATGTTACTTCGGTGAACTTTGAAGTAAAAGCACCTCCTATTTCCTATAAAATTTTAACAAGTGTAAAAGATGGTACGGTAACTTTAAAACTAATAGATATTGTTAACGCGGACCCTTATTATTACTTCAAAATTGGAAATCCAATTGTAGTAAATTACCAATTTAAGACGGGTGATACAGAAAAAACCTTTACGTGGACTCAAGCACTTGATACGGTAAAAGACTATTACGTGTATATTAATAATTCTGAACAAAAATTAACAATAAGTACAACTTACAATTTAATGTGGCGGTATTTTGAAAACTCTGAATATGGTAGCCCTATATATTATGAAGAAGAAACAAGTAGTGGTACGTGTAGTAATATATCAAGTTTAAAAGAAAGTATTGGTATAGATCCACCCGGAAAAAAATACGTTGTTTTATGGGAAGGTGCTTTTGTACCCGAAACAGATGGTGAATATACTTTTAAAGTAGAATCAGATGGGAATACGAGAATAGCAATGAACGGAGAAAATATTACTGATTATGTAAATGGAAACACTACCGTTACTATAGATTTAGAAACTGGTAAATCGTACTTTTTTACAGTAATATTTTATGACCCTAAAGGTACGAGTGATATAAATATTAGTTATAAAAAACCTGGTAGTGATGAATTTACATCTGACTTTTCAAGTATAATTCAACCGCCCGTGTATTTACCTCTTGTTAGATATGAGTTATATAAAAATAATAATGGATGGGTTCCCAATAGTTCTAGTAGACCTTTTTGGATTAATGATAGTGACTTGGTAAAGGCAGGTACGACGTCTAATTTAGGATCAAAAAATGAGATTATTGGTGATTTCTTTGATGAAGCTACTACTGGTAAATATCTTGTTAAATTTGTTATTACTTATACACCACAAGGTAATTTTGATAGACATAATTGGAAATTTTCATCAACTAATGGTGGACCAAACTATAATTCTTTGTTTGTAAAAGAAAATGACAACGATCCTGAAAAAATTGATTTTTATCGTAATGATTTTTATAAAGTTGTTAATTATACCTATAGTATGAAAAGAGGTATGAAATACGAGTTTACGTATTGGGTTAGACTTGATAGATGGGATGATGATTTAAATATAAGCGTAACACGAGAAGTGGGTGGTAATGGTTTATATGGTAATTGGGAAAAACCACTAGAACGCGTAAACTATATGGTTGCATCAAATATTGAAATTGAACAAGCTAAAGAATACACTCCCACTTGTAAACCGTGGCACAGAAATTTTGATGAATCTTATTTATTTAATGATTTGTATGACATTTTTATTTCAACGGAGTGGCAAAATTATGGAAATTCTTATGATGAAACCAGGTGGCAACAATATGTTGAAGATTTGGGTTTGCCATCTAAATGTTCTGAATTAAATAGCGATAAAAAAGAGTGTAAAGAAACAGAAGATAAAGTTCTTATTAATAATGTTTGGAATAAATATAAACCTTGTCAATGGAGATGATAAAAAAATATAACATATAATATATAATGTTAGGCAGTATAGTATTAGTAATACTTATACTCGTATTAATTTATTTTTTCGTTTACCCTAAATTTTTAAAGGGTAAGAAAAAGGAGTCTCAGGATAAACAAAAAGTTGATACTTCCGAGGTATTTGGTCCTCAGATTGAATTTGGACCAAGCGAGGCTGTTTATACTCCGTATTCCGAAATTTCAAACTATGAAATTGAGGGGTATAGTATAGAATATGATGATGGAGAATCTCCCCCAACGCAACCACCGGCGGCCATTTCGCCTCCAACAAGTGATGGAGTCATTCCATACGCAAAGTTATCTAATGCCGTAGAAATTATTTTTAATTGGAGAAACCGTTTTGGGTTTGTTAACGTAACGGACTTAAAATTTGATTGGTACGCCGGTACTACTACTACTACTGATAGTAACGGTAATACTATTACTACTGATGCATTGATAAAAACTAAAAAATATAATGTAGATACTGCTAGTGGTACTCCGAAGAATTATTTTAAAACGAATTTTCCAAAAAAGGCGACAGGAATTGGTGAAGTTCAAGAATATAACTCGATTTCTTTCCAGTTACCATCCACTAATGATACGGTAAGTGTTGTAGGTGATAATTACGTTATAATGAGTTATAAATTAAAAGATAGTACTGATTATATTCCCATATTTACAAAACAAGACCTTATAAATATAAATACAATAATTAATATAAGTGAAAAAGATTTATCACAAACTTTAAATTTAAAGGATACTGTAAAACAAACTTATACACCTGGTATATCAAAAAGTGGTGATGATGCCATGAAAGTGACTTCGAATATAGAAAAGACGGGATACTATATAATACCCGGTGCAGAAGACATTACAAAAATAGGTAACGAAACTATACAGTTTTTGATTGATCGAAAGAATAATGGTAGGATAATCATGAACCCAGGAAAAGATAATTATCACGTAAAACTTATGGTTGAAGATACGGGTAAATATATAAAGTATTCTTTTTCAGACCCGGATCGTGAATTTTCGTTTGTAGATACGTACGCAGACGCTAACGATTTTACTATAGTGGAAGGTGAAAAAGAAAATACTGTTAGGTTTAGACTCCAGGATAATGGTACTGATTATTTCATGACATATGAGAATAAAGCTAATGTTGGTCGTGTATTAGCCATGAAGAGTTACGATGAAGTAGAAAACGATGAATATTATGGCTATGATTTAAATTTCTTAAAGGTATCGGGTAATGTTGATTGTCAATATAAATGGGAAGTGGCTGATGAGTCTGACGAAACTTATTTAAATACCGGTAAAAGAAATTATATATTTAAAATTATTAAACCACAAAGTGGTGATGGTAAAGCGTGTATGGATACTGACGGTATTACTGAATTGTCATATTCCGGTGGAGAAGTAGTAGAAAGAAACGAAGATGTAGATTGTAAATTAATTAGATCGTACAATTGGGGGACATGTAGTAAGAAATGTGGTGGTGGTATTGAAAAAGCCCCTATAAAAATTGAACAACAACCATTTAATGACGGTAAAAAGTGTGATGAAGTTAAACTTACTATTCCTACTGGAACTGGAGAATCTGTTAAATATGATGAAGATAACGGGTATTGGGTTGAAAGAGCGTGTATGACACAAAGTTGTGAAACGTGTCAAGCGAACGAATTTTTATTAGAATATTCAAATTACTATGGTTTTGATCCATATGAACAATATGATTGTAGATTAATTACTAATGAAACAGATTGTAATTCAGCGAAAGGTGGGTGGGATCTTTCATTTAATAACGTGTGTACTTGGAAAGCATAATGGTATGCCCGGTGGATTTACTGCCAGGCACAGGTGTGATATTTAGTTATTATAGACCTAAGTTAAATAAAAATGTATAAAAATATAAATAAAAAAAATGTCTGATTCTGTTGAAAATATTCTCATTAACGTCGTCCGTGACTCTAATAGTTACATGGACAAAATAAACAATAGTGTCCTTTCCAATAATAATTTACTACAAACACTTATTGAAAAGGTCAATAAATCTGAAGAAGAAAATAAGTACCTTCGTGAGACTGCGGACGTTACTCAAAAACTGGTATACGAGCTTTTGGGTACGGTGAAGGTTTTATGCGAGAAGATCGAGGTTTTGGAAAAACCGAAACAAAAACGTCAGGTTAAGGAAAACAAACCCGAGGAGCCTAAAATTCAGTGTAAATGTCACACGAAGAAAGGCGAACAGTGTAAGAAGTGGTGTTTACCGGGTCACGATACGTGTAAACAACACGCCAAAACTTTGGGTTCGTCGACGGTAACCGAAGAACCCGGTGGTGGTGGTAGTGGAGGAGAAGGAAGGAAGGAGGAACCTTCTTCTGTTCCCACGAAGAGGAAACGCGGTACCGGAACGGAGAAACCCGTTACAAAGAAAATGCCCATGCACAATCACGACCCGGGTGAAACGCCGAGCGAACCGTGTTACGTGTGTTTGGCCCACGGCGACGTCCTCGATCCCGATATGCCCGACGACGAGTACGTCGGTACGGTTATTGACGGTTTAACACTCGAGGAACGTTTGCGTCGAGCTATAGAGGAAGACGAGAAAAGTGACCCTGGTTCGGAATACGAATACATTGAAGAGGAAATCGAGGTTGAGGTTGACGAGGACGAGGACGAGGACGGTAACGAAATTATACACAATAAAAATAAAAATGTATAGTAGTAGTAAATGAGTGCATTGCTAATTTTTTTGGTAATAGTTATCGTAGTAACTGCTACATTACTCTACTTATACTTTAACAAATTGGGACCATGGAAAAAGGGGGCGTCTCCAGCACCAGCACCAGCATCAGCACATTTGCCAAGCATAACAGATTTTTCAGTCGATAGGACACTTTCACGTCCTAAAACTGACACATATACTATAGAACCGTATACTATAGAAGGGTATACGAAGAATTTAGAAGAATTATCACAAAACGTTACATTTACACTAAACTGGACGAACGGTACTGGTTTTGAAGAGTCTGGAGTCACTAAAATTGAAGTTTATCACGGTGTTATGCCTCCAGGAGGTACGTTTCCTACTGAAAGTAATGATTGGGTACTAAGAGAAACACTTGATAAAAACAATTCTGCAAGTTCACTATTAAATTTTGCAACAGTAACAGTAAAAATATCTGGTTTATCGGGTATTCAAGCCTATTCTTTTGAAGGTAGAAACTTTTTCAAAGTAGTAGCGTATTATCCAGATGCAACTGACCCCTTAGAATTACATAATGATTACAAATTATATAAACCAGATGAAACCAAAGAAGATGTAGATATAGATTACGGAATCGTAATTTCGGGTGATGAATTAGTTGGAACAACGGATTTATTAGTTCCGGAAACGATTACTTATAAACCAAGATTGGATAGTGGTGAAGGTCAAAGTCTTAGTAGTGAAATAGCTAATCAATATTACGATTTTTATTATTATGAAAATGGATCAAATGATACTCCGAAAGAATTGTTTAGTAACGTAAGATTAGCACCAGTAAATAGTGATGGTAAAAAATTTAAACTTGAAAATGGTGATAATAAAAAATATTTTAATGTTAATAATCGTCAATTTGATCAAGAAGAATTTAGTGGTGGTTCGGAAATTGAAATAGCGGAAAGTGTGGAAACCCCAGGAACTGATTATGATAAGGTAATAATGTTAAAAGCAAACATTAATGGTGAAGATAAATTTTTATTTGGTAATAATGGTTTTAAAACATTGAATGATGATTGGATTACAAGTAACGATAAAAATTTCAGGAGAAATATATACATAGAAAAACATGTGGAATAGTACTTGATTAATAATGTAAAAAAATAAAAATGTATAACACTAATAAATGGATACAACGCGAGGTATTCTTTTATTAGTCGTAACACTTATTATAATTGTTTCAATTTATTATATTGTAAAAATGGTTAAAGGAAAACGTACTCCAACTCAACCTTCAACTTCAACTTCACCCTCAGACCAAACGGACGAAATTTCAATTTCGGATTTAAAGTTTGAAAGAACACTTAACCCTGATAAGAGTAATAGTAAAGGTGGTGACATTGTTGGTTATACTATAGAATACGACGGTATTAATTATGCAACATTATCTGAAAACGTTACTTTTACTCTGGGTTGGAAAAACAATATAGGTTTTACTGGTAAAGTAACAGGGTTTAGGATTGAACATTATGTAAGTGGTGATAATGAAACCTTTGATAAGTTTACTAAACAAGTAAATCCTGAACCCGCAAACCAATCTATGGATTTTACAACTAAAAAAAATAGTGATACCGAAACTAAAAATGCAGTTAGTGTAGACAATTTTGAAAAAAATAGTGTATCTTTTAACCCTTTTTATGATACAACTACAACAAATGATAATGGTGAAACAACAACAACAAAAACCAACTACTCCGTTGTGGGAAAAAATAGATTTCGAATAAGCGCCATTATGAATGATGGTACTCCAAAAATATTATATAACGGTCTTGATAGTACATATATAAATAATACTAATCATGAAATAGAAATTAGCGAAAAAGATTTAGGGGCAACACTAGATATGACAGTACCACAAACGGTAACATATACACCAGCATTACAAAAAGGTACTTTTAATACTACACTTGTTGACATTATAAAGATAAAGTATAAAATTTCTAACGATAGTGGTGTAATATTAGGTTATAGTGGTAGTGGAAGTATTTATTTGATGCCTGCCTCTGGTGGTACTACTGATGAAAATACTAATGAAAAAATAGATGTCGATACATTCTTTTTTAAATACGAACTTGGTGAAAATAAATACTTACTTTACGATGGAACAAATGGTACCTGGAATGAGAATGAAAACCGTTTTGATGATGATACTCAAGAATTAAATGCTGGTAATGTCGATCAATACGATAACCGAATGTATGTATCATTTTACAATAAAGAAGGAAGTAAAACGCAATTGAGAGCCCCTGTTACGGGGCGTGGTACTGGTGGTAAATTTTTAACTAGTGATGAATCTAATGCTATTGTTTTAAAGGATCTTTCAAGTGAAGGTACTATATCTCAAAAAGAATTTACTAATTCGTATTGGACATTTGAAGAAGTTCAAGGTGATCCGGAAAATTGTAAAGGTGAATGGGTAGTTACTGACGATGGTACTGTTAGTGGTACAAAAATCGAGAAATTTA
>Ga0255762_10004801_pt1 | contig 10261 bp, 10 predicted proteins | sample 101ome_16_FD_179962 | JGI IMG/M metagenome (GOLD analysis project Ga0255762, IMG submission 179962) | Coastal salt marsh microbial communities from the Groves Creek Marsh, Skidaway Island, Georgia - 101401AT metaG (version 2) | ecosystem: Environmental > Aquatic > Marine > Intertidal zone >... | reverse complement strand
GTTCTGGATTTAATTTTTTACTGGCCTTGGATAGGGGGAAACGGAGTATTTGAACCCCATTGGGTCCAGCAATTTCATAATATTGAGAATCAAGTGGAGAAATGATGGGCACATATTTCGCTTTGATGCATTGATGAAAAAATCCAATGCTTGGGAATAAGCCGAATGGTTTTAGATGCGCTGTATTGAACTCTTGTCTGTTCGTTGATTCCATAACTCTTCTATGCTGAGTTTAACCAAGGGGTCCTTAAATTGAGGTGCGATATCCATCATAGGAGCGAGAACAAAATTCCGCTGGGCGATTTCAGGGTGCGGAATTTGCAGCTTCTCAAAATTAATATGTTGGTTATTAAAGTATAGGATATCGATATCTATTCTTCTCGGGCCCCATCGCTCGAATCGAACGCGACCTAAATTTTTCTCAATATCATTCAATTTTTTTAGGACCAATAAAGGGCTGAATATGGTTTGAACCCACAGGGCTTGATTCACAAAATCGGGTTGGTTTGTTTTACCCCAAGCTGCTGTTTTATACATTGGAGATGCACGACGTATCGAACCAATCTGTTTTTCAATTAGCGAGTTGGCAGACTCTAGAATCTGTATAGATTCACCCTGGTTGCTACCAGTAGATAAAAAAACGTTGTTTTTGAGGGATTTCAAGCAAGCAATATTAATCAATCAAAGTATCATTTTTTAATTGATACTGACTGACTAGTTTTTCCAACGAATCTTTGGTGAAATGTTGTTGTAAAGCATGCAAATGGCGTTCGTGATGACAATCCGTACACGCATAATTATAGAAGCCCGCTTCTAGAAGTTGCTGAGCCATATTTTGGACTTCTTTCCCGTAATAAGGCGTGAGTGACAACAAGTTTAATTGAAAATCAAATCCCAAATCTTTGAGATGTTCGTAATTGGACTCCCATCTTTTATGGTAATAGCCATAGCGTTCCGGGTGTGCGAGTATGGGTATATATCCTTCAATTTGTAGTTGAAAGGAATAACTTTCCAAATGATCTGGTTTAGCCGCATAAGATAATTCCACAAGGATATTTTTTCCCTTTACACAAAGGAATTCTTCTTTATCTTTTAATCGATTCAGGAAAATATCATCTAACATGTACTCCGAAGCGCAAGAGGCCACTTGGGGGTGATTTTGACTATCCAAGTACTTGTTTAAGGTATTAAATGAATTTCTGATGGTTTCGGGCGTATTGGGGTGGGTATCCGCAATGGTGTGAGGAGAACATTTAATTTGATCAAAGCCCAATTCTCTTAAGCCTCGAAGAAGAGTTAAAGAGGTTTCAACGTCTGGGGACCCATCGTCGATTCCAGGTAGTATATGATTGTGAAAGTCTAGCAATTTTTTGAATTTATGTCAACCAATTACAATAACAAAATACCAACTATTTGGTATCACAATTTTTTGGGTGTTTTTAGTAAACAAGCAAAAAACTTGAATGAATGGCCTTTACGGAGTCAGTCTACCATACATTCTTGGGAATGGAATCGCTTCTCGTACATGTTTGAGTTTACAGACCCAAGCAACTACTCTTTCCAATCCTAATCCGAAACCAGAATGTGGAACAGAACCGTAACGTCTTAGGTCTAAATACCACTCAAACGCCTCCATTGGAAGTTCGTGTTCTTTGATTTTTTCAACGAGTTGCTCGACATTGGTTTCTCTCTCTCCACCGCCCACAATTTCACCGTAACCTTCTGGCGCAAGAACATCTACTCCGCGCGCAAAACGAGTATCTTCAGGGTTTCGTTTGAGGTAAAATGCTTTTACCTCATGCGGCCAGTCGTACACCATGACAGGACAATCAAATAATTTGGTCAGCACGGTCTCGTCGCTTCCACCAAAATCATTACCATATTCAAAATTCTTTGCACTACTTAACCATTGGGGGATGTTTCTTAGGTCTTCTTCAACGTCGGCTTTTTCCTGCTTAAGTTGATTAATTTTATTCGTAAAGAAATTGATCTGCCCTTTTTTCATGCCGCCAGCTGCAATTTGTTCCTCGCGATCTTTGATTTCAGCATCGATTTCAGTCAAACGATTTTCGGCAGTTTTCAAATCTTCTTCTAACAGGTCGATACTCCGTTTGCCATTAACCGTTTTTTCTCCTTTGATAATAGCAACAGCCTCGTCGTATGTCATTCTTGGAAATGCTTTTAAGCTGCTTTCCAAAGCTTCAGTATCTCTACCTATTTGTTCAAGTTCAGGCTTACACTGTTTAAGTACATCTTTAACTACCGCTTGCAGCATGCCTTCGATGGTATCCATGTTTTGGAAAATATCATAAAAGGCCATTTCAGGTTCGATCATCCAAAACTCGGATAGGTGTCGTCTGGTTTTAGATTTTTCTGCACGGAACGTTGGACCAAATGTGTAGATTTTGCCCATCGCCATGGCCATCGCTTCACCGTATAGCTGCCCGCTTTGACTTAAATAAGCTGGAGCTCCATAAAAGTCCGTTTCAAATAGAGTACTGGTTCCCTCGCATGCATTTCCAGTGAAGATGGGAGCATCCATCTGAACAAAACCTTGTTCTTGAAAGTATTTGTGTATACTAAAAATTATGGTGTTGCGAATGCGCATGATTGCCCACTGTCTGCTACTTCGTAACCAAAGGTGTCTTTTATCCATCAGGAATTCTACACCGTGCTCTTTTTTGGAAATGGGGTAATCAACGCTGTTTCCAACCAACGTTATTTCGCTTACTTCTACTTCTACACCACCGATCTGTTTCTCGTCAGATTTAACTAAACCTTGAATGATTACACTTGTTTCTAAACTTGTGCTTTGAGCGGTTTCGAGTTGTTCTAAACCAGAATTATCACCGGTTACTACGCATTGGCAATATCCGGTTCCGTCGCGCAAAACAATAAACGCGATTCCTTTTCCTTCTCTTTTATTAGAAACCCAACCTTTTAGAGTTACGCTTTTACCTATGTGTTGGGGTAAGTGTTCAATGTTTATTTGGTCTACAGACATTTGCTACAAAGATACCAATTCAAAGCCCAACTCTAAAAGGGTTAAGACATTAAGCCGTGTTTATTTTGGACAATTAATTTTAGTCCTACCTTTGACTTATGCCCTCAATACAAAATATCACAGTGTTCATTCCATCTGGCGCTGGTGCGCCAGGTTTTGCAGGTATTTTGGAGTGTTTGAAAGAAGATTCGAGCATTAGGGTGATAGCTGGCGATATAAATTCTGAGGCATACGGTGCCGCCTTGTGCGATAAATTCATCAAAATGCCAGCATCTCATACTCCGGATTTCATCGATAAAACCATTGAAGTATGCGAGGAAGAAGCAGTACAGGTTGTTCTACCCATCACCACACGGGAATTATTTGAACTTTCAAAGAACAAGTGGAGATTTCAAAAAATGGGTGTTTGTGTAGTAGTTTCTGAATTTGAGGGTTTATCAGTTGCCAACGATAAAGGCAAACTTCACCGTTTTGCAAAAGATTTAGGAATTCCTGTTCCCGAAGGCAGATATTGTGAGAGTAGAGAATGCTTAAAATCCTGTGCTGAGGAACTATTTAAAGGACACGATCAGTTGTTTTTTAAACCAGTACTTGGAAATGGCTCGAGGGGAATTGGAAAGATCACCAAGACTGCTGAACTTTTGGAAAATGAAAAATCAGGATTGGTTTCTAGAACCCTAGAGGAATGGTATCAAAGATTACCCCAAAAGCCAAAGACACCTTGGTTATTAACCGAATATCTCCCGGGAATGGAGTTCTCAGTGGATGCATACATTCATAAAGGCAGTGTATCCGTGAATATCCCAAGATCTCGCGATAAAATGGTTTCGGGCATTTCTGTATCTGGAAGCTTCATCCAAAACAAGCAAATCATTGACTATACCGATAGATTGATACAAAAATTAGGTTTAGATGGGCCTATCGGTGTTCAATGGCGTTTGGATGGTGACGGTATTCCTCGACTTTTAGAGATAAACCCTCGTTTGCAAGGAACAACCTCAACCTTAAGGCACGTGGGAATCAACATCCCTTTGATTGCCATAAAGGGTGCTTTAGGTCTAAATATTTCGATCCCAGAGGATATAAATTGGGGCAGAAAATTTACTCGACATTGGAAAGATGTATTTCTAGTCTAAATATCGAATGAATATTTTAACCACAAATCACAATTTGTTTTATCTTCGCATCAACTATGAGTAACGAAAAGCGCAACACCAAGAAATACTGGGCACTATGTATTGTGAGTGGAATCGCATTAACGTATTTCACCATCTTTTTGCCTCAAGCCTTCTGGTTAGGCCTGCCAACTTTCTTCGGAGGTATGGCTATGGCCATGGATTGGGTGTAACTCCTTCATTTAAAAACCTTTAACACGCACGTTGTCGTGCTTAAAAAGAAAAACTATGTCAAATTCTCATTGGTTTGATTTCGAAAAAGACATTGAAGAGTTGATTACTCAGCTTGCGTCTGCTAAGACTAAGCATGAAGAGGGTCAGTTAGACATGTCAGACATGATTCAAGCACTTGAATCAAAAATTAAAGAAGCACAGAAGAAAACCTATTCAAATTTATCAGGATGGCAAAAAGTGCAAATCTCTCGCCATGCTGAAAGACCATATACACTTGACTACATTGAGCATATTTGTACTGATTTTGTTGAGCTTCACGGAGATAGACAAATCAAAGACGACAAAGCTATTGTAGGTGGGTTTGCTAAAATTGATGGTAAACCGGTTATGATCATCGGTCAACAAAAAGGTAGAAACACCAAGCAAAGGCAGTTGCGGAATTTCGGAATGCCTAACCCCGAGGGTTACCGAAAAGCGCTTCGTTTGATGAAGTTAGCTGAAAAGTTTAATGTGCCGGTCGTTACTTTGATAGACACTCCCGGTGCAAGCCCCGGTTTGGAAGCAGAGGAAAGAGGCCAAGGTGAAGCCATTGCGAAGAATCTTTTTGAAATGTCGACACTTAGTGTTCCTATCGTATGCATCGTAATAGGTGAAGGAGCTAGTGGAGGAGCATTAGGTATTGGAGTGGGCGATCGTGTATTGATGATGGAGTATACATGGTACAGTGTGATTAGTCCTGAAAGTTGCTCTAGTATTCTCTGGAGAACTTGGGATAAAAAAGAGCTCGCTGCGGATGCGTTGAAGCTATCTTCTGAAGATATGTTGAAAAACGGACTCGTAGATGGTGTAATTAAAGAACCTATTGGCGGCGCTCATCACAATCCTGAAGCGGCTTATCAAGCCTTAAAAACGACCGTAAAAAGGGAGTTAAAAGCGTTGATCGAATTGGATAAAGATACCTTGATTCAACAGAGAATAGATAAATTCTCAAAAATGGGGGTAGTTGTAGAACCTGCCGAAAATTAATCAAATATGATGCAGCGGGTCACCGATTTATTGGGTATTAAATATCCCATTATACAAGGTGGGATGATCTGGTGCTCTGGATGGAAATTAGCATCTGCAGTGAGTAACGCAGGTGGATTAGGTTTGATTGGTTCTGGGAGCATGTACCCGGAGGTTTTATTAGAACATATTCAAAAATGTAAAAGGGCAACGAGCAAGCCGTTCGGAGTCAATTTGCCCTTGCTCTACCCTGATATTGATAAGCACATTGAACACATTATCAATGAGAAAGTGCCGATTGTGTTTTCTTCTGCTGGGAATCCCGCAAAATACACTTCCAAATTGAAAGAGGCGGGAATTACCGTGGTGCACGTGGTCGCTAACAAAAAGTTTGCATTGAAAGCGGAGCAGGCTGGATGTGACGCCGTTGTTGCAGAAGGATTTGAAGCTGGAGGTCACAACGGACGTGAAGAAACAACCACGATGTGTTTGATCCCCATGATCAAAGAGCAAGTCAATATACCAGTGATTGCCGCGGGTGGTATTGGTAGCGGTAGAGCTATGGCTGCGGCAATGGCTTTGGGTGCCGATGGAGTACAAATGGGTAGTCGATTTGCTGCTACGTTTGAAAGCAGTGCACACGAAGCATTCAAGTCGGAAATTATTAATGCCGATGATGGCGATACCCAGTTAACCCTAAAAGAAGTAACACCGGTCAGGCTAATAAAAAATAAGTTTTACGCTGACGTGCAAGAAGCCTACGAAAGAGGTGCTTCAAAAGAAGAATTGATCCAACTTTTAGGTAGAGGACGTGCAAAAAAGGGAATGTTTGAAGGCGATTTGAAAGAAGGAGAATTAGAAATAGGTCAAGTTAGCGCACAAATTAGTAAGATGAAAACCGCCGCGGAAGTGGTAGAGGAAACATGGGGTGAGTTTCAATTGACTTGTAAATCGCTTTCTAGTTTTAGTAACTTTGGTTGATATGGATACTCAAAAAAGTACAGAGTTACATTGGAAAGTCGTGTACGTTGCGAGTAGGCAAGAAAAAAAGGTATCTGATTATCTGGAGAAACAAAGCATTGAGCATTATTTGCCGCTATACCGCAGTTTGAGGTTCTGGAAGGATCGTAAAAAGTGGGTAGAAATGCCTTTGTTTAATGGTTACATCTTTGTGAAGCCTACCGATTTAGAGCGTGATATGGTTTTACAAACACCAGGTGTGGTAAAGTACATTCGCCATAACCAAAAAGACGCACGAGTTCCTGAAAAGCAAATTGAGTTGATTAAGGAGTTTGTTGAACTCGGTTATAATATTTCTGAAGTTAGCTCTTCTGAAAAATATGAGAGAGGGGATATAGCCGAAGTATTAGATGGTCCGCTTAAAGGACAAGAAGCAGAGATATTTAAAATTGGAGACGAAAACTATGTCATTGTCTCTATTGAGGCGGTAAATCAATCAGTAAAGGTGAAGCTTCCGAAAGATATACTTAAAATTGTTCAAAAGAAGTCAGAGATGGAGGACTTTAAGCCCCTATGGTAGGAAATAAGATATTATTACTGTCTCCACATACAGACGATGGAGAGCTGGGTTGTGGTGGTACCGTTGCCAAACTTATTGAGCAGGGGAAAGAAGTTTATTATGTAGCCTTTAGTGCTTGTGAGCAAAGTGTTTTACCACAGTTTCCAAAGGATATTTTGATTACTGAAGTTAAAGCGGCAACCTCAACTTTAGGTATTTCTGAAGACCATCTAATTCTCAAGCGATTTGATGTTCGTACCTTTAACTATCACCGCCAAGAGATACTTGATATTCTAATTCAGCTTAGAGAGGAGATAAAGCCAGATACCGTATTAATTCCTTCTTTAAATGATATTCATCAAGACCACAAAACCATTGCAGAAGAGGCATTAAGGGCGTTTAAGTTTATTAATGTTCTTTCGTATGAATTACCATGGAATAACCTGAATTTTAACACTTGCGCTTTTGAAGTATTGGATGAGAAGCACGTTAAAACCAAGGTTGAAGCCTTAAAGAAATACCAGAGCCAAGCTCATCGACCTTATGCTAATGAGGAGTTTCTTAGATCTCAAGTGAGGATGAGAGGAGTTCAAGTCTCAAGAAAATTTGCGGAAGTATTTGAGGTAATTCGAACCGTAATGGATTAATGCATGAGATAGAGAATCTCAGGCATTCGTGTTAAATTCGCCTTAATGCAGTGGATTTCGCAATTGATTTTTGTCATTTTTCTGGCCGTCGGTATTGAATTCTTTCGCCGTAGCGTATTAAAAATTAAGAGAAATATCAATATTGGTCGTGATGAGAAAATCAACGACCAACCCAAAGAGCGCTGGAAACAAACGTTTTTGGTGGCCTTAGGTCAGAGTAAAATGGTTAGAAGGCCCGTTGCAGGATTTTTCCATATTCTGATTTATGTGGGATTTGTCCTTATTAACATAGAAGTGTTGGAGATACTCATCGATGGTTTGTTAGGAACGCATCGTGTTTTTGCGGAACCACTTGGTGGTCTTTACAATACGGCCATTGGTTTTTTTGAGATATTAGCTTTCGGTGTATTGTTGGCATGTGTTGTTTTCCTTGCTAGGAGATACATAACGAAAGTACCAAGATTTACCATGCGCGAAATGAAAGGTTGGCCAACCAAAGACGCCACCATCATACTCGTGGTAGAAATTGTTTTGATGGGCGCTTTGTTATTAATGAATGCTTCTGAGCAAGTATTGCAACATCGTGGTGCCATGGCATCGCACGGATCTTTTCCTGTAAGCTCCTATTTGACACCGTTGTTTTCGGGTTATTCTACATTTACGCTTCATGTTCTGGAAAGAGGATTTTGGTGGTTTCATTTTGTGGGAATTTTGATATTCCTCAACTACTTACCATTCTCTAAACATTGGCATATCATTATGGCTTTTCCGAATGTTTATTTTTCTTCTTTGGATCTGAAAGGGAAATTTAACAACATGGATTCTGTTACAACGGAAGTTAAGTTGATGATGGACCCAGCTGCTCCTGCTCCAGAGGGTTATGAACCTCCTGCGGGCTTTGGTGCTAAAGATGTGAACGATTTATCATGGAAGAACCTAATGGATGCCTACACATGTACCGAATGTGGAAGATGCAGTAGCGTATGTCCCGCCAACATTACGGGTAAATTATTGAGTCCTCGGAAGGTGATGATGGATACGCGCGACCGTGTAGAGGAAGTTGGAAAAGCAATGGATGCAGCAGGAAATAAGGAAATGCCACAAGACGGAAAAGATTTGCATTCGTACATTAGTGCAGAGGAATTATGGGCCTGTACCACCTGTAATGCCTGCGCAGATGCATGTCCAGTGAATATCAACCCCGTCGATATCATTGTTCAGATGAGGCAATACCAGGTGATGGAGAAAAGTGCTGCGCCTAGTGAGCTCAATGGAATGTTTACCAATATGGAAAACAACGGAGCTCCATGGCAGTTTAACCAAAACGATAAAGGACAATGGGCTCAAGGTGATGCATCCTAAGCCAATACCCATCAATTATTCCTATCTTTGTAAGAACTATGAATACCATGTTTAATACGTTGTTGGTTTTCGGACTTGGAACCAGCGAAATCATTGTTGTAGCCTTAATCTTGTTGTTGCTTTTTGGTGGTAAGAAAATTCCCGAGTTAATGCGAGGATTAGGCCGCGGTGTTAAAGAATTCAACAACGCTAAAGACGGTATGCGAGATGAAATCCGCAAAGGAATGTCAGACGATGCTCCCTCCAATAGCGAAAAGGAAAGTTGAAATCGTATAACCGAGTAACCGATATACAAACCGACCTTCAATCAGGCTCGGTTTCTTGTGTTGAGTTGGTTGAATATTATTTACAAAATATTCAAGAAAAATCTCACCTCAACGCTTTTAATGAGGTCTGGGCTGATGAAGCGAGAGAAAAAGCCATCCTTATAGATGCCAAAATAAAATCTGGCCAAGCTGGTTCGTTGGCAGGGATAGTTATTGCTCTGAAGGATAATATGGCCTATAAAGACCATAAAGTAAGTGCTTCCTCAAAAATCTTAGAAGGTTTTGAATCCTTATACACAGCTACTGCTGTTGAGCGTTTAGAAAAGGAAGATGCCATTTTTATCGGTCGCACGAATTGTGATGAATTTGCAATGGGTGCTTCCAACGAAAATAGCGCGTTTGGGTCTGTAAAAAATCCACACGATGAAACTAAAGTACCAGGCGGAAGTAGTGGTGGAAGTGCGGTAGCAGTGGCCGCTGATATGTGTCATTGTTCTTTGGGTTCTGATACCGGTGGTTCCATACGTCAACCAGCGGCATTTAATGGTATTTATGGACTAAAGCCAACCTACGGAAGAATTTCTCGCTGGGGATTATTGGCATATGCTTCTAGTTTCGATCAGATAGGGCCTTTCGCTAAAAGTATTGAGGATGTTGCTTTATTAACTTCCATCATGTCAGGTAAGGATGAACATGATGCTACCCTATTACAAGAACCACCTATTGACAACTGGTCTTATGAAGGTAAGCAAAAACAAACATTTGCGGTGATGAATCAAGCGGTGAATCACGAAGGGTTGGACCCTGAAGTGAAAGATTCATTTACCCATTTGTTAGAGAAGCTAGAGTCCCAGGGACATAGCATCACGTATTTTGATTTTCCTTTATTGGATCAAATGGTGCCGACCTATTATGTCTTAACCACGGCAGAAGCGAGTTCAAATCTATCTCGATATTCTGGTATGATGTACGGATATAGAAGTGACAATGCGACAGATTTGGAATCGACGTATATTAAATCTCGTACCGAGGGCTTTGGTCCTGAAGTGAAGCGTCGTATTATGTTGGGAACCTTTGTTTTATCCAGTGATCAATATGATGCATATTAC
>Ga0255762_10004796_pt1 | contig 10266 bp, 5 predicted proteins | sample 101ome_16_FD_179962 | JGI IMG/M metagenome (GOLD analysis project Ga0255762, IMG submission 179962) | Coastal salt marsh microbial communities from the Groves Creek Marsh, Skidaway Island, Georgia - 101401AT metaG (version 2) | ecosystem: Environmental > Aquatic > Marine > Intertidal zone > Salt... | reverse complement strand
AACAGACGAAAGATTCGCGAAGTCGCGAAGAACTTCCGAACGTTCATCGACGAGTGCAAGAGCGAACTCGTCAGCGTGAGCACGAAAACAGAAATCACCGGAAGCGAGGCGTTGTTTCCGAACGATGGCAAACGAACTGTTGTTTTATTCATGACGCAACTCGCGGATTTCGATTCGTGGGAGCAAGCCAAATTCATCGTGGACGACTTGCCGGCGTTGGAGGCGAAAAACGTCAACGTGGTGGCGTTTGGATTAGGTTCGGTTTCCGCGGGAGAGCAGTTTTGCGAGCGCACAAATTTTCCGAAAGATAAGTTAATCGTGACGAGCTCTTCGACTTTGTATCGTAAGATGGAGTATTCGCCGGGATTCGGCGACGCGCTTCCGGTAAAACTTCCCGGGATGGTGAAGTTGTTGTTGATGTGCGCCGGTATCGGGTCTCCGGGGACGCTGAAGACGGTGATTTCGGGTTACTTTGGATCGAAAAACAAACCGCCGGTATTAGTTGAAGGTTCAAACGCGGACGTTCCGGAAGTGAGGAAATTGATGGACATGACTTTAGGCGCTGATTATTTGAGGCCGTTTGAGATGGCGACGCTGAGATTGGCAAACATGACGGAAATTTTAAACAACTGGGATGATTTAGTCTGCGAAGACGACCAACTCTTGGTCCAAAGAGGCGGGTCGATGGTCTTGGACGAATCCGGGGAGATTGTCTTTGACCACGTGGATCCGGGGATTTTAGGCTACTGCGATCCGAAACGGTTGACGCAATTCGCGTTACTTGAAGGCGATCCCAAAGCGCCGTTCGATGCCATCTCTGTGATGCACGAAGCGTGCGAAACGAGAAACGTAAACGTCGAGGACGTCTGCGATGCCATCGCGGCGTGCGAAAAGAGTAAGTTTAACGTCACCGGCGACATGCTCAACGGCGAATGGGAACTCATTTACACCACAGGAACGAACAAAAACAAAGCCAACGTCAACCGAAACGGCGACGGGACCTACTTCCCAATCAAAGCCGTGCAATCTTTCGACATTCAAAACGAGCGCATCCGAAACGGCGTCTACGTCGGCCCGATCAAATTCTTCTTCGACGGTCCGTTCATTTGGAGACAAAAGTTAAAAATGCTCGAGTTCACCTTCACGAAGTGCTCCTTAGGCGTCGGCTCTCTCGTCAAAGGCTTCGACATCGACGACGGCAAATGGGACGCCGTCAAACAAACCGAGGAAAAAACCACCGAAGGTCAAGGCAACATCGCGAAATCTTCGCAATCCTCCAAACCGGGCGCCAACCCGTTCTTCAAATTCGTCTACGCCGACGAAAAGTGCATCGCCGCGAGAGGCCGCGGCGGCGGTTTAGCGATGTGGAAAGCAGTCGGGCCGCCAAAGACCGACTTCCAAGACAAGAGCAACTAGTTGAAAAAAGATAAAAAGAGAGCTATAACTTTTGCAGTCGCATGTATTTACGCTAAGCACACACTCATATATATATATATTAACATCCAAACATCTTTTAACTACCGCGCGCGCCCGCAGGCCCGCTTCTTCTTGTTTTTTCTCTCTTCAAAATTCAAAAATAATCGATCGTTACAAAAAAGAGCGAGAGAATGCCCGCAACAGCAACAACAACGGCAACGAGAGCGACGACGCGATCGTCCACTCGCAAAAAACATCAGAACACATCGGAAGATAACGAAACGACGGCGACGACGCGCACTCGCTCGACGACGCTCGTCCCACTCGAGCGAGAAGCGATCGAAGAAGACGAAGATTGCGCCATGTCGCCGTTACGCTCGATGCAGAATTTAGAGGACGTGACGTTGACTTTTACGACAACTACTGCTACGAAAAGCGGAGGAGGAAGAGGAGGAGGGAAAAAAGCAACCGCGCGAACGCCAAAGACGCGCTCGACGAAGAAGAAGAAAAGCAAGAAAACGGAAGAAGAGAGTGATAAGGTGTTCGAGGAGCCTCCGTTTTCGCCGCTGATGCGTTTGGATTCGAATTTGGACAAAGAGCAGAAAGGGGGAGGAAGAGAAGAAGAAGAAGAATTTGAAAAAGAAGACGAATACGAAGCGGGGACGACGACGATGCCGCAATCGACGCACAAGCGATGGGTGGACGACGACCGGTCGCCGATAGTTACCAGAGGAGGTTATGGCGGAGGAGTATGCGATGGTACGCGCGATGGAGAGGATGAAAATGAAGGGTTCAAGTTGGACTTTTTGGATCCCGCTGTTGCCGCTTTGGAAGAGGAGGAAGAGGACGTCGAAGAAGAAGAAGAAGAAGAAGAAGCGGCTTTGAAAGAGGAAACGTATCACGAGAACGTGGACGCGACGGAGGAGATTTTGGCGCGCGTGAACGCGAGGAATTTGACGTGGCATAAACAGCCGGAACGGGCGAAGTTTTACGGCGGCGTGGTGGAGTTTGGACAGCAGCAGTCGCAGATGATGGGGACGCTCGCGGCGAGCACGCCCGGGTTTCGCTTGGCGACGGCGGACGGGGCGGCGCACAGAGGCATACCGCCGACGCCGTTGGCGAATACGGCGGTGCCGTGGCCGAACGAGCACACGAACGAAGGGATGGATACGGAGGCATTCTTGAACGGCATCGCATCGTTTCGAGGCGGCGGCGGTAACAACGTCTCGAGAGGGGAAGGACCTTTGCCGAGGACGCCTATTTTTCAACACCAACGAACGCCTATCGGCGGCGGCGGTGGCGTCGGGAACATTCGAACGAATTTGTATGTTCCGCCGCACCAAAGCAGAGACGAAATGTTTGGAAACCCGAACGAACGAGAAAAGCAGCCGCCATCGTCGGACGAAAAGCTTTCCGCGGAGCTTCGTCGAACCAAGACGGAAATTTTGGATTGTCAAGACCGGAGAAAACGGTTGCGAGACACGCTCGTCGCGCTTCGCGAGAAGGAGGAAAAATTGTACGCGAAAGCTGCGGAAATGCAAAGAGAACTGTTGCGAAGAGACCCATCGAGGTCGTTAGAGCTCGGCGGAGCGAGTATTTTCGAGGCCATCCCTCCGTTAGGCGACGACGTCGTGAGAGAAGAGAAGGCGGAGGTGAAAAAGGAACGAGACGTAGCCGCGGCGGCGACGGGAGTCGCGCGAGATGAAGAAGATGCAGAAGAGGCGCCAACGACGTCGACGAAGAACTCCGAAAAAGACGCGGAACAAGAACACGATGCAAAACAAAACCAACTGGAGGAAGACAGACGAAGCGAGGAAGCGACGGCGAGCACATCCGCTCGAAACTTCACCTCGAAAATGTCGCAAACGTACGACGTCCATCGAAACGTCGTTTCGATGCAATTTCTCGACCCGTCTTCGTGGTTAGACGGCCAAACTTCGCTACTCGCGGCATCTGCAGACGATGTGATTCGACTCTACGCTTCAGATAGTCGAAAACCGTTCGCGTTGATACGCACGGAAAAAGGTTTGAGCTGCGTCGGTACAACTTTGAACGATCGCGTCGCGTACTGCGCGACCAAGTTTGGAGGCGTTTCGCAAATCGATTTAGCGACGGGAGAGAAAATAGGCACGGTTGTGCAAAATTTCGAACAGTTACGAGTAAATAAAAGCATCGATTGCATGGCAACATCGTCGTCGTCGACTGATACGGACGATAACATTTTAGTTTGTGCTGGAGAAGGGAGCGCGATTCGCGTGTGGGACGCGAGATGTGCCAACTTTGGCGCCGCGCCGTTGACGTTTCACGCGCCCGGCGCTCTGAACGTAAGTTCAGTCGCACTCGCCGCCGGTGGGAGTGGACACACGACGTTACTCGCGTCCGCGCCAACCAGCGGTCTCTTCGCGTTCGATTTGCGCGTCAACTCGAGCAGCTCGAGTCCGGGCGTGCGCGGCGGCGGCGGCGGCGGCGGCGGCCAAATCTCTCGTTTGTCCGTGCCAAACTTTGAGAAACAACCGAGATGGGTAAACGCAAAGTTTTGCGCTGCGAACGAAATCTTTGCCATCGCGTGCGACGGCAACGCGGCAACGTTCGAAGCGTCCGGTGAATTCAAAGCCACCTCAGCGTTCGCCGGTGTCTCGGCTCCGTTCCAAATGGCCTCGCCCGCGTCCTCCTCTCCGTTATTCTCCTCGTCGCGTCACCACCATCATCATCATCAATCCTTCGTCAAAACCGGCGGCATCTTAGAGGTTTCCTCGGACGGCGAACACGTCCTCGTCTCCACCGGCGACATCGGCAGCGGCGTCCAGTGCTTCAACACATCGACCGGTGCCGTCGTTGCCTCCTGGGACCCGGCTTCCGTCGACGAAAACACCGGAAACCCGCTCTCGTGCGCCTGTTGGGGCCACGCCGGCGCGGCGAGAAACCAACCTTTCGACCAAGACGCGTTCGCCGTCGCGGACGCCACGGGAAGCATCAAAGTCTTCGGAGTTCACGCGTGAGAAGAAAACTGTCCTCACATAGTCGCGCGCACCAACATACTACTAGCACGAATATATATATATATATATATTGTTATAACACTAAACTTGCACATCCTTTTTTAAACGCGTGTAGAGAGGAAAGGTGTTCACATTTTCTTCTTCTTCTTGTTTTGTTTCGATATTTTTTCGTTTTTCTTTTTTTCTTCTTTTAAAAAATTTTTCGCTTTTTTTCGCTTTCGAGCCGTCACACGAAACGCGACATCTCGCTCGAAAGAAGAAGAAGAGTTTATAATATATATACATAATATAATTCAAGCATGTCTCTCGCGTTCGACGAGTACGGGCGACCGTTCCTCATCATCAAGGTGCGATGTTTTGATCGTCTTCGTCGGTTTCTCTCTCTCTCGCAAAAAAGCGCGCGTGTTGTTGTTGGCGTCTTTTTGTTCATTCCGGATCGGTTGGTTTTTTATTAACACTCTCTCTCTCTCTCTTTTCTACATGATAACAGGAACAAAGCTCTAAACAGCGACTCCGGGGGATCGAGGCGCAAAAGGCGAACATATCCGCCGCGAAGAGCGTGGCGAGGACGCTGAGGAGCAGTCTCGGACCAAAGGTATTTTTACGCGCCCTCTCGGAAGATTTTGTTTTTTTTTTTTCGTTGACTCTTTTGTTTTGTCTCTCTGTTTTGGGGTTGTTGCTGTTGTTGCGTTGTTGACTTTTTTCCTCCTCCGTCGAGGAAAAGAACAACAACAACAACGCCGGCGTCGTTGGTTTCTTCTTCTTCTTCTCGCGCGCGCAGCATCGCGCACAAGGGATGATTTCTGACTTTTTTGTTACTCTTTTCTTCCTCTTCTTCTTCTTCTCGCGCACACCGCAGGGCATGGACAAAATCCTCCAATCGGGCGACGGAGATATTACCATCACCAACGACGGCGCGACGATTTTGGAACGCATGGAAGTCGAGCATCAAATCGGGAAACTTTTGGTCGAACTTTCGAGGTCGCAAGATTTTGAGATCGGGGACGGGACGACTGGGGTGGTCGTTTTAGCCGGCGCGTTGTTAGAGCACGCGGAGACGCTGTTGGATCGCGGGATTCATCCGTTGAGAATCGCGGAAGGGTACGAGATGGCTTCTAAAGTCGCCATTAAAGAGTTGGAGCGCATCTCGGAACAGTTTGAGTTTAGTCGCGAGAATATCGAGCCGTTGGTGCAAACGTGCTGCACGACGTTGAGCTCGAAAATCGTGAACCGATGTAAGCGAGAGATGGCGGAGATATGCGTCAAAGCTGTCATGGGCGTCGCAGATTTGGAAAGGAAAGACGTGAATTTAGACTTGATAAAATTGGAAGGTAAAGTTGGTGGTAAGTTGGAAGATACGTGTTTAGTGAACGGAATCGTTTTGGATAAAGACATCTCGCACCCGCAAATGCGCAAGGAAATTAAAGACGCGAAGATTGCCATTTTAACGTGTCCGTTTGAACCGCCCAAACCAAAGACGAAGCACAAAATAGACATCGACACTCCCGAAAAATACGAAGAGTTGCGCGTGCAAGAACAAAAATATTTCACAGATATGGTGCAACAGTGTAAAGATTCTGGGGCAACTTTAGTCATTTGCCAGTGGGGTTTTGACGACGAGGCAAACCATCTGTTGATGCAAGCAGATTTACCAGCTATTCGGTGGGTTGGCGGTGTCGAGTTGGAGTTGTTGGCCATCGCGACGGGCGGTAGAATCGTTCCTCGATTTCAAGAGCTCACCCCGGACAAGTTAGGTAAAGCTGGTTCGGTAAAAGAGGTCGCGTTCGGTACCATTAAAGAACGCATGGTTTTAGTTGAAGATTGCGAAGCGAGTAAAGCGGTGACCATCTTTGTCCGAGGCGGAAACAAAATGATGGTGGACGAGACGAAGAGATCGTTGCACGACGCCATTTGCGTGGCGAGAAATTTAGTCAGAAGTAACCACATCGTGTACGGCGGTGGAAGCGCGGAAATTGCGTGCGGCATCGCCGTTGAAGCAGCCGCCGATTCCATTCCCGGCGTCGAACAATACGCCATGCGTGCGTTCTCGGAGGCGTTGGAATCTGTCCCGAACGCGTTGGCTGAAAACTCTGGTTTACCTCCCATCGAAACGGTGGCTACGATCAAAGCGAGACAGTTGAAAGAGAAAAATTTCTGTTTAGGAATCGATTGCAAAGAAACCGGCACTTGCGACATGAAAGAACAAGGCGTGTTCGAAACCATGGTTGGTAAGATTCAGCAAATATCATTAGCGACGCAAGTGGTGAAGATGATTTTGAAAATCGACGACGTGATCACCGCGGAAGCCGCGTATTGAGCGGAGCGGAGATGTCAATAGAAAGTGAAAAATGGAGGCGAGAACGAACGTGGGTTCGTTTGAAAAGCCTCATCGATAGTGTTACCCCGTTTGTGTGTATATATCCTCACGCAACGTTAGAAGACGAAAAAAGAACGAGAAAGTAAAAAGTATTCGCATCGCTTCGATCTCCCCTCGTTTGTTTCCTTCGTGCAAAACTCTCTCGAAGCATCTTTTCACAAGTAGAACTCCACAGAAAAAATCCGACGCGCTCTGCGTGCGTGCGAATAAAAAAAGGATCTTACGGCATCAATCGCGACGCGTTTAAACAGATAAGTATCACAGAGCACACGTTGAGAGTACAAAAAATGTTAACCAAGAAGATATCCCAATCGCTTTCGTTGATAATCTTAAATCCGTTCAACGATGGAAGCGGTAACACCATTCGCAAATTCAGTCGCGACGTCAAAGCGATACACAAGCAATGTTTCCCGGAGGAACATCGATTCGCGCGGGAAGGCGCTAAAGACAAAGACGAGGAAGAATCGGACGATCAGTTCTTCGATCGGTTGTGCGCGTTGCACGAAGAAGTGGATCAGCTTTGGATTTTGTTGGTGAAAGAAGAGCCGAAGAAGAAGAAGAGAAAAGATACGCGTCAACACCAACAGAAAGAGACGGTGGCGACGAGCGAGAAGAATCGAGTGCTCACGGAAAAGTTTTCGCCGTCGAAATTGAAGAAACAGGTCGAAACGACGGTGATTGGGTTCGCGCAAGGGTGCAAATACACGGATTCGTGGTACGGCGTGAACATTGCAATCTCGCGAAAGTACCGCGGATTGAAATACGGGTCGCTGCTCATGTATTACGGGCAGTTGCACGCGGCGAAAGAGAACGTGTTTAAAGTGACCGCGACTGCCGATGGGGAGAGGAAGAAACTGGTCAGATTTTACGAGAAACACGGCGCGGAAAGCGTTACGGTTACGGACGAGACGAACGCGAGCGCGGGTTCAAGGAGGACGAGTTTGGTAAAAATTCAAAAGACGTTCGATGCAGAGGTCGCGGAGAGAGAGTACGAAGCCGCGGTTAGGGAAGTTCAAGACGATCGTGTGGAGGAGAGGTTGCGAAAGAGGAGGGAGATGCAGATGACCTTCGCAGCAGGGGGCGTCGCGTTGTTAGCATTTTTTCGTTTGATTGTGTTTAGAGTTCGAAAGAAGAATGAAACGAGTGCTGATAAAAAGTCCTCGCGGCGCCTTCGATAGGGGTTGCTAAATACATCCATCGTTGTCTTATTACACATTTTAGCACTAGAAGCTTTCAAAATAATTCATAGCATACGCACAGTCGAGCGCACTGGTTAAAGCTCGGCGACCTTCCAATTCTTTGGAATCTGGAACTCTTCGTCCTCTTCCTCCTCTTTTCCTTCTTTGCCATCATCCGCATTCTTTCCCGGTTCCGCGCGAACAATTTTCCCGAGAGCGCTGGCGGTTTCCATCTCGACTTTACTCATGGATTTCTCTATCGAAACAACTCTCGGTTTCATCGTTTCCGGATTCAGCTCGGCTTTCAACCCTTGTTTCATCAACTCTTCCGCCTCTAAGATTTTCTCGGGCGCTAACACTTCGATTTCCTTCCGAATCACGTCGTCTGTTTCGCACAAATTCCGAGTGCCCCACAGCGCCCACTCGCGCAAGAAAGGTTCCTCTTCGCATCCGTCCTCGGCGCCGTCGCCTTCCTCGCCTCGAGTGTGCGATAACACTACGGCAACGCCACCGAGTTTCCGAATGTCTTGACATACTCTCAGTCGTCTGTGCGAAGCGTTCGCTAACGTAGCGATGATATCGACGCGGTATCCGTTGTACGGTTTTGTCGTTGGAAAGTTGTCGCCAACGAAATTTTGACCGCCAAACGCTTGGTCGTCGATGGGGAATTTAGGTATTTCTTCCGCCTTGGCGGGTCCCTTCGCCTTCATCGATTGGCGGCTTCCCGAGGGTGGGTCTAACGCGATAATCATTCCAACAAGGAGTCGAACAACGCCGGTTCCAGCTAAGAAACCGACCGTGTCAGGCGCGTTCGGTTTAGATTCAATTTCGGAAATTGAACGCAAGGCGAACAAACACTCGCGCAAGACGTTTCGCTGGGCGACTCCGCCCGCGTCGTCGCTCGTTGCTTCTTTGCACGCTTTCGCAGATTCTCTCGTCGTATCCAACAGAAATGCAAGCATGGATTCTGGCAACACGTAAGGGTGTTCGTCGTTCACCGTTTTACCGTCAAAACGGTGCGTTTTGACTGAAAGTCTCGCCAAGAAGTGCAGCAGAGTAGACTGCGCGTCGCAAAACGAAACAGGCGATACTTTGGCTGTTTCCGTATCGTTTAACATTTTCTCGCGCAACAACTCTTCTTTTTCACGCGCGACTGCTTCGGCGTTCTCGTGCAAGTTTCGAAACATCTTTGGAAACCATTCGAAATCTACCACGCGTTCGAGAATACACTCTACGTCAAAGCGCGCTTCGTCCTCTTCCTCCCAAGACCACTCGCGGGTCCACACGAGTAAAGCGCCGAAGAAGTCCCGAACAAAATCAAAATTGTCCAGCATTTTCCTGCATCGAATCTCCGCTTCGCAAACATCCGACGCGTTGTTGTTAGCACGAATGCTCAACGCGACAAGTTTTGCCAACATCGCGCGCACTGCTGGCATATTCCTCGGTACATCCGTAAAGCCCGGGTCCAACATGATCACCTCGACGATGCGTCGCGTCTTCACCGATTCCTTCGCGCATTGCATGGCGTTAATCATCACGCACAAAACGTGCTTACATCGCAGCGCGTCCTCTTTCTCGCGTAATCCCCTCTTCAAATATTCGCAAATAACGTCCGAGGAAAAAACCTCGCTCGCGCACGCTTCGTCTCTCACGCACAACCGCATCAGACATCTGCTCGCGTTTAAATGATCGAAAGAGTTCGAAGCCGTCGCCGCCTCCTCCTCCTCCTTCGCCAAGAGGTCTCGCACCGCGCGCACGCGTAAAAGACTCGGCCCGTGCTCCTTAATCTCCTCCAGCAACGCTTCAAAAGACATCTCGGTTTCTCTCTCTATATATAAAAAACAAATCTAACTAACACCGCTCTCTCGCTTTCTTCTTGCTCGCTTTCGGACTGAAGAAGTAACTCTTCCTCGTCTTCTTCTTCTCCTCGCCGCCGCGCGACGAATACGAAGACGACGACGACCACCAGTCCTCCTCTCCTCTAGAAATCCCAGCGCACGGTCTCGCGTACAGCTCCTGCCACCCTCTCCCTAACGAAAACAACCCGCACGAATCTCTCGATCCAGCCGCTTGGTACCTCGGTTTCAGACGTTCGCGAAAGACGGAGTCGTCCGTGTGCTTCTTGTTGAAGAAGGAGTAATAGGACAGAGAGAGGAAACTCTTTTCTTCTCGTTCTTCTTCTTTCGGAGGCGACGGCGGTTTCTTCTTTTCAATTTTCGAGTCCGAGAGCGAGTGCGCTCCTCTTTCTTCTCCTTCCCGCGTCGTCGTCGTCGTCGTCGTCGTCGAGTGTTGTTCT
>Ga0255762_10004792_pt1 | contig 10272 bp, 10 predicted proteins | sample 101ome_16_FD_179962 | JGI IMG/M metagenome (GOLD analysis project Ga0255762, IMG submission 179962) | Coastal salt marsh microbial communities from the Groves Creek Marsh, Skidaway Island, Georgia - 101401AT metaG (version 2) | ecosystem: Environmental > Aquatic > Marine > Intertidal zone >... | reverse complement strand
TTTCATTGGCGGGTTTAACAATATGAATAATTTTATCCTTAGGATCAGAATAAAGATTAAATGAAAATAAAATTAAAAATGTATATATATAAATCATAAGATATTGGGATTAAAGGCAGGAAAAATTCTGCCTTAATTTAATTTAAATAATTATAGATTATATCTAATGCCTACAGAATAGGTAGTTCCATATAGATCATATTGAGATAATCTGTCGCTTGTTCCCCAATAGTAGAATTCAGGCTCATCTGTTATGTTACTAATATCGAATTTAATACTAAAATTATCATTAATTTTATATTTTAAGTTAAAGTCATATTGAGTATGATCGTCTGTATACCTAATATTATCTAGAGATAGCTCACCTTGAACATCGCCGGGAGCATCTTCGTCAGCAAGGTAATCTAAATATGGTGTTCTTGATACTGCTGATAACCTGATATCAAATTTACCTTTATCATAACCTATAGAAAAATTTGAATTTTTATCTGACAATTTTCTAAATGGGAATGTTACTGTTCCGTTATCTACATTCAAGGTGCTTTCTCCATCTGTTTTGGTAATATTTGCAGATAAAAATAGCCCATCAAAAGGTTCTGGTAAGAAGTCCAGTTCTTGAAATACATTTAATTCAAAACCAGAGACATCTGACGGCCCAGTATTGACATAAGTTTCCAATTCACTAAACACGATCCCATTTATAGTTCCAGCTGTGACTAGCGGATAAATTGCATTATCTATGTCCTTTTTAAAATAACCTAAAGAGAATGAATTATTTTCACCATATTTTTCAATTGAAAGATCGAAGTTATTTGCTTCATAAGGGTCTAAATCAGGATTTCCCATTTCACCTTTAAATGTACCGTCATTTTCACTTTGAATTTCAGCAACTGTTGATGCCTGACCAAAGCCGGGTCTTGATAAAGCTCTCCATAGAGCTCCCCTTATAACAATCTCATCACTTACAAAGTATTTAACATTTATACTTGGTGAAACAAACGTGTAATCTTTGGAACCAGTTATTGGATCGTTAATATCACCATCATTATATCCAAGTGTGGAATAGGATGTATCCTCAACTCTCAAGCCAAGAATAATAACTGCGTTATCCGTTTCCATAGTTCCCATGATATATGCAGCAGTTATATCTTCTTCTGATTCATAATCTTGGCTTACATTTGAATAATCAGGCCCACCAAAAGTACCTTTTAAAGGCCACAATAATGAATCATCAGCCATTGGCCCCATAGCTTGTCCAGCAAATGGCCAATATCTCTGTGTTGGATTAAATTGCGATTGAGCTAAATCTGTAGCAGGACCATTTTCAATTTCAATAGCATTTCTATCTCTTTCTTTTGTTCTTTGACTGTGCTTGAAACCAAATTTAACTGAAGTAGGAACATTCATAAAATCAAAACCTTCTTTTGACATATCAACTTTTATAGCTTGCTCAGTATCTTTAATTAGTGACCAATCTTCTTCCCAAGCATCTACTGTCATAGATGTATCCCAAATTGGTGCTACAGAAGAATCAAATGAGAGGCCAACTTTTTGAGGATTAGAATAATAGAAATAACCACATGGTCCTCCACAATCATCTGTGTCATATCTTTTACTTCTAAACTTTACATCTATGTTGTTTGTATCGTCTTCTTCTGCGTATGAATGACTGTATTGAATTTCAGCAAACCATCCGTTAAACATTGTTTCAGCGCCGATTACAGCTGTTCTGATATCTCTTGTTTCTATTCTTCTTCTTACCTCAGCATCTCTTCTGATTCGATTAATTTCACTGTAGTCAGAAAATACTTCACCATGTTTTAAACTTCCATACTCATCTTTATTTCTTAACTCATCATCTTGGTAGTGATTGTATAAAAAATTAGCAAATATAGAGGTTTCATCATCTACTATAAAATCAACATCATAAGTTACACCAGTTCTTTCCCTTGTTAAGTCGTAGTATCTCATTTCCCAATCGTCATCAAGTCTTTTACCAGCTCCATCATTAGTCCAGCCTGGGAAACCTGTTTCGTTGTTATAAGAAATAATTTGCTTACTTGCGTAGGTAAGTCCAACTATATGACCTAGATTATCATTAATCATCTTTCCATAAGTCATGGCAAATTTAGGATTGTCAGAATTTTTTGATTGATCGTTATATGAAGTATCAAGCTTTACTTTAAAAAGTGTTCCATTAAGAGAACGAGCTTTTTTTGTTTTAAATTCAATACGGCCTCCAATAGAATCTGCATCTTTATCTGCGGTTAGTGATTTATATACTTCAATTGAATCAAGAAGTTCAGTAGGAAGTCCATCTAACATCACTTTTCTTCCTCCTTCAGGAGCAGGAACCATTGCACCATTAACTGCAATTGCATTTAAATCACCAGATAAACCTCTTATACTTACGTATCTTCCTTCGCCCTGATCATTCTCAACTGTTATTCCTGATAGCCTCCTAATAGCTTCAGCTGCTGTTGTATCCGGAAAATCACCTAATGCATCAGAATCAACAACAGATACGATTAAGTTAGATTCTCTCTGTTTATCGATTGCTGAGATTATGCTAGCTTTTGTACCAACCGTTACAACTTCCTCAACACTCTCCTCAGATTCTTGAGATGTAGTAAAAATTGAAATTAAAAGCACAGGTAGTAATAAAGATATTTTTTTTAACATAGTTTTCCTCAAATTTATATGTTTAAAATCAAGGGCAAGATATCACCTAACATCTAATTTATTCGCACATTCAAGCAAACTTTTGCAACAAATATGTAACATAATTTTTATTAAGATTTACATTTATACGACAAATGTCGATAATTAGGACATGCATAATCCTCCTAAACAAAATAGAAGCAAGCTTAGAATTCAAAAAATAATAGAAACTGCTGAGGAAATATTGTTAAACGAAGGTATTGATCGAATAACTATTGCGTATATTTCAGAACTATCAGGACTCAAAAGAACATCAACATATAAATTTTTTCCTACCCCAAAATCTTTAAAATTAGAAATGTCTAATATTTATATAAGCGAGTGTATTAAAGATTTTAAATCTAAGTCTGAGAATATTAAGACTGACAATCTTTCTGTAATTGTCCTGAGGTGTGTTGGCATTCTTTATGATTATTTTGATAATAATTTAAAAGCTCAAAAACTTATCCTTTCAAATGAGTTTAGCCCCTCGTTAGAAACAGATAAATTTAACGAATTATCTTCATTAATTCAGTCATTTGTTGATATGAATATCAAATTACCTGAGATGTTTAATAAAGATGGTGTATACAGGGTTTTTACTCAAATTATTATTTCAATTTTTTCATTAAATCTAAAAGAAAATGATTCTATTGATGAAGTTGGAAAAATTGAAGCCCACAGAGCTGGACATGCATACTTATTAGATTGGGTTAATCAAGGCTCCTAACTTTAAACATTAAAAATTAATCTTAGAATTACATAAAATAAAATTGTGAATGTTGCTCCAACAGGTATTGTTATTATCCAAGAAGCAAAAATTCTTTTAATTGAGTTTATGTCTAAATGTTCATACCCTCTTGCTAAGCCAACTCCAATAACTCCTCCTACCAAAGTATGTGTAGTGGATATTGGAAAGCCAAGATAGGATGCAGCAAGAACTGTTGATGCAGTAGCCATGTTTGCAGAAAAACCTAAACTCGGTGTTAGGGTTGTAATTTTTTCACCAACAGTTTTAATAACGTGTCTTCCCATAATTGCTAGGCCAGCTACTATACCTACAGCACCCAGAAGTAAAACCCACGAGTTTAATTCAGATGAACTTTGAATTGTTCCATCAGAAGATACTATTGATACAATTGCTGCAATTGGACCAATTGCATTTGCAACATCATTAGAACCATGAGCAAAAGCCATAGCACATGCTGTAACAACCATTAAGATTCCAAATTGATTTTCAACATTTCTTATATTTTTTGATTGAACAAATAAAAATACAAACGTAAGAATAGAAACTGCGAGACTAATACCGATTGTAAATAAATATATTTCATTATCCGTCCAATTAATACCAACATGCTTTAAACCTTTTCTTGCAGTTACAAGGCATATGACAGCAGACACGAAGAAACTATAAAAAGGAATAAAGTATGTTGCAGCTTGTTTGGGATTTTCCCTATCTAAAATTAAATATTTTGCAGATAGGTAGAGTAAAAATGCCATAAGACCAGAAATCACTGGTGAAGTAATCCAGCTTGATGCAATATTGCCAACTGTTCCCCATGATACGTTTGAAGCTCCTTTTGATATTAAAACAAACCCAACAATAGCACCAACAATTGAATGAGTTGTAGAGACGGGCCAGCCCCTTGAGCTTGCAATTATTAACCAAAAACCAGCAGCTAGTAGCGAGGACAGCATACCAATAATAAATATATTTACATCATTGGTGTATAAAAATGGATCAACGATTCCTTTTCTAATTGTCGATGTTACTTCACCGCCAGCAAAATAAGCACCTAAGAACTCAAAAATTGCAGCAATTATGACAGCTTGTTTGAGGGTTATGGCTTTACTGCCAACTGAAGTACCCATTGCGTTAGCTACATCATTGGCTCCAATTCCATAAGCCATAAAAAAACCAACAACTGCGGCTATTATAATTATTAGCGCTGGATCCAAAAATAAATTTTCCATAAATAGTAATTTAAATTAAAGCAACGGCAAGTATAATGGTTCTTTGAATCCTTGATGTTACATTATTGTAAGTTTTGGTAATTTTAATTCTAATAAACTTATAGAACAAGAAACACTATCATAAAAATTTATGTCATTAATCTCATTAGACCAAGCAGAATATAAAAGACTTGAAGCTAAGGCATACTCGCTTGAAAAACGTCGTCTTCAAATTGAATTATTGAAACTTCAAGAAGATGTTATTAAAAATGATAGGAAAATATGCATTGTTTTTGAAGGAAGAGATACTGCTGGCAAAAGTTCTGCAATAAAATTTTTTTCAGAATATCTAAGACCAAAGAATTTTAATTACGTACAACTAGGTATTCCAACCAAATGGGAGTCCTCGCATTGGTTTCAGAGATGGGAAAAAGTTTTACCCAAAAAAGGTGAGATCGCTTTTCTTGATAGATCTTGGTATACCAGAGCAATAACCGAACCAATAATGGGTTATTGCAACGAACATCAATATAGAACATTTATGAAAAGAGTAAATAAATGGGAGCATGACTTAATAGATAATGGTACCGAGTTAACAAAATTTTATTTTTCTTTATCAAGAGATCAACAAGAAAGAAGAATGAACGCAAGAAAAAACTCACAACTAAAATATTGGAAACTATCTAAGAATGATGAAAAAATTGTTACCAAGTGGGATGCCTTCACTCTTTATAAGGATCAGATGTTTGATAAAACTTCAACTGATAAATCTCCATGGGTATCCATAAATTCAAATAATAAAATGATTGGACGTCTAACATCATTGAGATATCTTCTTATAAAAACGGAATATGAAAATAAAAAAATACTAAAGCCTTCAAAGTATTCAAAAAGCCTTGCAAACTATAGCGCAACTATTGAAGGTGTTACTTTTGAAAATCTTACTTATGAGCAGTTTATGATAATAAGCAAATATAGTGATGATACATAATGAAAATTGCTTCAATTGACATAGGCACAAATGCCATAAAGTCTAAAATTTTTAAGACCACTCCAACATCAATTGAATTCATAGAAGGAATAAGATCACCTATAAGATTGGGTTCAAACGTCTTTAAAGATGGTTTTCTGAAAGAAAATAAATTAAATGAATTAGTAAAAACTTTAAAAAAATATCAAAAGAATTTTGAAAAAAATAATATCAAAATGTATGAAATAGTTGCTACTAGCGCTTTTAGAGATACTCAAAACTCAGAAGACGCTAGAAGATATGTTGAAAATAAAATTGAACACCCGATTAGAATAATCTCAGGATTAGAAGAAGCAAAATTAATTAGTCTTCATCCTAAAGCTCAATCAAAAAATAAAAATGTATTTGTAGATGTGGGCGGAGGAAGTACAGAAATCTATATATACCAAGATGATCGGCATATTATTCAATCATTCCAATTAGGGGCTGTAAGAGGAATGCTTAATAAAAATGATCTGAGTGAATGGAAAAGATTAAAGAATTGGTTGAAAAAACAAAATAAAGTAGAGTTTTTAGTCGGTCTGGGAGGCAATATTAGATCTTTTTTAAAAATCTATGAATCAAACAAGATGCCAACTAATGATCTTATTCAATTTGCCAGTGAGCTAGGTGTATTAAGTCTTAATGAAAAAATAAAAAAATATAATCTAGCCAATGATAGAGCTGACGTTATAGATGAAGCATTAAAAATTTATATCGAAATTGCAAAACTTTTAAAAGTAAAAACTATCAAATCAACTAAATGGGGAGTTTCTGATTCAATTGCAGTAAAGACCTTCCATGAGCTCTATTCAGATAAGATAACGATCTCAAGAAGCTAGTTAAATATTAATTCAGCGCTTACTTTATTGTTAAAGTTTTCATATTTAATATTAGCTATTTCGCTATTGGAACTATTAACTAGTTTTTCTGAAAGAGTAACAGCATCACTGATATTAGTAGATAAGAAACTTATGTAAATGGATGAGTTTTTCTCAGTTATATTGAGATCAGTTATATTATCCTGAAAACTGTTATCAATAATTATTCTTTCAATATTCTCACTGCTAAGATTTTTTTTGTTATAGGAACTTTCAAAAAGTTTAACTTTATTGTGAACATATTCGTAGTCTGATTTAGCTTTTGCTAAGTTTATTGAGGACCTGGTATAACTCGAATAAACATTCATAAATGAAAAGTATAGAATAAGAAAAATAATTAAAACAAAGGAAATCAGAACTAGTTTCCTTTCTCTTTCTTGAAGATTTTTATAAAAATTAATTATTTTCATATTTTAGGTTTAATACTCCATCAATATTGCCATCTGTTGTTTCTAAGTTTTGTTCAGAAATTTTAATATTTAATTTTTCAGCCCCGTTTTTTAATATATTAAATTGAAAAGAAGGCATCGAATTTATCTTTACTTTTGCAGAGGAGTTTTTTACATCAACTGTAATATCTGAAATATATTTTTCGCCATATTTAAAGAATAAATCTAAGTTTGGAAGCTTAATATCAGGTGTACTATTCATAGGAACGTTTTCTAAAATTTGATCTATTTGGTTCCTGGGGGCTACCACCCTATTAATATCCTTGCTTAATGAAGAAAAAATATTAAAAGTAGCATCAACAAATAGTTGAGCATCATGCTTGTTTTTATAAACAAGGTAATTGGGAGCAACAATTATAAAAAATATGGCTAATAGAGAACTGATTAATTGTGCTCTAGAAAAATTCATTTTCTTTATAAATAAATTTAAAGATAAGTTAATTTTAAAAAAATTAGGCAAAGATTCTACTTTTGTACTGTCAACATCCTGAAATACAAAATCCTTATTCTCATTTGTAGACTTGAATTTATTATTTAAATCAATGTTAGAGCTATAAATTATTGGCTCATAGTTTGGCTTGTCATTAACAACAAGCTCTAAGTATTGATTTAGATTGTTACCGGAAATACTAAAACCGCATTTATTTTTATATGCAAACATATATTTTTTATCTATCTGAGTAATAGAATCAGAATCATTAAATGAATTAATGAGATATTCTGGAGTAACATGTACTTTATAATTTAAATTACTTAAATATTGATTTAACTCATTTAAAAAACTTTTGTTCACAACATATCCTGCTGCTTCAGAAAGAAAATACTCACTATCAGATACAGGATCAATAAAATTTGAATCAATATCAGAAATAAAATTTGCAATATTTATTTGCTCAGATAAAGAGGTATTTTGAATAAATTCATATGAGGTAACCTCCGATGATGGAATTAAAACTAAAAGTAATTCAGCATCATCAATGTCATCAAGTTGTCTAAGTGAGTTGAGCGTTTTTTTAGATTCATTTTTACTACTTGCATTGTACAAATGAATTAAATCAAGGTTTGAGCTAAGAATATGTGCTATGTAGAAGTTCATTTAGATTCCATTATAAATTCTTGAGGTAATATAGCTATTATTATTGGCTCCATAGTAAATCTTACTGATAGAATCTGAAACATAATCCTCGTATGAAAATGATGTAGTAAGCGTAAATTTTGAAGATGAAAACTCAATATGCATATTTCCATTATCTAATTCATAAGATGGAAAGGCTCGTTTAAAATCATTAATATCCCTAAAACCTTCCTCGGGAATATTATCTAATATATATTGAGCATCAGTATATGGCATATTTGAAAACATAGAAGCTAATAACATGTCATGACGCATTTCAAGTGTGTTTATATTTACATTAAGTGTATTGTCGGGAAAAACACAGAAATTATCCTCAAAAATGCTCCAACCTATCTTTCTTATAGCCGGAAGACCCTTTAGCTCAGCAAGTGCATAAAACAATCTGCTACCTGTGTACTCTTTTGGATTATTTAATGGTCCAGAATAGTAATAGTCTTCTAAACCATATGCTCTTGGATTAGAGTCATCATCAATCCAATCAATAATTTGATCAATTGCTTCATCTGTTAAATTTAAATCGACTTCATTTAAACTCATTAATTTTTTAAAAACTTCTATGTTCTTTTCATTTGGTTTAAATTCATTCTTAACTTTTGTGACAATAGAATTAATGTTAAAACAGTTTGAAGCGTCAGTAATTTTTCCTGTGACAATTCCATTATTTAATTCGAAAATAAAACCATTAAGAAATAATGCATTATTCTTTGCATGTATCTTTGAATTAAATCTAAGCTCGTTATCGATCTTTTTTTGTGCAAGAGATTCAATATTTCTAAAAATATTTAAAGATACTGTCTGGAATTCAGCATATTGAGCTCTTTTGAATGATACAAAATAATTATTCCCAATTAGAACTGCAACTGATGAAAGTAGTAAAACTATCATCAAAACAGATATTAAAACAACTCCTTTAGTTTTGTAATGCATAGGTTATATTTGGATCAATAATCCATGAATACTCTTTATTTTTCTTTGAAAATTCAATTTTTATCAAAGTAGGAATTTTTTTTGACGTTATAAGGCTAACTGGCCAGGATTCATGCCACAAGTTTTCATGGAAGAAAGAGAACTGTAAATTGTCAATATCTTTAATTAATTCAATTTCTGTAAAATCATCTTGACTGTAAGGATTTGAAGAAAAAAATTGTTTTCTGATCAACTTGTTATCAATTAATTCATAGTTAATTCTTTTAATTGGAGAAACATCATTAGATATAGATTTAATATTTGAATTGAATATTAAACTATCTGAGTTAATTTGATTTATCATAGTTCCATAGAGGTTATTACCGTAAAAATCTTTCATACGAGCATTTACGATTTGTCTAAAATCTCTTCTAATAATGGTTGAAGCTAAACTCAATTCTTTAATTGAATTTAGTTGTGCAGATGTTTCTTGTTCTGACTCTAAAGATGATTTTAAGATATTAGATGATACTATTGCTATCATTGAAAGAATAACCAGTGATACTAAAACTTCAATTATTGTAAAACCTTTATTATTCATTAATAAGAAATCCTTCAGATTTATATAAATATTGATTAGAATTTTTTTCTTTAACTAATATTACATATTTTATAAGTTCCTCAGAATCACTGGCTTCAAAGGTTTCTTCCCAACGCCATTCTTTACTACCCATTTTCATATATCCTGAGCGAGCATTGCCAATTGATGGTTTTTCAATAGTGTGAATTAAAGCTATTCTGTTATTTGCAACTTCCTTAGAGTGATAATAATCATCTAAATTAAATATGGATATGCTTGTAGACAAAACTAAATTATATAAAACAAGTATTGAAGTGCTTAGAATAAATAAGGCTACAACTATCTCAATTAAGCTAAAGCCTTTATTAGTAGTTGATAATTTGTGATGTGACTTTTCCATTAGAGTTAATTTCAATTTTTTGAATATAATTATCAAAATATATATTTATATGGCCTCCAGAGTTTTCACCAGAAGGATAAAATAAGAGCAAAGGTGATTCATCGTCGTGTAAATTAAAATCAATCTCAGAGCCATCAAATGACTTAAATGTTTTTTTAAAATTTGTTAAATTCTTCCAATTATTAGAATACGGGTTTGTAATATCTGAAATGACATTATTATTGTTATCAAGCGAGTAAGAAAATTGATTATTATT
>Ga0255762_10004791_pt1 | contig 10272 bp, 8 predicted proteins | sample 101ome_16_FD_179962 | JGI IMG/M metagenome (GOLD analysis project Ga0255762, IMG submission 179962) | Coastal salt marsh microbial communities from the Groves Creek Marsh, Skidaway Island, Georgia - 101401AT metaG (version 2) | ecosystem: Environmental > Aquatic > Marine > Intertidal zone > Salt... | reverse complement strand
CGAACGGTCGTTTGTCCCGCCCGCCCCTTTCAGGAAAGGAGGCGGGAGAGAGAGAGGGAGAGGATGAGGGAACAAACGCGGGGGAGAAGAATGCGCGAGAGAGAGCGACGGGGAGAGAGACGCAGTGCACGGTGGTGCCGTCCGTCGTTTGAGCGTAATGAATGATTACCTACAGAATAAAAGCACGTCTATGTTATACCTACGCGGCGAGCCTCGTCGCGCTCATCGCACGCGCAAGCCGAGACCTTCCATCGTCTTCGAGTATTCAGCAAAATTTTCCTTCTTGAGGTAGTTTTGAAGGCGACTGCGCTGACCCAAAAGCTTCTTCAACCCACGCTGCGTGGCGTAATCCTTCTTGTTCTTGACCAAGTGCGCGGTGAGACCCTCGATGCGCTTGGTGAGGAGCGCGATTTGCACCGACGAGCTCCCCGTGTCGTTCGCCGACTTTTGAAACTCGGCGACGTCCGCGACAGCCGGTCGCGTGCGCTTATCCGCGGCGACGACTTGGAGCGCACCGCGTTGGTGCGTGTGCGCGCGGCGCGGCGCGAACGAGCTGGAGGCGTTCGCCTTGATGACTGCGTGCGTCGCGAAAAACGGTTCCGTTCGGGTCAGATAAGAGGGTTAGGGTCAGACGCGACCTCCCAGCGCGCGCTTCAGCGACGTCGAGCATCCCTCGCGCGCCTCGTCCATTGTCCGCGCGCGACGGAGACGACGAACGCGCGGCGAGAATGTATCCACATCGTCGTCGCGCGCCGAGCGTCACCTCGCGCGCGCATCCATCGCGAGACGACCCGGGCGGCGGCCTCGCGAGCCCCATCGCGACGGTCACGCAACATCGGCCCGTCGGCGACGACGCGACGCGCGCGCGCGCGCGCGAGACGCACGCGCGCGCGATGGGTGAATCGCGACGCGCGTCGAGACGCGCGACGAGTCGATCGGACGCACCTGTGCGAGCGGAGACGGCGAACATCGTCGTGGAAGAGAGTGACGTCGAGTCGAATCAGAGGGGGGCGACGTGGGTGTGAAAAAGTGCGTCCGTGGAAACATTGATAGGTTAAAAAGTTCTCGACTACGGCTCGGGATGGGATTTATGTGTGGACAGAGCCGCCGGGACACGCGCGTCGCGCGGCACACGATGACGCGCTGTGCCTCCGGAGCGGCGTCGCGATTTATCGCGACGACGACGTCGACCTCGTCGTCGCCGTCGCCGTCTCGGCGGTGGACGCGCGGTCGGGCGACCGGGGTCGTCGTGCGCGCGCCGAGCACGCGCGCGCGCGCGGTGGAGGCGGCGGATGACGAGGAAACCCAAGACGCGCTCGCGCGGAAAATGGCGATCGATTTCGCCGTCGTCGCGGACGATACGCGCGCGGTGGAGGTTCGAGTGTTATCCGTGTCCAAGAGCGTGTTTTACGCGCGATACGTCGTCCTCGCGACGGCGTTTAACAGACCGCAAATGAATGCGTGCTGCGCGAAGATGAGAGACTTGGCCAACGACGAATACGGGCTCACGGTGCCGAAATCCGCGGCGCAACAGGGCGATTGGGCGTGTTTAGACTGCGTCGACGTCGTCGTGCACGTTTTTTCGCCGAATTCTCGATTGAATTACGATCTCGATGGGTTGTACAAGGGCGCGGAGGACGTGGAGTTGCCATTCGTGACGGAGACGAGAGACGAGCCCGCGTATTTCGACGAGGAGGACGAGGACGAGGAGGACGAGGAACTCGATGAATTCGAGGTGTTCCAATAATGTCGACGTCGCCTATGTATGTAGTAATTGTTACATCGCGCATAGATCAAAGACCGACGTTTGTTTCCGCCGCTCGCGCACTCGCGCGCTCTTCTCTCGCGTGGCGTCGTCTCGCACAACACACCACCGCGCGCGCGCAATATGTCGCGCCACGACGGTGTGAGCGTGGGCGCGCCCGCGCTCACCTTCGCGTGCGCCCTCGCATGCGCCGCGTACGCGCGACTCGTCGCATCTTTCCGCAAACAGCTCGGCGCCGCCGCGGCTGAAAAAAAGCGCTTGCAGTCGATCTTACGCGTTCGCGAGGCCCCCAAGGTTCGAGGGATGTTCGAACCCATCGCATACGCTCGAAGCGCCTTCTCGCGTCGCAACGGCACGCCTCGCCAGGGCGGCGCGCTCGTGCCGAGGGCGAGGTGCGAGATTAAGGTTGACTCAAAACTTCCGAGACATCTCTTGCAAGGACTGGACGAGTACTCGCACGCGTGGGTGATTTACGTGTTTCACGCCAACACGAACCTCGCCGGGACGAAGACCGGAGGCGCGGCGAAGGGGAAAGTGGCGGTGCCGAGATTGGACGGCGAACGAGTGGGTGTGTTGGCGACGAGGACGCCGCATCGTCCGGTGCCGGTGGGACTGTCGGTGGGAACGGTGGAGAGCGTGGACGCGGAGCGAGGCGTCGTGGTGATAGGAGGGATAGATTTAGTGGATGGGACGCCGGTGTTGGACATTAAACCGTACGTGCCATTTTGTGATTCGATTCCGGACTCGACGGCGCCGGATTGGGTGGGGAGAGAGGCTACGGGGAGAGACGAGCCGTTGAAGATTGTTCGCGTCGCCATCGCCGAGCGAGCCGAAGCGCCGCTCTCGAGCTCATACACGCGGAGTCGTGCCGCGAAAGCCTTGTACGACGACGTGGAATTATTTATAGAGTTCGTGAAAGAGGTCTTGTCGTACGATATTCGATCCATTCGCGAACGAAACGCGAGCGCGGAGAAGAGAAAGTTTGAGACGTATCGCGTGGTGCTCTGCGACGTCGAGGTCGAGTACACCATAAGCGAGGAACGCGTGGTGGAGATTATAAACGCCAAGGCTGTGCCGCGCGAAGTGTTCGATGATTTCGAGCGCGCAAAAGCAGAGATCGAGGCGCGCGAGGCTGCGGGTAAGAAATAGTTTAGCGTTTTCATAGGACTTTTTACACTTCTACTAGAGGAGCATCGTCATCGGATCCTCCAAGTATCCTTTGAAAGATTGCAACCATTGCGCCGCCACGGCGCCGTCCACGACGCGATGGTCGCAGCTCAGCGTCGCGCTCAGAACGGAGACTTCTTCGTAGCCTCCTTCCGAGTTTTTGACGACTTCTTTTCTCGCTCCGCCCACGGCGAGAATAGCCGCTTGCGGTGGGTTGACTATAGCGGCGAAACTCTTCACGCCGAACATACCGAGATTACTGATGGTGAATGTACCACCGGTCATGTCGTGCGGCGTGAGCGTTCCATCGCGTGCGCGTCCAGCGAGCGCCTTGACTTCTGAGCTAATAGATTTGAGCCCGAGGCAACACGCTGAACGCACGATGGGCACCATCAATCCGCGCTCGGTTTGCACAGCCACGGAGATGTCCGCCTTCTTGTACTTGCGAATTTTATCACCCAACCAGCTAGCGTTCACGTCAGGCACCGCTAAGAGCGCTTTGGCGCTCGCCTTGATGATGAGATCGTTTACGCTAATCTTCGCGCCCTCCGCCGACTTGTCGTTGGCGAGCTGGTCGTTGAGCGTCTTGCGAATGTTCATCATGTGATCGAGACGTACGTCGACCGTGACGTAAAAATGCGGCACTTGTTGCTTGCTCTCCGTCAAACGCTGCGCCGTGACGCGCTTGATGGCGGTCACGCTGACGTCTTCAAAGTCAGGGAAGAACTTGGACAGCGGGTGTTCAGCCACCACCGTGCGCGTCGAGGCGACCGAGGCGTCCATCGCGCGCGCGGCGAGCACGTCTTCAGCGATCACGCGTCCATTCGGACCGGTGCCTCGCACTGCGTCTAAACTCACGCCGCGTTCCTTGGCCAAACGACGCGCCAGAGGCGACGCGAACACGCGGTCGCCGCTCGCTCTGTCAAACGACCGCACGATTTTCGGCGCCTCTTCTCGCACCGTCGCGCTCGCGCTCGACGCACTCACCGCCGCCGCGCTCACCGGCGTCTCTTCCTTCACCACCGGCGACGCCGAGCTCTCGTAATCTTTAAACGCCGCCACGTCTCCCGCGTCTTCGCACATGACGCACACCGGCGTCCCCACCTCCACGTCCGTCGCCCCCTCCTTCACCAATATCGCCGCGAGGAACCCATCGTCCGTCGCCTCCATCGCCATCGTCGCCTTATCCGTCTCCACGTCCGCCAACACATCGCCCGCGCGCACTTCGTCCCCGATCGCCGCGTGCCACTTCGCGATCCCGCCGCTGGACATGGTCGGCGACAGCGCCGGCATCGGTATCACGACGTGCTCGGGAAGTCCGCTCGCTCGACGCGTCGACGTCGTCGACGACACCCATCGCGTCGCGCGAACGCTCGAGACGGCGGACGCGCCCGACGCGCGCGCGAACGTCGAGCGCATCATCATCGGCGTTCCCACCGAGGTCGACGTCTTGACCGTCGCGTCGACGCGCGCGAGGCGCGCGCACGCGCGCGCGATCGTTCGTCGCATCGCGCGCGGTGCCTCCGGCGTACCTCTCGCGCCGTGTGCGCGCGACGCGGCGTCGTGTGCGGTGACGATCGCGACGAACGGTTGGTGCGCGACGGCGCTACACGCGGGTTTTCCTTTTCTCCCCGCGCGGCGACTGGGCGACTCGCGCGGCGTTCGGGGCGATGATCGCGAACGCGCGAGGACGCGAACGCGGTGGAGGCGGTGTGAGTGCTATGCGTTCTACGTGATTCGACTAACGCTAGGGCTACGTGAAGGACGCGCGATGGGGCCCGTCGATGGATATCGCGTCGGTGCTAGGCGCCGCCGAAACCGGGCGGCGGCGCGCGAGCCGCGCGTCTCGGTGGAAGCGACGGTTTCTTGCGCACGACGGGCGCGGTATCGGTCGTCTCCGTGGATGACGACGACGCGTCGATGGTCGCGGACGCGGTCGGGGTGGATGTCTTTGAGGACATCGCCGTCGGCTTGGGCGCGGCGAGCGACGTCTCGGCGAGTCGTCTCGCCGCGGCGGACACCTCAACCTTGGGCGCCTTAACGCGAATCTCGATCGGTTTCGACGCGTCAAACTCGATAAATTTAGGCGCTTTGGCCGAAATCTCCGATTCTGTGTCCCCTCGCGCGGCTGCGAGCGTCGCCGCTCTCGTGCGCTTTTCTCGCGCCCTCGCGCGCGCGGCGCGTTCGTCCGCCGGCGCGGGCGTCACCTCGCCGGCGTTCGCCATCGCGACCGATCCCGCTCGACATCGCTCGAACACTGCGCGCGCGACGAACACCTCGCATTCGGGCGCGACGTCGTCTTCGTCTCGCACGTTCGTCCATCGCTCCCTCTCCACCACCGTCGCCGTCTCGCGCGACGCCTCCGACTCGCCCCTCACCAGCACGAGCTTGAGCGTCCGCCCGCCTCCGCGCGCCGTCGCGTCGTCGCCCGCGTCCGACGACGACGCTGGTCTCGACGCGTCCACGCGCTCGAGCACCGTCCACGCGCCGTCGTCGACGTCCTCGGCGCGCGGGGACATGGTCTCGGCGCTCGGCCCGCGCGCGCGCACGCGCGCGCTCGACGTCGCGCGCGCGTCGCGCGACCGTTCCGACGCGCGCGATCGACGCGATAAAATTACCGTCGCTTTTTTGCGCGTCGACCGCGCGTCCGCGCGCGTCGCACTCGCGACGTCGGCGCCGGGCCCGACCGGGACCGTTGCCGCGCGAAGAGACCGTTCGACGAGTCCCGCGCGTGATTCGTCTCCTCACTCCACGACGCGACGTCGCGCGGACGATGCCACCGCGCGCGAGCGCGAGAAAAAGTACCGCCGCGCCCGCCAAGGCGAGCGAATCGGGCGAGCGGCCGACGTCACCGCGACGCCGGGCGTTACGATTCGAAGATGACGATGAAGACGAAGAGGAGGACGAGCCGTGTGGTTCGATGGCGCTCGCACCCTTCTCCGCGCGCTCGCGCGAGGTGTCGATTCGAAAGATACACGTGCGAGGGACGATGCCGTTGATCGCGAGCACGCTCTGCGTCGTGTGCACCGCCCTCGTGGCGGTGTGTCTGCAAAGTTGGCACATTCACGCCACCGCCATGGCGCTGGCGAGCGTGCGGGTGAGCGCGACCAACGTCAAACTCGCGCCGGCGACGCGACGTTTGAAATCGCTCGAAGACGCGGTGCGACGATTGGAGGAGGAGAAGATGAGCGTCTCCGACGCGCGCGCGGGAGGGATGACGCGAGAGATGAAGGACGCGGCGCGCGAAGCGGCGGAGACGCACGCGGCGAGCGCGGAATCGAGGCTCAGGACGGAGATCCGCAAAGAGGTGAGCGAAATGTCGACGATGGTGTCGGGATTGAAGAAAGAACAGAGCGCGTTCGCGACGAAGTCGGATCTGAAGAAGATGGATTTGACGAAGAGTGTGAAAAAATTGCAAGTCGCGGTGGACGCGGCGCAAAAGGCGCAGGCGGATTTCGTCTCGGCGAGTCGCGTCGACGCGTTATTTAACGCCGTCGAGGCGTTGAAGGATCGGAGCTCGTACGTGACGTCGAGCGATCTCGACGCAGCGAAGCGTGATCTCGTCACAAAGTCTGATCTGAAGAAGATTGATGCGACGAAGAGCGTTAAGACGTTGCAGAGCGCGCTGGACAAGTTACAAAAGGCGCAGAGCAGTTTCGTCACGTCCACTGAGATGAAAAAGATGGACGTATCCAAGGATGTTAGCAGATTGGAGAAATCTATCAAATCGTTGACGCAGATCCGCGACGGTGCCGACGTGAACGCGCGACTTCAAGCTCTCGAGACGGCGATTGCGGACGCGGCGAAGGCGAGCGCAAATTTCGCATCGGTGCAACAGCTGGAAGAATTCGCAGCCAGGGCAACGGGGAGCGTGCCGAACGATGCACCCACTGTGTCTCAATTTAGCGCGATGGTTGCGACCGTAGACGCACTCAGGAACGCCCAAGCTGAGCTGTTGGTGAAATCAGACCTCGCGGCGTTTGAATCGCAGATGGATCTCAAGGTGACAAAGATGCAAGAAAGCGTTGATGGTCTCCTGGAGAGTATCAAGGCTATCCAACGGGTGCAGCAAACGTTCGCCACGAACGCCACAATTAAGATGATTGAAGCCCAACTCGAGGCGCTCAAGGTACCGAAGAAAACGAGTAGCTTCCTGACTAGACAAAAGGCGTTGAATATTTCTCAAGAGCACATCGCAGTGCTGGAAGCATCCGTCGCCGCGTTGACCGAACAACAGTCTGAACTGGAGAAGCAGCACGCGAGCGCCCTCCACGCATCTGACTTGAAGAACATCGAGAAGTCCATCGCGGCGTTGGAGAAGGCTCAAGCGAACTTCGCCACGACGGCGCAGCTTCAGAAAGTTGACATCGTCATGGACGAAATCAAATCGCTCCAGATGGAGATTGAGGCTGTATCGACCAAGCAGGCGAACTTTGTGAGCGCCGCTCAGTTCCAAAAGATTGAGTTTGTCACCGAAGAAATCAAGTCGTTGCAAAGCGAAATTTCGGCGGTTGCAAAAATGCAAGGCGAGTTTAGCGTGCTCAGCGCCGGCCTCAAAGACTTGGAGCAAAAGCTCTCGACGGTCACGGAGGGAGCCCAGAAGAAGGGTTTGCTGGCAAAGTTGACCAAGAAGATGGAGACCAAGGTTTCGAGCAAGCAGCTTGCGTCGCTCGAAAACTCAATCGCCGCGTTGACCAAGGCGCAGGCAGGTTTTGTCCAGAGCGCGAACCTCGCGTCGCTCGAATCGTCAATCGCGGCGCTGGAGAAGCAGCACGCGAGCGCCCTCCACGCGTCTGACTTGAAGAACATCGAGAAGTCCATCGCGGCGTTGGAGAAGGCTCAGGCGAACTTCGCCACGACGGCGCAGCTTCAGAAAGTTGATGTGACGAGAGAGATGAAGGATGTTGAAGATTCCGTTGAACAATTACTGAAGGAACACAGCGCTTATGCGATGCAAACGAGTGTGAACGCATTGGAGGCACAAGTACAGGCACTTTCGGGTAAAACGAAAACATCTGGCTATTTTAAGCGCGCAAAGGATACTTCAGTTCCTAGTAAGCAAATCAAGGCGCTGGAGGATGCCATCTCTTCCTTGACGAAGTCGCAGTCGGATTATGCCACTGTGACGCAGCTGAAAGAAATACTGACCGCGGTGGACACTCTGAGCAAATCGCTGAGTGAATACGCGAGTCTGCGGGCTTTGGGCGAACTCGAAACCAAACTCAAAGACTTCGCAACCTCTGAGAAGGTGCACTCTGTTCAAGAGACGAATGTTGTCGATTTGGAGAACCAACTGCTGGAGCGAGTGAACCAGTACATCAAGGCCATTCCGAAGGATACATCGCGAAAACTCACCAAACACATCGATGAAGCGGCGAGTTTGTGGTTTGCCGACAGAACTGGTCGTCAAGACTTCGCTCTGGCCTCGGGAGGTGGGCGAGTCGTCGCTCACTCGCAGCTCTCGCCATTTGTCGCGCGCGGAGACGGTCCAATTACCGCAGCTGTTGCGTTTCTTAGGGCTGGTGTGCATCCCAAAAGTGATGAATGGTTATTATCACCATCTTTAGAACAACCTGGTGACTGCATCGCGTTACATTCCTCCACGGGTTACGTGGATATTCGTCTCAGACAGTCTGTCACGGTGGACGCGGTGACCTTGGAGCACACGAATAGCCTGAACGCCTACGACATGCACAGCGCACCGAGAGACATCGAAGTCTTGGGTTGGCTTTCGTGCAACAAAAATAAGTGCAAGAATAGCAAACCTCCCAAGTCGCTCCTGTCGCTCGGCAACTACACGTATTCAGTTTCTCACGGCAGCGTCCAAACGTATGAGGTGACGGCGCCACAGACCATAGACCACGTGCGTTTGGTTGTCAAGAACAACCAGGGCCACAAGAGATGGACGTGTTTGTACAGATTCCGCGTGCACGGCACACCAACCCACGTAGAAGCTTAGATGCGCACCGTTTGTAATGACGAGTTAATTTTTGTATGGCGGACGTTTCGGGCACAGGCCTCTGGATATTTCAACCTTCTAGAGCTAAGGTATACAACATTGTCGAGAGCATCGGGATCGCGCAAGTGTATACGAAGTGAACGATGAACATCAGCGTTCACGGTGCCGTTGGTGTTGTGGCTCAACGGATGGGTGGTGGAAGGATATCGTACAACGAAGGAAGAGTGGTCAACTTAGAACAAGGACGTCTTCTTCATGATACGGAAGAACTCTTCTTCGTTGACTTCGCCATCGCCATCGCGGTCGGCTTCGTCGATCATTTCTTGGAGTTCTTCGTCCGTCATGTTTTCACCCAGTTCCTTGGCGACTCGCTTCAAGTTCTTGAAGGAAATCTTGCCAGTTTCGTCGTCGTCAAAAAGACGGAACGCCTTCATGATTTCTTCGCGGCTGTCGCGCTCGCCCATCTTGGCGGTCATCATGGCGAGGAACTCATCGAATTCGATGGTTCCGTTACCATCCTTATCGATGTCGGCGATCATCTTCTTGATCTCATCCTTGTTCGGTTCGAAACCGAGCGCGCGCATGGCGACCTTCAACTCCTTCGCGTCGATGGTTTGGCTCCCATCGGTGTCGAACAAGTCGAACGCTTCGCGAATCTCTTGCTTTTGCTCTTCGGACAATCCAGAGGATCGACCTTTTCCTTTGCGAGCCGGGCCGGCCTGCACACGAGCGTCACGTGACGATACGGTTAGTCTTCGCCCTCCGCGCGACGTCGAATTCTCAACCCAACTCATCATCTCAATTCACCATTGAGTCTCCGGCGCATCCACGCGCGCGCCCTCGTCGCCCCTCCCTCGCGCCCACCTACGTGACGACAACACGTTTTCCCACGCCGCCGCCGCACCCCTCACCCGCGCCCGCGCGCCCTCGCGCGCCCGCCACGCGCCCGCGATCACCCCGCGCGCGCCCAACGGGTCGATCGATCGAAATCCCGCGCGAATCTCCCCATCGCGAGGATTCACCCCCGTTCGCGCCCACGCGACGCTCGATCGATCCGCACGACGCGCGATCCCGCGACGATCATTTTTCTCCCGCGCATCTCGCCTCCGCGCGCGCCCGACGACCTCCGTCCACCGCCCATCCACGCGCACATTCGTCGTCGTCATCCAACCATCATGCCGCCAGCCGCGCCACGATCGCGCGATTGCGTGATTCCCCATCCCGCGCGAACGACGTCGACGTCGACCGGCGCCACCGCGACGCGCGCGCGAACGCGACGACAATAAAACCATAGACGCACCATGATGTCTCTTCGTTCGAGGGTCGCGGTGTCGCCCGTCGTCGAGTGTCGCGCGATCGCGACCGCCGACCGGTCAACCGA
>Ga0255762_10004787_pt1 | contig 10280 bp, 9 predicted proteins | sample 101ome_16_FD_179962 | JGI IMG/M metagenome (GOLD analysis project Ga0255762, IMG submission 179962) | Coastal salt marsh microbial communities from the Groves Creek Marsh, Skidaway Island, Georgia - 101401AT metaG (version 2) | ecosystem: Environmental > Aquatic > Marine > Intertidal zone > Salt... | reverse complement strand
TCGCGCGTCCACCACCACCACCACCACCACCACGCGCCGCCCGACGTCCTCCCGCGCCACCGCCACCACCATCGAGACCACCGTCCCAGTCGACGTCGACGTCGACGTCCACCCCGCATGCGTCGTCCCACGCCACGACCGCGTCCTCCTTCACCCACGCATCCATCCTCGCATCCTCCCCGTCGTACCGCACGTAATACCGAACCCCGCGATCAGCGTTTCCGCCGCGTACCGCGGTCGTTCCCGCGGTCGCCGCGTCCCCGGTTTTCCTCGCCACGATCGTCGCCCACCGCTCGGCGCCGTCGATCGCCGACGCGATCTTCGCCCGCGAGCCGACCGCGTGCGGCGGCATGACCGTTCGACGTCCCGTACGTTCGCGTCTCGTACTGGGGCGCGTTTTCCACCATCACCGGTCGTTCCGTTGTTACACAGACAGACCGAGAGACAGACGGACGATCCTAAACCCTATACTAAACCCTATACTAAACCCATATCGCCGGGTGCATGACGGGTCACGGGGCATAGAGTCGAGTCGTGACTCGTCGATCACCGTTTCCGAGACGACCGAGAGACAACGGATGACGAAACCGGGCACCCGCGCCCGACGATAAAAGCCGACGCGGTACGCGCGCGAACGATGCGTCGACGCGAGTACGTGCGCGACGGAGAGGTGTGCGAGACGGCGAGCGTGGCGAGCGTGGGCGCGCGAACGAGCGTGGGTTGGGAGGACGCGGACGCGGGATCGGGATCGGGGGTGACGACGACGATGATGATGACGAATGTCGGCACGACGTTGGTTTTTGGACGACGGGGCGGGGCGTGGAGCGCGTCGACGACGACGACCGGGAACGCGTGCGGGACGACGACGACGACGATGGAGGAGGATGAGGATGAGGGGGACGACGAGGAATCGGTGGAGAGCGGGTTCGTGTTGCGCTTTGATGTGAATGTGGGATTCGACGCGCGCGTCGAGACGCGCGTGGTTCGGTCGGATGATCGAGAACGGTTCTCGCGCGAGGTACACGTCGGATCGCTGAGAGACGCGAGCGCGGACGCGACGGTGAACGCGACGAGCGGGAGGATGTATGGGACGGTTTGGGTGCCGAGACAGACGAGGAGCGCGGCGTTCGATCGGGCGATGGCGACGGCGAACGCGGGCGAGGATTTGTGGGACGACGCTTCGGCGACGACCGAGACGAGCGAAATCGGATGGCACGAGAGCGTCGTTTTCGTCGTGGAGAGCGAGGACGCGGGGGGGGAAGAGGTTCGAGGGACGATTTATGAGCTGAGCGTGGAGTACGTGCGCGGGGAGGATTACTCGGGGGTAGGGGCGAGCGAGGTGGAATCGAACTGGACGTCGGCGTTTGACGCTCGGGCGGAAGAGGAACGAATCGTGTACGAGAGAGCGGTGGAGACGCTCGCGGAAGCGTTGCGCGAGACGATTCCGGTGGTGGTGGACGGAGAAGACGCGATCGGTGGTAAAAGCGGTGATGTGATGGTTGATCCGTCGTCTGCGCCTTTCGCCGTCGTGTGGTCACTTTTGGGCGCGTTCTTCGCCGCCGCCGCCGCCGCGGTGTATCTCTGGCGCGTTCGAGCGAGACGCGCCGCCGTCCTTGACGATGCAAAGAGAGAGACGGCGACGACGAACGACGGTGATACCAAGAAACCAGGTGTCGCTTTTGCGCGTAAGTCCTCGAAGACATCCATCGAGAAATTTGTGACGACGGGGACGAATGGCTCTCTGCGACACAGAGTCGCGTCGTCGACGCCAATTTTCGCGCACACGACGGCGCTCTCGCGCGCCAGTCGGAACATCACACGCGTCGATTCTCTCGGTTTCGTCCGGTCCGCCCTCGTCTCTGGGGACAATTCGCTCGTCGTCGATGACGACGACGACGACGACGACGGAGACGTCGTGCTCGATGTGAACCGAACGCAAGACAGCGAGGAGTTTCATCAGCACGCGCTCGACATTCGCGATCGGTCAAAGGATGCATCCGTCTCTGAAGACGATTCGACGTTTGACGCGGATACCTCTGGCCAGTTTTTATCCGCCATCTACGAAGATGAAATCGTCGACGTTACGATTGGAAATCTATTGGATGAGGTGGCGAAAATCCACGCCGAAGTCGCGATCGCGTCGATGAGTGCGGAGGATAAACTGGATGCCAAACGCGGCGACTTTACGCTGATTGACGCGGATGAGTTTGGGCGATACATGCACATTTTTGAGAAATTAGGCGGTGGCGCGAGCTCGTCCGTGTACTCTGCCCAATGGCACACGAGATTGGTTGCGCTCAAAATGCTTCACTCCACGGAAGACGGCGGATCGGCGATGCTCAGCGAGATTGAAATCATGCGTTCCATCGACCACCCGTCAATCGTAAAGATTTACGGCGCGTGCATGGAACCGACGTGTCTCATTCTTCAAATCATCAACGGTGGATCGCTTCACGAGATTTTACACTGCTCTCCCGCCGCGGCGGATGTTCGACTGGAGGAAAAGCAAGCGATTCGCATCGCGCGAGACGTGGCGAGCGCCATGACGTATCTGCACGAGCTCAAGCCGAAGAAGATTGTTCACAGAGATTTAAAGCCTCAAAACATATTGATCGAAGCGCCATCGATGCGCGCGTTTTTAGCTGATTTCGGCGTGAGCAGAGTCATCACGACTAGTTTGCGAACGACGACGACGATCGGAGCCGGGACCGTGAATTACATGGCGCCCGAGCTGTTTGGCGATGGAAGCGTCGACGAAAAAGTGGACGTCTACTCCTTCGCCATGATTTTTTGTGAAATGCTCACCGGCCAGGTTCCCTGGAAAGGGATCCATCCCGTACGCATCGCCGCGCTCACGGTCGACGACGAGACTGGGGAGACGCGTCCAACGCTTCCCGAGTCCGTTTCGGATTCCACCAAGGCTCTGATTCGACAGTGTTGGACGTACAATTCGAGATTGAGACCGTCGTTTCGCGACATTTTGAGCAAACTCGAACGACTCGCATCCTGATACATCTACTATACTTTTGTACATTTGTTAAAAAAAAGACGACTCTACTTCATACGAATCACTCAAACGCGACGTCAACGTCGACTCGGACTCCTCACGCGTCTTCAATGACATCCGCGCTAAAACTTCTCGCCGCGTGCCTCTTCATCAACTGCGAGTTGCCCTTTTGAATGAGCTCCTCCGCCAACCGCTGCGCATACAAATAATCAAATTCCTTCATGTACGTCTCCCGAGCGGTAATCACGCGAAGCGCGACGTTTGGATTAATCCCCATGAACGCATCCAACCACTCGTCGCCGTCGCCGAGCGGTATCTCTTCCATGGCCCGTCTCAAGTCGTCGTAGTCTGGACACGCGCACGAACCATCCATTTGCGAAACCTGCGGCGCAAAGCCTCCGTCGTTTCCGGCGCCCTCTATGTGCGACTGCACGACGCGTATCGCGACAAATGTGAACAGCCTTCGAAGGGTCTTCGCAGCCTTGAGTTCGGGAGATTCGCCACCCATCGAGTCGGCGGGAATGTACAGTTTGGGCAAGTTGCCGTCGTCGTTCGCTCTCGCGATGACGACAGCACTCTCGCGACGACTGCGAAGATGACGACGAGAGACGCGCGCGGTGTGTGAAGACGCAGACGCGCACGCGGATGAGGCTCGATGCATCGCGGGCGTCAATCGGAGTGTGACGACTGGGAAGGCTGGGAAGGCTGCAACAAAACAGAGAAAAAAACAGTTGAGCGCGGATGGGTGGTCGATGGATGATTGCTAAAAAAATCTATCGATCGTCGTTACACGCGCGAATCGTCGAGCTAGTGTGTTAGTATTCGAGCCACGCCGTCATGTATTCACACGTCGTCGGGTTGATGAGACCGTCGGGTCTGCATTCGTTGATGACGGGGCAGACGCCGCACGGAATGTTCGTGTACGCGTTGCCCTCCGGAATGGGAATGAGCGCCTTTGAGTAATACTTTATGGGCTTGAAATCTTCGTCAGCGGCACCCATACCGTCGTCGTGAGATTCATCTTCAGTGACGTCCACTTTACCGTCGTACACGAGCGTGTTGACGATTTGTAAAACGTCGTCAGTGCTGAGCACGATGTGACTGAGCTTGCTCGAGATGATGAACTCGCTCACCTCTTCCAGCGTCACGCGATCCTTGGAGTAGATGAAATTCACGCATTGCTCGCACAGAATGTTGATAAATTCGGTGTCGAACTCTTGCTCGGTGTACCACGCCCCACCAGTGATTTCTCGACTCGGTTCGAGGTCGTACAGCATGTACACCTTGCGGTTTGACTGCGCGACGTTTTTCACAGACTTTATGAGTTTTCTCGCCTCCAAAGTCCTGAAACACTTTGTAATCTGCGGCACTGGCAAGTTTGACCGCTGCTTGAGCTCCTTTGTCCACATTCCCGCGTTCCCAGCGTGCTGAATAATCTGATAAATAAGCATATCCTCCGTGCTCAACCCTTTAAACTTGGCCGCTTGCTCCTCGTGCACGCGCTCAAACACGAGCGAGTCCCCGCGCTTAAAAATCGCAATCTTCCTTTGATATAACAGCTCATTGATCGCCTGCGCGCGCTCATCCACGCTCATCACCCCACCTAACTTTTCCGCGAGTTCATCCTCTCGAATCCCACCCCTGGTTCCCGACAAACCGGACGACCCGTCCGCGGCGCCGCCGCTCTCCGCTCCGGCGCCCTTTACCCGCTTCCCGCCGCCGTCCTCATCCTTCCCGTCTCCACCCTCGGGATCGAGTTCCACCGCCGCCGCGCCTCGTCGTCGTTTATTCCCTCGTCCGGGACTCCCCACCGCGGTCGCGTCCCCGCCGCCGCCCGTCGTCGTCGTCGTCGTCGTTCCATCCGAGCGCTCTATGCACTCGAGCACCGCTCGAGCCCGCGCCCGCGCATCCATCGTCGCGCTTCGTTCCAGCACTTCCTAGACCCAGCGCACCGCCGCCGCGCGCAACTAAAACTAAAGCGATCGATGACCAATCTCACGCCCGCGCCCGCCCTCCGAACTGCGGCGCGTCGACGGTTGGACGCCGTCGATTGACGCCGAGAAACAGTCGTCGCGGCGGCGCTTTTCGCGACGAGCGCAGTCGCAGTCGTCTCGTATTATAAACATTATAGATCTATGTGTCGCTCTTCAGGATACACGACAACATATTATGTACATTTTAATACTAATAAGCGACCGTTTCTGAAACCACCCCGCGATCGCGACGAGCGCAAATCTCGCGCGTGAGATTCGCTGATTCGGGGGCGCCCGTCGGTGCGAAATTGATCGGATATTTTCACCGATCAAACCCAAACGTCTGAACCTCATTTTTACCGATACGGCGTCGTTCAAAGGTAAAACCGCGCGATTTCCATCGATCAATCGCGGTCCCGTGCCCCGAGGTCGGCATAACTCTGCGCACGAACATGTTTGCCGCTCGTTCCGTTTCCGTCGTCGCGAAGCCGACGCACGCGTCCCGCCGATCCACGCGCGTTCGCGCGGAAGGTGAATCCGCGGAAGCCGCCGCGCCGGCGCCGGCCAAGGTACGTCGCTCGCGTCGCGTCGCGTCGCTCGTCGCGTCGTTCGGGTGGAATCAATCCAGACGGGTGATGCGACTTCCAACGCCGTGTTCGATCGTCTTTTTTCTCGAATTATGACTCGTCGAATCGGGGTCCACGGGTGGTCGCGGTGGCTTTCCGACCCACCGCGACTCGCGGGCGGGGCGGGGCGTTCGAACGCGTTCGACGCTTCACGCGCGCGCATCCCGGTCGGTTCGACGCGTCCACCGCGCGCGAAACGGATGGAGATATTTTTATTCGTTCGCACGCGTCGCGGGATCTCTCGTCGCGTCGTCGCGCGCGGGGTACGACGACGACGACGGGCGAACGGATCGGATCGGGCAAACGATCGAGTCGATCGGGGGACGGACGAGCCCGAGGGACGAGTTTGATATGGTATCCAGTGGGTCCGTTTTTGACGAGTTATTACTCGTCAAACCCGTGGGATTTTCAAAAGAGGGTTGTTGGATATGGTTGAAACGATCGATCCAGAGCGGGAGGGTCTCTGTTTCGTTTCGTTTCGTTTCATCTTCCTCTGTGAGTGAAAGGCTACGGACGACTGACGATGCGATTTGTTTTCGCGACACTCGCAGAAGGCTGCGCGCAACACGGATGACTTGGCGCCGCTCTACGTGCTCGGTAACAGCGACCAGTCCTTGTCCTACCTCGACGGTTCGCTCCCGGGCGACTACGGTTTCGACCCGCTCGGCTTGTCCGATCCGGAAGGTGCGGGCGGATTCATCAACCCGCAATGGTTGGCGTACTCTGAAGTCATTCACGGTCGCTGGGCGATGCTCGGTGTTGCCGGTGCTGTTGCCCCGGAAGTTCTCGGCGGTATGGGTATCATTCCGCAAGAGACTGGCTTGGTCTGGTTCAAGTCTGGCATGATCCCGGCGCAAGGCACCTATGACTACTGGGCCAACCCGTTCACCATCTTCTGGATCAACGCCGCGCTCATGAACTTTGCTGAGCTCCGCCGCGCGCAAGATTACTGGAACCCGGGCTCCATGGGCAAGCAAGAACTCATTGGCTGGGAAAAGATGCTCGGCGGCTCCGGCGAGCCGGCGTACCCGGGTGGCTTTTTCAACCTCATGGGCCAAGGCAAGAACGACATGGCTGCCATGCGTCTCAAGGAAATCAAGAACGGTCGCTTGGCGATGATGGCGTTCTTCGGTATTGGCGCGCAAGCGTGCATGACTGGTGAAGGTCCGGTCAAGAACTTGATGGATCACATTGCCGATCCGTTTGGCGCCAACATGCTCGTCAACTTCCAAAACATTGGCGGCGCGTCTCCGTTCTAAACATTGAATTGAGCTCACTAGCTAGTCGCAACTGTTTGTTTTTATACCCACAGTACCATCTTAAAAAACTTGAAAACAAATCATCGTCTAATCATCGAATAATGCTCGTCTCGCCACGGAGAAGCGCGCTGGTCGTCAAGGCACTCGGCGCGCCGCAAGACGTCAGACGCGGCGTCTCGCGTCGACGGACCCGCGAGGTTCAAGTGCGCACGAAATCGACCGCACGAAGTCAGCGCGAGGAGAAACATCGCGGCGTTTGCGATGTCCTCATCAGTCGTCTCGTCCCGTTCGCAGTGCGAACGCATGAGTCGAACGAATTCCCGAAGGAGTTGCAAACCGAGCTCAACCTGACGAAATTCAGACGCGAGTCAGTCAGTCGGATGGAGAGAGACATGTAGCCGTCAAAGACGAGAGACGCACCTTAAAAATCCTCTGTAACGAATCAATCGGTAATTTTAATAGAAATGCCGTTTTGCGAGCGTCGTCGTCGCCGCACAACCGGCGCCAAGACCTGTGAAACTCGTCGAGCGTCGAGGGCGTCGAGGACGCGGTCAACGGCGCGGCGGCGCCGTTGACCGCGATGGTCTCAATGTGCACGTGGTCTCCATGAAATCCCGGTCGAAGATCAACGTGTGAAGACTCTGGTGATATATCACCTATTCCCCCGCCTCTGGCGAGCTCTTCCGTCCATTTCTTCTTCATCGGCGACAGCCGCGCGCCGGCGACGAGTTGGTGAAAGGATTGATAGTCGCACCGCTGCGCCACGGCGCGCTTCTTCGCCGCTTCCACCGCGCGGCGTCGGTCGTCGAGTTCGAGCGCGCGCGCGAATCTTGCATCTATGCGTTTCTCGCAGTCGTCGAGTGCGGTGAGTTGGCGCGACATGTCGTGACGAGAGAGGACGAGTGAAGCGCGCCGCGAGCGAGTGGCACCGTAGGGATATAAAATTGACTTGTTCACATTGACAACTTAACGCGAATTATACGCATTCCGCTGAGATTCGCGGCGCTAAGTGAGAAGGCAGATGCGACTAGGCTGCCAAGAATGCCAGCTTAGTACACTTCGACGTGCCATTGGCCGTTCTTCTTGAGGCCTTCGAGCCACTCCTCGTAGTTGATACCCTTCTCCGAGCAGACGCCTTCCAACATTTCCAAGATGCCCGGCATCATACCCTTGAGACCGCAGAAGTACATGTGGGCACCACCGTCGAGGAGTTGGAACACTTGGTCCTTGTACTCTTCAACCTTGTCTTGGATGTACATCTTGCCACCCTTCTTGTTGGTGTCTTCGCGGGAGAGCGCGTAGTCGATGCGGAATTGATCCGGGAATCGGCGGGCGCACTCTTGGAATTCGTCGTCGTACAACTTGGCGTCAGAGTTGGCGACACCCATGAACAACCACGCGAGACCCTTGAATTCCCAGGACGGGATGTCTTCGAGGAAGAAGCGGCGAATGTAGGAGCGCATCGGGGCGATACCGGTACCGGTGGCAACCATGATGACCGGAGTCGCCGGGTCCTTCGGCAAGAGCATGACTTGACCAGTCGGGCCAGTCATCATGACTTCATCACCCGGCTTGGCGTCGCACAAGAAGTTGGAGCAGATACCCTTCTTGGCCGGATCTTCAGCCTTCATTTCCGGGCACCAGTAGGTGGCGCGGCGAACGCAGAGGGTCGCGGTTTGGCCGTCGAAAGAGTCACCATAGCGGGAGGAGGCGATGGAGTACAAGCGGACGCCGTGCGGCACTTCCTTACCCTTGGAGTTCACCTTGGTACCCGGCGGGATGACACCGTAAGATTGACCTTCCCAGAACGGCATCTTACCGCCGTGCTCGATGATGATGTGGCAGGTTTCGCCGGTGGCGTTCGGGCCGACGATGCGTTCGACAGAGCGAATCTTACCCTTGAACGGATCCTTGTTCTTGTAGGTGTTCATCGGGAGTTCCATGGCTTCCATTTCAAGCGGAACCTTGGCGCGGCCCTTCGGGTCGATCGTCTTGCCCGCCGTCGGGGAGCACTGGAGGCCGAGACCGTAGTCGGTGCCGTTGGCGCGGACGACGGTGTTCGCCTTGCGCGCTTGCGTGGCGGAGCGCTTTTGGCAGCGAGCGCCGACGAAAGCGGAAGCCTACGATTACGCGAGTACACAGTGGTTCGTCAGTACGCCGTGCGCGCGGGGCGGTCGCTCGCGGCGAAGGTCGCGCGCGCTCGTCTTCTCGAGTTTGGTAGCCTAGACAAAATCCACGAGTCACGATTCGTTAAATCCATCCATTTTTCCAAACCCAAAGGATTGCACAACGGCAAGTCGATCCGGACTGTTTATACATACCTTGGCGGTGATGTTCATCTGCATTCCATCGGGAAACGACCCAAACCCCACGAGTCAGTCGCGCGTTCTCGCGCTCGTGCGTGTCAACCATCCGAGCGAGCGCGTCGTCGATCTCGTCCGCCCTAAACGAAACGAACGGATGCCGAGTGGACGCCGAGACGGAGAAAAAAACAGAGAAAAAGCGCGACGTATCCCCACCGCGCGAGCGCCACCGCGAGTGATCGCCCGAACCGCCCGACGCGGACCGATCGTCGCGCGGTTCGCGCGAGACCCCGCGGTTTTATCCGCGCGGATCGCCCCCCCCGCGACGCGCGGGCGCCGCGCGACGCGCGAACGCGACGCGACGTCACGCGACGCGGGCGCGAACGAAACCGAAACGGTTCGACGCGCGTCGTCGTCGCCGTTCGGTCGCGCGTTCGCCGGTCGTCGTCACCGGTCGTCGTCGAGACCTCGGTCGACGGCCGATCGGTTCGCGGGGTGCGGGTTCTTTGCCCCTAAACGACGAGTGGTGACCCGTCAAACGCGATGGGACACGAAACGAAAGGCTTCGGGGAGACGAGCGAGCGGGACGCACCGTGAGAGCCATGATGAGCGAGCGCGAGAGAGTGAGGACCGGACCGTGTTACCCGGGACGATCGATGAGTGCGCACGGGATCACTCAATATGGTATGGGGGTAGGCCGTTTGAGGATTAGCCCCCGTTTGAGGATTAGCTAGCATATTTTATAACTACAGTACGTGTACGCCCCATGTGTCCGAGTTGGTTTATCGATAGATGGGCTTGTTCGTCGTACAACGCGTCGTACACGCGGTGTCTGCGCGCGTCGAGCTCGCGGGTGGGTTGGGTGACGTCAGTGGTTTGCTTGCGCGCGGGAATAAATGTCGACGGCGACGCGGCTCGGTCCGCGCGGGGCGGTGACTGCGCCGAGGACGCGGACGTCGGTGGCGGTGTCGTCGGCAGTGTCGTCGGCGGCGGCGGTGGTGTCTTCCGGTGCGTCTCGGTCGGTGACGGCGACGAGAAGATGGCCGGGAAAGATTACGATGACGGGCGAGAAGAGCCGGCTGCGAGAAGAGCCGGCGCGGCGGGCTTTGGTC
>Ga0255762_10004776_pt1 | contig 10291 bp, 20 predicted proteins | sample 101ome_16_FD_179962 | JGI IMG/M metagenome (GOLD analysis project Ga0255762, IMG submission 179962) | Coastal salt marsh microbial communities from the Groves Creek Marsh, Skidaway Island, Georgia - 101401AT metaG (version 2) | ecosystem: Environmental > Aquatic > Marine > Intertidal zone >... | reverse complement strand
AAAAGGTTGAAAAAATTAAGAATGATCCAAACAGAAAACCAATTAAAACCTGGTCAAGAAAATCAACTATTATTCCAGATTTTGTTGGATTTAGTTTTTTAATTTACAATGGAAAAAAGTTTATACCAATCACAGTTTCTGAAGATATGGTTGGACATAAATTTGGTGAGTTTGCTCCTACTAGACAATTTTTTGGACATACTCCAGCTGACAAAAAAGCTAAAGTAGAAGGTGGATCAAAAGGTACAGGTAAATAATTAACATGGTAAAAAAAGATAAAAAAATAGACTTGAAGATGGTTAAATCAGTCAACAAAAATGTCAGATCAAGTGTTAGAAAACTTAAGCCTATTTTAAAATCAATAGTAGGAAAAAAAGTTGATGTTGCAATTAGAGATCTATCCTTTTCTGAAAAGAGAATTTCAAAAGATGTTAAAAAAACAATTTCTTCTGCTATAGCTAATGCAGAAAATAATTTCCAATATGATATCGATAATTTGATTGTAAAAGAAGCATTCTGCGGCAAACAAATAGTAATGAAAAGATTTAGACCAAGAGCAAAAGGTAGAGCTGCTGAAATAATGAAACCATATTCAAATGTTACAATAATATTAACAGAACAAACTAAACAAACGGAGACACATGGGACAAAAAGTTAATCCGATAGGTCTAAGACTTGGTATTAATAGAGGATGGGATTCCGTCTGGTATGCAAAGAAAAAAGATTTTGGTAGCTATTTAATAGAAGATTTCAAAATTAGAGAATATATCAAAAAAAATGTAATTAATTCAGGTGTATCAAAGGTAATGATAGAGAGAACATCAAAAAAATGTTTTGTAACTATTTATACATCAAGACCTGGATTTGTTATTGGAAAAAAAGGTAGTGATATTGAAAAAATTAAAGGCAAACTTTCAAATCTTACTACTAATGAGGTTGTTTTAAATATTAAAGAAGTAAAAAAACCAGAAACAAACGGTTATTTAGTTGCAGAAAATATAGCGCAACAACTTGTAAAAAGAGTTTCTTATAGAAGAGCCATGAAAAGAGCTATGCAATCTGCATTAAGATTAGGAGCAAAAGGCATCAAAGTATCAGTAAGCGGTAGACTTGGTGGAAATGAAATAGCAAGAACAGAATGGCTTAGAGATGGAAGTATACCATCTCATACTTTAAGAGCGGATATCGATTATGCGGAAGCAGAAGCGTTAACGACATATGGAATTATTGGAATTAAAGTTTGGATTTACAAAGGTGAAATATTCACAAAAGAATTTAGCCAAGAGAGGAATAAAGCATAAATATGTTACAGCCAACAAGAACAAAGTTTAGAAAAGCTCACAAAGGAAGAATTCATGGTAATGCTTCAAGATGTAATTTAATGAATTATGGTGCTTTTGGTTTAAAAGCTATACAGCCTGAAAGAGTAATATCTAAACAAATAGAAGCAGCAAGAGTTGCCTTAACAAGACATATGAAAAGACAAGGAAGAGTATGGACAAGAATGTTCCCAAATATACCCGTATCAAAAAAACCTACAGAAGTAAGAATGGGTAAAGGAAAAGGATCTCCTGAGTTTTGGGCTTGTAGAGTTAAACCAGGAAGAATTTTATTTGAAGTTGATGGTGTGTCAGAACAAATTGCAAGAGAAGCTTTGTATAAAGCATCTGCAAAACTACCAATAAAATGTAAATTTATAAAAAGAATATAATTATGAAAAAAAAAGAAATTAAAAAATTAACTAAAGAACAAGCTTTAAAAGATCTTGAAAAACTTAAAAAAGACTTGTTCAATTTTAGATTTCAAAAAGTTAATGGACAAGTGAAAAGTCCAGCAAAAATAAATGAAACTAAAAAAACAATCGCAAGATTGAAAACACTCATAGAGGTAAAAAATGCCTAAAAAAATATTAAATGGAGTTGTTGTAAGTGATAAGCCAAACAAAACTATTACAGTTATGGTTGAGCGAAAGTATCAACATCCAGTTTTAAAAAAAGTTATAAAAGCAAGAAAAAAATACAGTGTTCATGATGAAGAAAATAAATTTAAAAATGGCGATAAGGTTTCAATAAGAGAATGTAAGCCATTTTCAAAATCAAAAAAATTTGAAGTTATTGGAGGAGCAAAGTGATACAGGTACAGACTGAATTATTTGTAGCAGATAACACTGGGGCAAAAAAAATTGAGTGCATAAAAGTACTTGGTGGATCTAAAAGAAGATATGCAAGTATTGGTGACACTATTGTTGTAGCCGTAAAAGAAGCAATACCAAAAGGCAAAGTTAAAAAAGGAGCTGTGCACAAAGCAGTTGTGGTAAGAGTTAAAAAAGGAATCCACAGAAATGATGGATCTAAAGTAAGATTTGATAATAATGCTGCTGTTCTTACTGATGATAAAGGTGAACCAATTGGAACTAGAATTTTTGGACCTGTTACTAGAGAATTAAGAAGCAGAGGACAAATGAAAATAATATCTTTAGCACCAGAGGTACTTTAATGATTAAAAAAGGTTCAAAAGTTAAAATTCTAGTTGGAAAAGACAAAAATAAAGATGGCGAAGTAATGGAAATTGATAGAGCTAATAATAGAGCTAAAGTTAAAGGCGTTAATATGGTTAAGAAGCACGTCAAAACTACAAAAGAAAAAAAAGGTGGAATTATTTCTAAAGAAAATTTTATCCATATTTCTAACTTGTCAATTTTAGATGGCAAAAAAGAAAAAAAAGTTGAGGCTAAAAAATAATGCAACCACGTTTAAAAGATTTAATAGTTAAAGAAATACAACCTAATTTAAAAGAAAAATTTGGTTATAAAAATTTGTATATGGGGCCTCAAATACAAAAAATTGTAATAAATATGGGATTAGGACTAGACGGAAACGATGCAAAAATACTTAAATCTTGTGAAGAGGATTTAGCAAATATAACAGGACAAAAACCTGTGGTAACTAAATTTAAAAAATCTATTGCAAATTTCAAAACAAGAAAAAATACAAATGCTGGTTTAAAAGTTACATTGAGAAAAAACAAAATGTATGAGTTTATAGATAGACTAGTAAACATAGCCCTACCTAGAATAAAAGATTTTAGAGGCTTAAGTCCTAATGGATTTGATAAATTTGGAAACTATTCTTTTGGAATTAAAGAACATATTGTTTTTCCAGAAGTAAATTTTGATAAAGTGGATAAAATAAGAGGTTTAGACATTACAATTACAATTAAAACTATAGACAAAAACCATAGTTTTGAATTACTGAAACTTTTAAATTTCCCATTTATAGAAAAGAAAGGCAACTAATATGGCAAAGTTAAGCGCAGTAAATAAAAATAATAAAAGAATTAAATTGTCAGATAAATTTTACAAAAAAAGACAGAAGTTAAAAAAGATTATTATGGATAAAAAACTACCATTAGAGGAAAGATTTAAAGCTCAACAAAAATTATCTAAATTGCCGAGAAATTCCGCAAAAACAAGAGTAATGAATAGATGCCAAATTACAGGAAGACCTCATGGCGTTTATAGAAAATTAAAAATATCAAGAATTGCTTTAAGACAGTTAGGTTTAGAGGGCAAAATTCCTGGTATGGTAAAGTCAAGTTGGTAGAAAGGATATTATGAGTTTAAGTGATCCAATAGGTGATATGTTAGCGAGAATTAAAAACTCGCAGATGAGAAGTCACAAAAATGTAGAACTTCCATCATCAAAATTTAAAATTAAAATTGCAGAAGTGTTAAAATCTGAGGGATACATCATAGATTACAAAGTATCTGATGATGAAAAAAAACCGAACTTAAAAATAAATTTAAAATATAACTTAGGTAATCCAGTAATAAGCACTATAGAAAGAGTTTCTAAACCAGGAAGAAGAATTTTTTCAAGCGCTGAAAGTTTACCTAAAATAAATAATGGTTTAGGAATAGCAATTGTATCTACACCAAAAGGTGTGATGACTGATATAGAGGCAAGAAAAAATAAAATAGGTGGCGAAATTATTTGTAAGGTATTTTAATGTCGAAAATAGGTAAAATTAATATTCCAATCCCAGAAAAAGTAAAAGTACTTTTAAGTGGAAATAATATAAATATTGAAGGTCCACTCGGAAAAAAATCATTAAACATTGATTTAGATATTTTTGATTTAAAAATCGATGAAGGAAAAGAAGTGTCAATCAAACCTAAGAGAATTGATCAAAATTCTAAAAGACTATGGGGCATGAATAGAAGTTTATTAAATAATGCAATTATTGGTGCGAGCAAAGGTTATGAAAAAACACTAGAATTAGTTGGCGTTGGTTATAGAGCAGCTTTAAAAGGACAACAATTAAATATGCAACTTGGATTTAGTCACGATATTAACTTTGATATACCGCAGGGAATAAAAATAGCTGTAGAAAAACAGACAATTTTAAAAATTTCAGGTCCAGATAAGCAACAAGTTGGTATGGTTGCATCTCAAATTAAAAGCATTAGACCGCCAGAGCCTTATAAAGGAAAAGGAATAAAAGAACAGGGTCAGTACATATTAAGAAAAGAAGGTAAAAAGAAATAATGAAAATAAGCACATTAGATAGAAAAAAATTCAGAGTAAGAAATAAACTTAAAAAAGTTTCAGGCAAGGATAGATTTAGGTTGAGTGTTTCTAGATCAACTAAAAATATAAGTGCTCAAATAATTGATGATGTAAACAAAGTAACATTAGTTTCAGCCTCATCAATTGAAAAAAATATAAAAGATCAAAAAAAATCTAAATCTGAGTTATCAACATTAGTTGCAGAGTCTCTTGCTAAAAAAGCTCAAGAAAAAAAAATAACAAAAGTATACTTTGACAGAGGTATTTATAAATATCACGGTAGAGTAAAAATATTTGCTGAAACATTAAGAAAAAATGGAATGGAATTTTAAGTTATGGAAAAGAATACAGATTTTTTAGAAAAATTAGTCCACATAAATAGAATTACTAAAGTTGTAAAAGGTGGAAGAAGATTTGGTTTTTCAGCTCTTGTAGTTGTAGGAAATCAAAATGGAAAAATTGGTATAGCTCACGCAAAAGCAAAGCAAGTCCCAGATGCTATTAAAAAAGCAAATGAATTAGCAAGAAGAAATCTTATACAAGTGCCATTAAGAGAAGGTAGAACAATTCACCATGATATATTTGGCAAAGATGGAGCTGGAAAAATAAAGCTAAGAGCAGCCCCTAAAGGTACTGGAATAATCGCTGGAGGACCAGTTAGAGCTGTTTGTGAAGTTCTTGGAATTAAAGATATTGTTGCAAAATCATTAGGAACGGCAAATCCACACAATGTTATAAGAGCATGTATGAAAGCACTATCAAAACAAAATTCACCAAAAAACATTTCTGCATTAAGAAATAAAAAAATATCAGAAATTATTGAAAAAAGAGGATAATGACTAATTTAAACACAACATCATCTGTAAAAATAAAAAAAATAAGAGTTGGCCGTGGTATTGGATCTGGAAAAGGCAAAACATCTGGAAGGGGCGTAAAAGGACAAAAATCTAGATCTGGTGTTGCAATAAAAAGTTTTGAAGGTGGTCAAATGCCACTTTATAGAAGATTGCCAAAAAGAGGTTTTAATCCAATCAAAAAGGGTAAAATTGCAAAAATAAATCTAGAATTACTCGAAAAATTAATCGATGGAAAAAAGATTACTGCAGACAATAAAATTGATCTTTCTTACTTAAAGAAGAGCAAAATTTTATCAAAATCTGTTACGCATTTTAAAGTCCTAGGAAACGGAGAATTAAAATCAAAATTAAATATTGAAGCAGATTTTTCATCAAAGTCAGCAAAAGAAAAAATTGAGAAAGTAGGCGGAAGTATATCAGTAAAAAATAAGAAAGATTAATGAGCGCTTCAACTCAATCACACGATCTTAGAAACAGAATCCTATTCACAATACTAATATTAGCTATATATAGACTTGGTACCTTTGTCCCTTTGCCTGGAATTGATCCAGAGCAATTGCAAGTGATGATGCAAAGTAACCAAAAAGGTCTACTTGGTATGTTTAATGTATTTGCAGGTGGTGCTGTTAGTAGAATGGCAATATTTGCACTAGGTATAATGCCCTACATTTCATCATCAATTATAGTTCAATTATTAACAGGTGTTTCGGACTATTTTAAAAATTTAAAAGCTCAAGGTGAAATAGGAAGACAAAAAATTACACAAATTACACGATACGGAACAGTATTACTTGCAACTATACAAGGATATGGTTTGGCGGTTGGATTAGAGTCTTCAGCAAATCTAGTAATTAATCCAGGTTTATTTTTCAAAGTTTCAACTGTAACAACTATAGTTGCCGGTACAATATTTTTGATGTGGTTAGGTGAACAAATTACTCAAAGAGGTATTGGAAACGGTATCTCTTTAATTATATTCTCGGGCATTGTCGCTGAAATACCTAGAGCATTAGTTACAACTTTTGAATTAGGAAGAACGGGAGCAATTTCAACTGTAATGATCATTGGAATATTTATTCTTCTAGTTTTGACAATTCTTTTTATAGTTTTTATGGAGCGAGCATTAAGAAAAATACTTATAAATTATCCAAAAAGACAAATGGGTAATAAAATGTATGGTGGAGATTCGTCACATTTACCCCTTAAAATTAATTCTGCAGGAGTTATTCCAGCAATATTTGCTTCAGCTTTATTGCTATTACCTGTTACATTTTCAAATTTTAATATTTCACAAAACGAAACTTTTTTGAATATAACTTCATACTTTTCACAAGGTCAGCCGCTTTATATGATTTTGTATGCAAGTGGAATTATCTTTTTTACTTTTTTTTATACATCAATAACATTCAATCCAAACGAAACAGCAGAAAATTTAAGAAAATATGGTGGCTTCATACCAGGTATAAGACCAGGTGAAAGTACCGCTTTATATATTGATACAATTCTTACAAGATTAACTACAATTGGTGCTCTTTATTTAACCTTAGTTTGCTTAATGCCTGAGTTTTTAATTGCCAATTATCCAATTCCATTTTATTTAGGTGGTGCTTCCGTTCTAATCGTTGTTGTAGTTGCTATAGACACTGTAACACAGATTCAAACACGTTTAATGAGCTCACAGTACGAGCAACTTATTAAGAAAACAAAATTTGGAAGATAATAGTGAACGTAATTCTGTTGGGTCCTCCTGGAGCTGGTAAAGGTACTCAAGCACAATTAATCGTTAAAAATCATAATTATTTCCAACTCTCCACAGGTGACTTGCTTAGAGCGGAAATTAAAAAAAAAACTAAAATTGGTGAAGAAATTGAAAATTTAATTTCTAAGGGAAATTTTGTTTCAGATGAAATAGTTGAAGATTTAATTAAATCAACTATTGAAAATTTAAAATTTAGAGATCGAATAATTTTTGATGGATATCCTAGAAATGTTATTCAAGCCAAAAAACTTAATGAAATTGTAGGTCATTTTTCTCAAAAAATTGATTTAATAATTTTTTTGAACGTACCCCGAGATATAGTGAAAAAAAGAATTATGGGAAGAATGACATGTGAAAAATGCAATCTAACACTTAATGAATATTTTAACGTTGAAGAAATAGAGCTTCATCCATGTGGGAAAGAATTTCTCAAAAAAAGAAAGGATGATAAGGAGGAAATTTTAATGCATCGCTACGATACTTATATGAATGAGACTAAACCAGTGCTAGATTTTTATGCTGATCATGACAAATTTAATGAGCTTGATGGTTCTTTGAAAATGAGCGAAATATCTAATAAAATCAACGAAATTCTCAATGTTTAAGGCGTTGACTTTGAAAGAACTTCTTATATAAAAGGCACAATTTTATCACATAAATTATGGCTCGTATTGCAGGTGTAAACATACCACAAAATAAATTAGTTCATATAGGACTTACTTATATATATGGGGTTGGTGATAAATTTTCTAGCCAGATTTGTAAAGCATTAGAAATACCAAAATCAAAAAGAGTAAACGAATTAACTGATGATCAAATTTTAAAGATTAGAGAATATATCGATCAAAATTTTACAGTTGAAGGTGACCTAAGAAGAGAAAATTCTTTAAGCATAAAAAGATTAATTGATTTAGCAACATACAGAGGATCAAGACATAGGAAAAAACTTCCTGTGAGAGGACAGAGAACAAGATGCAATGCAAGAACAAGAAAAGGTAAAGCCATTGCTATTGCAGGTAAAAAACTAACTCCACTTAAAAAATAATTAAATGAAAAAAGAAACAACTGACAGTAAAGTTCAAGCTAAAGATACATCAACAAAAAGTAAAAAAAGTTCTTATTCAAAAAAGAAAAAAGGAAAAAAAAATATACTTAATGGAATAGCCTATGTTCAATCAACTTTTAATAATACTATAGTTTCAATAGCTGACACTAATGGTAATGTAATTTCATGGGCTTCAGCAGGACAGAAAGGATTTAAAGGTTCTAGAAAATCTACTCCGTATGCAGCACAAGTTGCTGCCGATGCTGCAGCTGCTAAAGCACTAGAAGTAGGCATGAAGGTTTTATCTGTTGAAGTAAAAGGGCCTGGGTCTGGAAGAGAAACAGCTTTAAGAGCTCTACAAGCAAGAGGATTCAAAATTATATCAATTAAAGATACAACGCCGATGCCTCATAATGGAACGAGACCACCAAAAAAAAGGAGAGTATAAATGGAGCAAACCGAAGTAAATACTAAAAATTGGAAATCATTAATAAAACCAACTAAGTTAGATGTCCAACTTAGTGATGATAAATCTCATGCAAAAATTATCGCTGAACCATTAGAGAAAGGTTATGGTTTAACACTTGGAAATTCATTAAGAAGAATTTTACTCTCATCAATCAGGGGAACTGCTGTAACTGCAATTCAAATAGATGGTGTTTTACATGAGTTTACATCTATAAAAGGTGTAAGAGAAGATGTAACTGATATTGTATTAAATATTAAATCACTAGCACTCAAAAGTAATTCTGAAGGATCAAAAAAATTAATTTTAGATGCCAAAGGTCCTGGTGAAATTAAAGCTTCAAATATTACTTCAGTGACAGATATAGAAATTTTAAATCCTGATCTTGTAATATGTAATTTAGATGAAAATACAAATTTCCATATGGAAATGACTGTTGGTACAGGAAAAGGTTATGTGTCAGCAGAAATGAATAAGCCAGAAGAACCACCATTAGGTCTAATACCTATAGATTCTTTATTTAGCCCAGTTAAAAAAGTTTCATATTCAGTAAGTACAGCTAGAGAAGGTAAAGCTCTTGACTACGACAAATTAACTATGGAAGTTGAGACGAATGGATCAATTTCCGCAGAAGATGCCGTAGCCTATTCAGCAAGAATATTCCAAGACCAACTTGGAATGTTTGTAAATTTTGATGAACCTCAAGAAGTAATCGTTAGAGAGCAGCCCAGTGAACCAGAATTTAATAAAAACCTTCTTAGAAAAGTTGATGAACTGGAATTATCAGTTAGATCAATGAATTGTTTAAAAAATGATAATATCATTTACATAGGTGATTTAGTTCAAAAGTCAGAAGGTGAGATGTTAAGAACACCAAATTTTGGAAGAAAATCTTTAAATGAAATTAAAGAAGTGCTTACAGGAATGTCACTATATTTAGGTATGGAGATACCAAATTGGCCACCAGACAATATAGCGGAACTTTCTAAGAAACTTGAGGAAGCAATTTAATGAGACACAAATTTGGTTATAAAAAACTAAATAGAACCTCAGAGCATAGAAAAGCTCTAATTAAAAACATGCTTAATTCTTTAATTAAATATGAACAAATTACAACTACTTTACCTAAAGCTAAGGTTTTAAAACCTCAAGCGGACAAAATCATTACATTAGGTAAAAAAGATACACTTCAAAACACTAAAGCTCTTATATCGAAACTTCAGGATACAAAATCAGCTAATAAAGTAAAAAAAACGCTTTCTAAAAGATACGAAAATAGGAAAGGCGGATATACAAGAATAATTAAAGCTGGATTTAGATATGGTGACAATGCACCAATGGCTGTAATTGAATTTGTTGACCGTGATGTAGAGGCAAAAAGAGTTGATAAAAAGAAAAAAGATCCAAAAAAAGACGCAAGTACTGACCAGCCAAAAGTAGCTACTGCTTAAATAATTCTATAATATTAGTTAATGAAAAATATCTTCGAAATCGAGGAGACGTTTAATGATATGCGTTTAGATCGATGGATTAGAAATAAATTTGGTAGTGTTCCACAAGGTCTTATTGAGAAAAATCTAAGAAATGGAAATATAA
>Ga0255762_10004774_pt1 | contig 10298 bp, 8 predicted proteins | sample 101ome_16_FD_179962 | JGI IMG/M metagenome (GOLD analysis project Ga0255762, IMG submission 179962) | Coastal salt marsh microbial communities from the Groves Creek Marsh, Skidaway Island, Georgia - 101401AT metaG (version 2) | ecosystem: Environmental > Aquatic > Marine > Intertidal zone > Salt... | reverse complement strand
CAAACACGCCCGCGAAAAATGCAATGGCAACGAGCGCTCCGACTCTAAAAGACATGGGTAACCTCAGACGCTTTTGTGGGCATGTCGGTGGGACTTCTGCCCGGGTTAGTAGTGGGGGGGTGGTGGATCAACGGTACTCCCTGCCTCGTCAATACGTGCTCCCTGCTCTTTTAGCTGCTGATGGAGCATCCGGACCTGCTCCTGGAGCTCCAGCAGGGCCCGCTGCTGTACGACCAGCGCGGCATCCAGATTGGAGACGGTATCTTCGAGAAAGGCGAGCTGCGTTTCAAGGGCTGCGATCGATTCTGACATGACACTGGCTTCCCGAATTCACCAAAGCGATACTATCACCCCGAAGCCAAGGAGTCGTGTTGTGGCAAAATCAAAAAAGTCTCGCCCAGTCTACTCCACCGACGGTGGCAGATTGTGCCACCAATGCCACCGTCCTATCGGGAGCTGTGTTTGCAAATACAGCGCACCCGCTGACTTGGGGGATGGAGTGGTCCGCATTCGCCGTGAATCGAAGGGGCGCGGCGGCAAAACTGTCACCGTGATCGACGGCGTACCCCTCGCACCCACGGAATTAAAAAACCTGACCAAAAGACTCAAGCAGCGCTGCGGAGTGGGGGGAGCTACGAAAGACGGTTGCATTGAAATTCAAGGTGATCAACGATTCCAATGCAAAATTCTTCTCGAAGAAGCTGGATTTCAAGTCAAGCTCGCCGGAGGCTAACCTGCGGCTAGGGAGTAGTACCAAATGCAGGGGGTATGACTCAATCCAGACAGGAAAGCGGAAAAACCCTCACCCAGTCGACGCGAAGGGCTGCAGGCATATCTTCGTGCACTATCTGTCCACCGAGGGTGCCCCCCACCGCCAAATTAATAATCATATAAAATGTGGATTCATCGAAAATCCAGGCGTGTGGCTGGATGTCTTTTGGGCGCAACTCGGCATGACGTCTACCATTGATCTCCCAGACAATCTCCCCCGGGCGCCACTCAATTGCGACGGTGTGGAAACCATCGAGTAAACTTTCTGGCAATCTAAGCGTTTCTGCATAGTGGACGTTCTCAGGTGAAAGCTGACCAAAATGAGCAGCCGCGATAACGCGGTGAGGATCGTTGCCGGTCCACTCGAGAATATCTATTTCACCTTTAAGCGGCCACTTCTCGCTGGAAGCAGGAAGCAGCCAAAATGCCGGCCAACTACCTCGAGCATCAGGGAACGACAGGCGCGCCTCAAAGCGCCCATACTTCTGATCAAATAGGTTTTCCGTCGTCAGCTTTCCAGACACCACTTCACCATCGCGCTCAGCCATCTGGATCACCAGCTCACCGCCTTCAACACGAATCTGAGACGTAGCGTAGTGCTGGACTTCATTGTTGCCCCAGCCACACAAACTCTGCTCGCAACCGTCGCCCTCGACAATCTGCCAGTGCGGAGCAAGAGAATTGCCTTCAAAATTATCCTCAAACGTCGGCTTGCAAGTGTCAATCTCGCGCGCCGATACACAGTGACTAACTAGACCAAATACCAGCGCAATTACTAGATAATAAAAAGATGATGATTGACGGAAAGAGGCCGAACAACCCGGCACACCGGCGCCCCCAATATTAAGCATCGATTTAAACGGAGCTGCTTTATAAGGCATAAGAAACTCTCCGATAACCACTGTAAGAAGCTTTGCTCACCACCAAACCGTGTAAAAAAACGCAAGTATGGTAGCTACCAGCAGAGTGCTCAGGTTGAATGACCGAGATGTGTTGAACTCAACGCCCGAAGGCTCTACAAATCCTGGCTGAGCCTGGGGACGAGCCAGTGACCATCCGATCGCAATGGCCGCGCAGAGCAAAAACACAACGCCCACGCGATCAATAAATGGTAATTCCGGCAGCCATACCTTGAGAGATAATGAGAGCACCGCAGAACCTACCGCGGCCAACAGCGCTGCGGACGCTGTAGTCCTGCGCCAGAACATACCCAACAGAAAAATGACCACAATTCCCGGGGTGAAAAATCCGGTGAACTCCTGGATGTACTGGAAAGCCTGATCAAACTTACCAAGCAGGGGTTTTGCTGCGAGCATCGCGATGAGCATAGCCAACACCGAGGCCGTTCGCCCAACCGCTACGCGGCGCCCCTCCAGTGACAAGCCGGGCAAGAAGACGGGCGCAATATCTACAGTAAAGATCGTCGAGATACTGTTACACATCGACGCTAACGAAGAGACTATTGCCGCAAGCAAAGCCGCGAAAACTAGACCTTTTATGCCAACGGGAAGTAGCGTCATGGCGGAAGGATAAGCCTGGTCTGGAGAGGCTAGATCTGCGTTAAGCACGAACATGGCTATTCCGGGAAGCACCACGATAACTGGCATCAGTAACTTAAGAAAAGCGGCGAAAACGATCCCTTTTTGTGCTTCATTGAGGCTTTTTGCGGCGAGTGCACGCTGAATAATGTACTGATTAAAACCCCAGTAAGAGAGATTCATGATCCACATACCACCTAGAAGCACCGACAAACCTGGCAGGTCTACGTAATGGGGGTGCCCTTGGTCAAAAATCATGTCGAATTTTTCTGGTGCTTGGTCCATTAGCAGCTGAAATCCAGCAATAACACCCGTCCCGTCCGAGACCAAATTCAAGTGTGTGTTGGCGATGAGTAGCCCACCGAGAACCAGTAAAACCACCTGTATGATATCCGTCAGTGCAACCGCCTTGAGCCCCCCATAGAGTGAGTAAGCCACGGCAAAAACTCCAAGCAGGACCAAGCCATAGGCCAATGGAACGCCGGCCACCGTGTTCATCGCCAAAGCACCCAACCACAGTATCGAGGTGAGGTTAATTAAGACATACACGCCTAGCCAAAATACCGCCATCACGGTCCTTACGCGACCGTCATAACGCTGCTCCAAGAATTGAGGCATGGTGTAGATACCAGTTTTAAGAAACACTGGCAGCAAGAACTTGCCCACCAGAATCAGAGTAATCGCCGCCATCCACTCATAAGAGGCTATGGCTAAGCCAATGGCATAGCCGGAACCTGACATGCCGATTATTTGCTCCGCTGAGATATTGGCAGCGATTAGCGAGGTGCCTATTGCCCACCAAGGCAAACCACGGCCCGCTAGGAAATAGTCAGCGGCGTCCTTCTCATGGCCGGCCTGCTCCCGGGAAACCCACTGTGCAATGGCAAACAAAGCAGCTGCGTATATCAAGACTATAGTGACGTCGATACTAGCCAGCGTCATGTTCCTACCTCTTTTACATTATTTCTTTGAGTGGGTTAGAGCATTTATAACAGCTATCGTACGTTGCGTTGTTTCGCATGACGAGCAGCCAAGCGATAAAATCAAGTATTAGGGACTTGAGTATCACATGGCCACCAAACGGTGCCGGCGGTGTCTGAGGTCAGTATAACTTCACCGACGTCGACTATCATGGGCCCCTTTGTTGCTAGTAAAAATGGCGTATCAATGGCTAGCATATTGGCCCCCGCGGCCTTGAAACAACTGAGTGGCACAGCGACCCGCAGCCACTCTCCAAGAGCCAAATTATCAAGCAACCCACTCACCTCAAGCGAACCAGTGCAGGGCCAGCCACAATCCATGCGAAGATAGACGGCTCCGGACGGAGGCTCCATAACTCGAATATCAAAAACAAGCGAACCATGCCCCTCCTCCAGCTTTGACATATCCACTGCTTCAAGGCTCTGATAGAAAAACTGCGCTATATCATCAGAATTTTTGGTCCATACAAGTCGACGAGCATCTTCCTGCACCTTGTGATCTATGACCTGTACAACCAGAGCTCCTGACTTGGAATTACCCCCCCTTGGACTCAATACCGAACTCCAATACATGGCGTCACCGACAAACCCTTCCCAAGGCTCTTTCAACCCAAGCGAAAAGACTGGCAGTGCTTCATCGTAGGGCTGCCACAGCGCATCCTCGGGTAAGCTTACAACTCCGGACTGACTATCAACAGACAGACCATATCCCCGAGCAAAGGCGTGCTCCTCAACAGCGAGATCGTCGTTATCTCTGTTAACGTCAGTTGCGGGCCATGCCATTGGTAACCGACCTGTAAAATCATAACGTACGCCTCCGTCGGCCGATCTCAGCAACACATCCGCAACGCCCGCGCCTTCACTACCTGGCAACCAGGCCACTACGAAAGCATCTGATGCATTGATTTCGGCATTTACCCATAGCGGTCTACCAGTAATGAACACAGAGACAACCGGAACGCCCTTTTGTTTCCATGCCTGCAAAGCGGCCAACTCACCTCGGTTTCCCAAGCGCCAGGCCAACGAATCAACATCGCCAACACCCTCTGCGTAGGGGGTTTCGCCGTAGACCGCAATGACACCATCTATCGAGTTCTCGGCCGGTAACGAGCTCAAGGTGTACAAAGCCCCCCCAGCATCGGTAATCTGCTGCTGAAGCCCCTGCTTAATCGAGGTGCCGCCGGGAAAATCACTATTTACGTTGTCCGTACCCTGCCATGTGATGGTCCAGCCGCCGGACTGCTGCCCGATATCATCTGCAGCGCCACCTAGCACCAAGTAGTTACCAGCGGGATTAAGCGGCAGCACTTGCTGATCGTTTTTAAGCAGAACCAGAGATCGCCTAACTGCCTCACGCGCTAACTGCCGATGTTCTTCGCTTCCAACGAAAGCGGCAAACTCAGAAGAGACTACCGAAGGTTTATCGCGCCCAAACAACCCGAGCTTAACCTTTGCCCGAAGAATACGCCTTACAGCGTCGTCAAGCCGCGCTTGAGATACGGCTCCCGACCTGACTTGGTCAATCAAATTAGATCGCATTGCCTTCCAGTGCTGAGGCACCATGATCATATCTACCCCTGCATTGACCGCCTGAACGCAATCATCAGGCCTGCAGCCTTTAACCTGCCCGACTCCGTTCCAATCACTGACAACAAAGCCATCAAAACCAAGATCCTCTTTGAGCACCTTAGTAAGCAATTCGTGGTTGCCGTGGATTTTACTTCCGTTCCAACTATTAAATGACGCCATGACCGATAGGACGCCTTCGTCTATCGCCCCGGGGTAGCCGGCACCGTGACGCTCCATTAACTCAGAAAGCTCCAGTCGAGTATCGCCCTGATCATCGCCTCTGAAGGTGCCCCCATCGCCCACAAAATGCTTGGCAGTCGCTGCCACCCCCACCTCCTGCATGGCATGTACCAGTGGCGCTGAGTAACTAGCGACAAGAGCAGAATCGCTACTGAACGATTCGTAAGTTCGACCCCAGCGATAGTCAGTCGCCACTGCTATAGTAGGACTAAAAATCCAGTCGATACCAGTCGCGCGAACCTCTTTTGCGGTTGCTGCGCCTATGGCGCTCACGAGCTTAGGATCTGACGCTGCTCCCAAGGCAATGTTATGAGGAAACAGTGTCGCTCCAATCACATTATTGTGACCATGAACCGCGTCCGTGCCCCAAATAATCGGTATACCTGCGCCGCCCCCAGAGGTGTCGAGGGAAGCATCCCAATAAGCATCGGCCAGCTCCAGCCATTCGTCGGTTGTGGCATGCTTGTTACCTCTGGGAAAAGACCCACCTCCGTTAAGTACGCTTCCAAGGCCATACTCTTTCACGTCGTCCGGGGTCACATGCGCTATTTCCCCTTGAATCATTTGAGACACTTTCTGTTCGAGCGTTAAGCGGCCCAGGATCTCCTCGATCAAGGCCTCCTGCTCGGCGGTGGTTCCGACGCTCGTATCAATATCCTCCAAAGGGTCACGCTGCACGCTGCAGCTTGAGAGCACGAGTGAGGCCAGGAAAGCCCCTGCCATAAATTTGCTTTTCGTGGCACACGGTACCGTTGGCGAACGAGCCATTTGGTGTGAGTTCATGACAGCCTTCTTCTTTAGTTTTGAATGCTTTCGTTGTCAAAAATGATGCACAGAGCCCCAGGAGCACTACAACTCTGTCAACTGAATCATATTCCGAAGAGGCCTGACTGAGGCAGAGAAAATACGATGAGCAGGATTTCTGGTGGGCCGAGCTGGATTAACTCCAGAGCGACCTACAGACTAGCAATTTACTTCTGACTCATCACAAGGTTTTTCAGTGTCTAGAAAAGCCCTACAATCCACCGCTGTATCTTTAGGGGCAACGGGTAGTTTTCTATGGGAGACCAATCCTCCGGTATCAAAAATGTCGTCGTCGTTGGTGGCGGCACAGCTGGGTGGCTAACCGCTTGTGTTATTGGTGCCGAGTTTGAATCGGGATCGGACGGCATTTCTGTTACTCTCGTTGAGTCCCCTGATACGCCCACCATCGGCGTGGGAGAAGGCACATGGCCATCCATGCGAAGCACTCTCAAGAAAATCGGAATTTCCGAGACCACTCTGTTGCGTCAATGCGGCGCCTCACTAAAGCAAGGGACGCATTTCAAGCAATGGCAATATCAAAGGGACAACGATTGTTATTACCATCCCTTTAGCGAACCAAAAGGCTTCGGAGAATTAAATATTGCTGAGCATTGGCTCTCTCGCGCTAACCGCGAAGAGCCATTTGCACATACCGTCACAGCGCAAAGCATGCTGTGCGACCTAGATAGTGCTCCAAAACAGTTAGGCGTTCCTGAGTACAGCTACATACTCAATTATGGCTACCATCTTGATGCCGGCCGCTTCGCGAATTTACTAGCTGAGCATGCAACAAAAAACCTAAATGTCCTGCATCTTCAGGCACACATTAATGAAGTACTAAGCGGAGATGATGGAGACGTCATAGGACTTAGAGCGAGGACTGGCGAGGTCATTGCCGGAGATCTGTTCATCGACTGCACCGGTTTTGAAAGTTTGCTGCTGAGCAATCACTACAACATACCTCTGATACCTGTAAGTAAGTATCTCTTCAATGACCGAGCTATCGCGGTTCAGGTTCCCTATGAAAACGGCGCGCAGGCAATTAACTCCACCACACTTTCGACCGCACAAAGGGCAGGATGGATTTGGGATATTGGTCTTCGAGATCGAAGAGGCGTTGGGTATGTCCACTCTCAAGAGCACACCAATGGAGATGAAGCATTTCAGGACTTAAACAACTATCTGCTGGCAACTGGCAGGCGCGGGGGCCTCAAAGGTTTGGAGCCTAGAGTGATTAACTTTCGGTCGGGCTATCGCGAGACGTTTTGGCACAAGAATTGTGTGGCGGTAGGCCTTTCAGCGGGCTTCGTCGAACCCCTCGAAGCATCAGCCTTAGTGTTAATAGAATTGAGTGCGCGGGCAATCGCAGATAATCTGCCGCGAGACCGCTCCGTCATGGCAACGATCGCCGCCCGATTCAATGACAATTTTCGATCGCGCTGGGAGCAGATAGTAGATTTCTTAAAACTGCATTACGTGCTTTCCAAGAGAGAAGACAGCGCTTACTGGCTCGAAAACAGGGCCGAATCCTCAATCCCTACCCGCCTTCTCGAAAAACTTGCTGATTGGCGCTACCGTGCGCCCTGGCACATCGATCAGCGTCAAACGGATGAGTTATTTCCCGCGGCCAGTTATCAATATGTCCTATACGGAATGGGGTTTGAGACTACCGTAAGGACCGACCGGCGGCTTCGTCAGCAAGAGCTGGATCGAGCAGATCAGCTTTTAGCGGAGGTGAAAGAGGAAGGCATAAAGCTCATGCAGCACTTACCGACTAACCGAGTACTTTTACAGCAAATTTATGAGCGCGCGTTTGCAGGTTAAAAGGTTGTCTGGTGCCAATACAGCTCCGCGTGTATTACGAGAGCAAGTGGCGAACTGCTTGCTTGAACTTTCGACTCACTTTTAACGCGGAACCGGAGGTTGTAAAGAGCATTGCCTCGCCTTTAGGCAAACCTTCTACGCGAGCTATCCTGTCCGCGTTTATAATGGTCGACCGATGTATTCGCAGAAAGTTAGGGGGCAAACGCCCAATAAGTTCTTTCATCGTAGACCTCAAAATATGCGTTTCCCCACCCGCATGCACACACATGTAGTCTCCTGCTGCATCCACCCAATCAATGGAAGAGTATTCCAGCAGCAGAGTCTGACCACCATCTTTAATTGGTAAGCGGCCAATATCATCGGCACTCAACCCCCCCCAAGCCGAACCAGGATTTGCATTTTCCCTGGAGGAATCTATTGCTCGAAGTGCTGCGCCTTTAGACGAAGAATCGTCGGGCTCGGGGAAAGACGACTCGACTTCACCACCTAATTGTTGACTGCCGCTCTGTCTTCTCTGCAACGCCCTAGAAACTGCCAACTCAATCCGGCTAGGTTCAAATGGCTTTAAGACGTAGTCCACTGCATATAGCTCGAAAGCTTGCACCGCATATTTGTCATAGGCTGTTGCAAATACAACGAGTGGCATTGTGTCGCTTTGAATCCGCTTGACGACCTCAAAACCATCCATTCCTGGCATCTGTATGTCTAAGAAAAGTAGATCTACTGGCGCCGTAGCCAGGCCGGCAACAGCTTCTCGCCCGTTTCGGTAACACCCACAAAGCTCTACCACAGGACAATTTTTTAAGATCTCACTAAGATAATTTAAGCTCAAAGGCTCGTCATCCACCAGCGCTACTCGTAACATCTCACCCACCAGCGGCCACCTCAACGACAGGAAAAAATATTGAGACTTTGAGGCCCCCCAACTGGGACTGGCTAGTACTGAGACAAGCACGTGCTCCGTACAACCCTTTCAATCGCTCTCGCGAATTTCGCAAGCCAACTCCAGCGCCTGCATTTTCCGTACAATTGATTTCTGTATCAATCGAGGCATTCCCGGATCCAGAATCCTCAACAAACAGTGAGACGAGATCGTCAACCAAAGAAGCTGTCACCTTGATCTTTCCGCCTTCCTCATTTTTGTTTATTGCATGCTTGATAGAGTTTTCAACAAGTGGCTGTAAAAAAAAACTGGGCACTCCAAATTTCTCAACTCTCGGCTCGACGTTTATTTCTACCTGCAATCGATCAGCAAACCTAACCTCTTCAATCCCCAAGTAGAGCCTTAGAGCCTTACACTCTTCCTCTAATGAAACAAACTGGGAGCCGTCATTTTCTAATGAAAACCTCAAAAAAGAGCTTAGCTTTAGAAGCATCTGATTTGCATCGGCAAGACGGTTAGATGCAATCAGTGAGGTGACTGAATTTAGCGTATTAAAAAGAAAGTGCGGGTTAAGCTGATAGCGCAATAGTCGAAGCTCGGCATCGCGCGCTAAAGACTTTAACTCCATAAGGTTAAGCGCTTCGCGACGTTGTTTTGCCTCTACTTCTAGCAGCATCTCTCGCTGCCGCTGCAGCAATTGGTAATATTTAATGCCGTGATAGAGCGCCGCCCATGTAACAAAAACAAAAATTGATGGAAACAACCATCCACCAAAATCTGACCAAAGCCCACTCTCCGACGTCATCGCCATGAACAGTAGTAATCGCGCCGCCGCCCATAACACAGCGAAAGCCAGCGCCAGTAGAACTGCTAATAGAACTCGTCGCCAAACAGGCCAGAACCAGATCCAGCGATACAGGTAACGTAAAGGAACCGTCAAAAGGAGGCCCAGTGCTGACTGGGCCACGTTGTGAGCCAGATAAGATACCTCAAACTGGCTGTAAGGAAGGCTTAAACTCAAGTAGGTGAGCACCGACAACCCAGACCATCCCGCTAGTTGCAAAGCCCAAAACAGATTGTTTGAGCTGGCAACCATACGATAGCGCCAATCTGTTGAAGCGAGCTCTGCTTTCATGCCGTAGTCCGAACTCTTTGACTTAGACTCACGCAACCTTACCACACCTAACTTTGCAAGCTCTTCTGGCGCAAACCACTGATTTGTTCTGAATCGCTGTCTAGCGACCTATTCATAAGCTACAAGCCACGTCTTGCGATATGTCCGGCCCGCACTCTAATTTCAGGACGAAAAAATTCCTACCGTCAACCGTCAGCCCATCACGATCAATGTCTTCTGTCCCGTCGCTTTCTTGCCGTAGAGTTTCACCGCCTCGCTATCCAGCGCGTGAGTGAGCGCCACCTTGTCTGAATATTCGCTTGCAAAAGTTGTCTTCAGGCCCGCAACCACACGCTGTTGCATCGCGATCATCCGCTCAAGTCCGGCACGGCGCTGGAGAAAAGGAAATAGCAACCAGCCGCTCAGACTCCAGGAGAAACCATAACCCCGGGTGAGGGTTGTCGGTGACGGATCCAACATGCCATAAATATAAACCTGCTTATGCTCGTCAGACCCATAGCGGCTCCATGTGGTCATCCGCTTCTGGGCCGCCGCCTCCATCGCTCCAAACAATT